>OBLU010000959.1_pt1 | contig 26804 bp, 22 predicted proteins | sample 1518681 | NCBI WGS metagenome assembly OBLU01 (sample SAMEA3539304, study PRJEB22396) | soil metagenome | biome: tundra; feature: field; material: soil | place: USA | collected 2010-05 | depth 0.15 m
ATGGACCTCGGGGTCGCCGTAGCACTCGGAGGTGGAGGCGTGGAGGTAGCCGGCGCTGTACTTGCGCGCGAGGTTGAGAGTGTTGATGGTGCCGGCTGAGCCGACGAGGAGCGTTTCGGGACCAAGGCGGTTGTAGTCGACCGGGCTGGCGGGGGAGGCGAAATTGAAGATGAAGTCGACGGGGCCGGGGTCGAAGGCAACGCAAATGTCCTGCTCAAGGAAGGCGAAGCGGGGCTCGCCGGCGAGGTGAGCGAGGTTGGCGAGACTGCCGGTGGCCAGATTGTCGACGCCGAGGACGGTGTCGCCCTGGGCCAGAAGTGCGTCGGTCAGATGAGAGCCAAGGAAGCCAGCGGCTCCGGTGACGAGGATCTTTTTGGGGGGCATTCGTTCCTGTTTTCCGATCGTTGGCGCTACGCGCTTGCGGGGGTTGCGACTTCGACATCGCGTGCGGGATACACGGCGGGACGGCCGATGCTGATGTAGGTGAAGCCGAGATCGTGCATCGCGGCTGGCTCGAACAGGTTGCGGCCGTCGATGATGATGGGGTAGCGCATGACGGTGTAGAGGCGCTTGAGATCGAGCGCGGCGAACTCCGGCCAGTCGGTGAGCACGAGCAATGCGTCGACGTCGGTGGCCGCGGCGTAAGCATCTTCGGCGTAGCGAAGTTGCGGGCCGACGGGGAGTTCGTGGGCGGCGCGTTTCATGGCTGCAGGATCGAAGGCGATGATGGAGCAGCCCTCGGCGAGAAGCATCCCGACCAGGTCGATGGCGGGCGATTCGCGGATGTCGTCCGTTTCGCCTTTGAAGGCGAGGCCGAGAATGCCGAGGCGCTTGCCGCGGAGCGTCCAGAGGGCGGAGCGGACCTTGGAGAGGAAGCGTTTCTTCTGTTGCACGTTGATCTTTTCGACCTCGGTAAGGAGGTTGAAGTCGATGCCGAGCTGCTCGGCGACCGAGCGGAATGCGGCGACGTCCTTGGGGAAGCAGGAGCCGCCGTAGCCGATGCCGGGGCGCAGGAAGCGGGGGCCGATGCGGCTGTCGAGGCCGATACCGCGGGCGACCTGCTCGATGTTGGCGTCGGTGGCTTCGCAGAGATTGGAGACGGCGTTGATGAAGGAGATCTTGAGGGCGAGAAAGGCGTTGGAGGCGTGCTTGATGATCTCGGCCGACTTGGTGGAGGTGTTGAGCAGGGGCGGAGGCGCGGCGGCGGAGCAGCAGCCGGGGATGGCGTCGGGGCGCTGGTAGTACTCGCCGCTGGTGAGCGGGGCGTAGATGGCGGCCAGCAGGGCGGCGGCGGCTTCGCTGTCGGCGCCCACGACGATGCGGTCGGGATGCAGGAAGTCCTCGACGGCGGTGCCTTCACGGAGGAACTCGGGGTTGGAGACGACATCGAAGAGCCGCCGGGCGACGCCGTTGCGTTCGATGGAGCGGCGGATCCACTCGTTGGTGTAGACGGGGACGGTGCTCTTCTCGACGATCACTTTATAGCTGGTGAGCGAGCGGGCAATCTCGCAGGCGACGGCTTCGACGTAGGAGAGGTCGGCGTCGCCAGTTTCGGACTGCGGGGTGCCGACGGCAATGAAGATGGCCTGGCTGTCGCCCGCCGCTTCGTGGAGGTCGGAGGTGAAGCGGATTCTGGTATTGCGGTAGCGTTCCAGGAGTCGGGGCAGATGCTTTTCGTGGATGAGGGTGTCGCCGGATTCGAGGGCGGCGACCTTGCGCTCGTCGTTATCGACGCAGACGACACGATGGCCGATCTCCGCGAAGCAGACGGCTGCGACCAGGCCCACGTAACCTGAGCCAACGACTGCGATTTGAATGGTTTTGCTCATGGTGTCCAGGCGACTGACTTCCTTTTCAGCTGATTCATGCAGTCTAGTGGATTTCCCGCGTAAGCCAAAATCCGGGGTGCGCTCTTCGGCGCAGGATCCCCTTCCTCGCGGGGAGGCAGGTCGAGTAGACTAGCTTGAATGGGTCCGCAAAAAACGCAGTTGCCCGCCGCCGACGGCGGATTTGATCCGAGGCGGCCCGGCATGAGTTCCGATGTCGGCGACACATCCTTGTCTGAGGCGGTGGCGACGCTGCGCAAGCGGCGCTGGATCCTGATCCTTGCGGCGGTGCTGGGCATAAGCTACGGTGCATACACCGCCTATACGCAGCCCCGGGTCTATATTGCCTCCAGCGTGCTGCAGGTGCACAGCGGGGCTTCGAACGCCTACAGGCTGGACCAGTCCTACGACTACAGCGACGACTCGCAGACCAGGATGAACACCGAGGTGTTGATCCTGAAGAGCAATACGCTGCTGACCACGGTGGCCCAGGAGCTGGACCTGGTGAATAATCCGGACTTCATGCAGGCGAAGGGTCCGATGCCGCACCGCTCGCTGGGCGACCCGCGGGTGCGCAATAGTGTGGTGGGCAGGCTGTCGAGCGGTTTGGAAGTGACGCTGATCCCGCGGACCGAGATGATGAAGGTCACCTACACCAGCCTGAGTGCGAAGCTGTCCGCGGACATCGTGAACCAGGTGGTCGACGCCTACATCCAGCAGGCGTTCAACGTGCCCTACGCGCGGACGAAGATGGTTTCAAACTGGCTTTCAACGCAGTTGGATGAGCTGAAAACGGAGGTCGAACGGTCGCAGCAGAAGATGATGGATCTGCAGCGCAAGCTGGGGGTGCTGGCCTACGATTCGACGCACAACCAGTTGCAGTCGTCGCTGGAAGGGCTGCTGGCGGCGGAAGGGACCGCGAAGGTAGCGCGGATCAACGCTGAATCGCGCTACTTGATGGTCAAGGGGATGGACCCGAACACGATTGAGGGTTCGATCGAGACAACGCCGGGAACGATGCCGGGGCAGTTGAATGCGCTGCGCTCCCAGCTTGCGACGGCGAAGGCGGACTACCAGCAGATGATGGGAACGCTGGGGCCGAACCATCCGCAGGCCAAGGCATTGCAGCAGAAGATCGATGAGTTGACCAAGGCAATCGATGCGGAGCAGAGCCGGATCGAGCTGCAGGCCAAGGAGACCTATCTGGCGGCCAAGGCGGACGAGGACAAGACCGAACAGGAACTCGACGCGAAGAAGGCGGAAGCGGACAAACAAGGCGACGACCTGGTGCAGTTCACAATAACGCAGCGGGAGTACGAACAGGATCGCGCTTTGTATGACGCGCTGCAGAACCGCCTGGAGACGGCCAAGGTGGAGTCGGGGCTGGACGCGACCGAAGTGGACCAGGTGGACAAGGCGCTGCCCCCGGTGAACCCCACTCTGAGGCCGAAGGGGACCATGATCCTGACCACCACGATTTTCTTTCTGCTGGGCGGAATCGTGATTGCGTTCATCGTGGAGAGCCTGGATACCGGGCTGCAGAATATCCAGGAGATCGAAGCGGCGATGGAGATGCCTTCGCTGGCGATTATCCCGAAGGCAAAGCGGACGAGTGCGGAGCTGACGGCGGCCATGTCCACGGCGCAGCGCAACGTCAATGTCCTGACCCAGCCCAAGTCGCAGTTCACGGAATCGTTCCGGGCGCTGCGGACTTCGTTGCTGCTGGCTACTGCCGGGAAGCCTCCGCAGTTGATTCTGTTCACCAGCGCGACTCCGTCGGAGGGCAAGACCACGATAGCGAGCAACTTGGCCTGCATTCTGTCGCAGGGCGAGGCGCGGGTTCTGCTGATTGACGCCGATCTGCGCCGGCCGAACGTGCACCACCGGTTCGGATTGACCGGAAAAATTGGACTGACGACGGTTCTGGCCGGGACGTCGCCGTTTGAAGCTGCCGTGCAGCATATTGCGGAGACACCCAACCTGGATATTCTGCCGAGCGGACCGGTGCCTCCGTTCCCCAGCGAGATGCTGAGTTCAGAGGCGATGGTCACGCTGCTCGCGAAGCTGAGGACGATGTACACGCACATTGTGATCGATTCTCCACCGATACTTTCGGTCACCGACGCAGCGATTCTTGGCCGCGATTCGGATGCCACGGTACTGGTGATTCGCCATGGAAAGTCGAGCAAGAACATTCTGCGGCGAGCGCGCGACCTGATGGTGCGCTCGGGCACTCCGATGGCCGGCCTGGTGATGAACGCGGTGGATCTGAACTCGCCTGAGTACTACGGCTATTACGGATACACGGGCTACTCGTATGGTTCCATGGACGCCGATAGCTGGGAGACGCAGTCTGCTCCCCCGGACGAGGCGGTAGTGGAAGGGAAGGCCAGACGATGAGCGGACTGAGACGAGCGCGATGGCTGGTGTTGGGACTGGCTGCGTGCTGCTGCCTGGGAACGGCATCCGGACAGGCGGTCGGCGCGGCGGGAACGCAGACGAACACGCCTGCCGCGGGGACGCCGTCCGGCGAGACTCCAGCGCAGACAGCGCTGCCCTCGGCGACGCCGCTGGGTAGCCAGGCGATGCTCTACCCTGGCGAGGATTTCCAGTTAGCTCCGGGAGACTTGATTTCGGTGCGGGTGTTTCTGGCGGACTATCAGGCCACCGTTCGCCTGGACCTGGACGGAAACGTGCAGTTGCCGTTCATCGGGAGCATGAATCTGAGTGGCATGACGGTTCGAGCAGCGCAGGCCGCCATTGCCGACCGCCTGCGGACCGGAGGCTTTTACCGAAATCCCGAGATCACGGTTCAGGTGCTGGACACGGTGAACGGGTCGGTGACCATCACCGGCGAAGTGCGGGCCATAGTGCCCGTCGCCACCGAGCGGAGCCTGAAGGATGTGCTGCTAACCGCGGGTGGTCTGCCGGCAAATGCGAGCCATACGGTGAAGATCGTGCGCCCCAGGATGCCTGAGCCAATCGTGGTCGATCTGGGAACGGACCTCGCATCCAGCACGACGGCGAACATACCGATCCACCCGCACGACATTATCCAGATCACCCGCGCCAGCGTTGTGTATGTGCTGGGCGCGTTCAGGAACCAGGGCGCGGTGCCGCTGGACCAATCTTCGCCGCTTACGCTGCTGCAGTTGGCCGCGCTGAGTGGAGGGATCAACTACGAAGGACAATTCAACGACCTCCGGCTTATCCGCACTTTCGGAAAGGACCGCAAGGTCGTGGACGTCGACATCAAGAAGGTGCGGGACGGCAAGGCAGACGATCCTGTGCTGCAGGCCAACGACATCGTGTTCCTGCCAACCAACGCCATGAAGGCGGCGCTCAAGAATTTAGGCAGCGGCGGCGTGCTTGGAATCATCTCGATCCTGCTTGCGGCACGCGGGTTATAGCGGCTTAGCCGGACACGGAGCACATCGGATCGCTAGCAGTCTGGAAGAGGAGAAACTGGATGTCTGAGTCTGAACAGCCGCACTCCTGCGTCAATCGGAGCGTGCGGCTGGCTTATCTGGTGAGCCATCCCATCCAGTACCAGGCTCCCCTGCTGCGGCGGATTGCACAGGAACCGGACATCGATCTTACGGTGCTCTTCGGGTCGGATTTCTCGGTGCGCGGATACAAGGACCAGGGGTTTGGCGGCGTGGGCGTGAAGTGGGATGTTCCGCTGCTCGACGGATACAAGCATGTGTTCCTGCCGAAGTTACGCGAAGGTCAGGATGTGAGCTTTGCGATGCCGATCAACCGCGGCATCGTGCGCGAGTTGCGCGGCAGCGGCGGCGGACCGCCATTCGATGTGCTGTGGGTGCACGGGTACGCGACGGCGAATGCGATGCACGGCATTCTTGCAGCCAAGGCGCTGGGTATTCCCGTGCTGGTGCGGGCGGAGTCGTGGCTGCGGGACCGCGGGCGGAGCGGGACGAAGCTGGCGCTGAAGAAGGCGTTCTTCGCCAGCCTGCAGCGGCTTGTGGATGGAGTGCTTCCGATTGGGACGCTGAACGCGGAGTATTGGCATTACTACTTCGGCGAAAACGTGCCGCAGTTCCTGATGCCTTACGCGGTGGACAATTCTTACTTTTCGCGACGTGCGCTGGAGGCCAGGGCGACCCGGGCGAGTTTGCAGGCGGAGCTGGGGCTGGACCCGGTGCGGCCGGTGGTGCTGTTTGCGTCGAAGCTGCAGTCGCGCAAGCACTGCGAACAGCTGGTGGATGCGTACGCTCGGCTCTCGCCCGCGCCTGGAGTCGAGCCCAATCCCTATCTCGTGATTGTGGGCGACGGCGAGGAGCGCGCGGCGTTGGAGCGACAGGCGGCAGCCACCGGATTCAGCAGCATCCGCTTCTGCGGGTTCCGCAACCAGTCGGAACTGCCGGGGTTCTTCGACCTGGCGACCGTGTTTGTGCTGCCCTCGCGGCACGAGCCGTGGGGACTGATTGTGAACGAGGTGATGAATGCGGCGCGGCCGGTGATTGTGTCCGATGACGTGGGCTGCGGGCCGGATCTGGTTGAGGACGGCGTGAACGGATGCATCTATCCAGTGGGCGATGTTGCGGCACTGGAGAGAGCGCTGCGGCGGGTGCTGGATGCGCCGGGCGTTGCTGATGAGATGGGACGGCGCGCGTTCGAGCGGATTCAGAAGTGGGGCTTCAAGGAAGACATCCAGGGGTTGAGGCGCGCGTTGAGTTCGGTTGCGCCGGGGTTCGAGGCCTAGGGGGACGCAACGTTGCGGGCGACAAGGGCAAACATCGCACTATGAAAGAATGTGAAGCGAAGGATATGCAAAAGCCCCAGAATGCGGAGCACCCATGTGCGGCATAGCGGGATTTGTCGCGAAAGCAAATTCCCCGGAGTCTTTGCCGGCGGAAGCGGTTCGGCGGATGACCGACCGGATGCGACTGCGCGGCCCTGATGCCGAGGGATTGTGGACGGGCGACGGGGTGGTGCTGGGCCACCGGCGGCTGGCGATTCTCGACCTGGATGCGCGGTCGAATCAGCCCATGGTCTCGTCGGACGGGGACTACCGCGTTGTTTTCAACGGGGAGATTTACAACTTTCGCGAACTGAAGCGCGAGTTGGAAGCCGACGGCGTGGCCTTTCGCACAACGTCCGACACCGAGGTGCTGCTGGCGTTGTATGCGCGGGATGGGGAGCGCATGCTGCCGAGGCTGCGGGGGATGTTCACGCTGGCGATCTGGGATGCGCGGAAGCGGGAGTTGTTTCTGGCGCGCGATCCATATGGCATCAAGCCGCTGTACTACGCGCAGACGGACGGCGGCGTGGTGTTCGCGTCGCAGGTGAAGGGGATTATGGCGTCGGGGCTGGTTACGGCAGCGTGGGAGCCGGCTGGCGTCGCTGGGTTCTATCTGTGGGGGAGCGTGCCGGAGCCGTGGACGATCTATCGCGGAGTGTTCGCGCTGCCGTGCGGGAGTTGGCTGCGAGTGCGCGAGGGCAAGGCCGGGACGCCCGTGTGCTGGGACGATATTCGGGAGAACTGGCGGCAGCCGGGTGTGCGGCAGTCCGCGGCGGAGTTGCAGGAGACGGTGCGGCAGGCGGTGACGGATTCTGTGCGCGCCCACCTGGTGTCGGACGTTCCGGTGAGCGTGTTCCTTTCGGGAGGGATCGATTCGGGGACGATTGCGGGGCTGATCTCGGAAATGGGCGGACAGGTCGAGGGGATTACCGTGGGGTTTGAGGAGTTCTCGTCAAAGCAGGAGGACGAGGTTCCTGCGGCAGCGGCGCTCGCTGCGCACTATGGGCTTCCGCATCATGTCCGGCGGATCTCACACGCTGAGTTTGAGGCGGATATTCCGCTGATTCTGGACGCGATGGACCAGCCGTCGATCGATGGCGTGAATACATGGTTCGCGTCCAAGGCGGCGGCAGAGCGCGGCTATAAGGTGGTGCTCTCGGGTGTAGGCGGCGATGAGTTGTTCTATGGCTATTCGCTGATGAAGGATCTCCCGCGGAGAGCGATGCAGGGGCGAGCCGCTGCGGCGATCCCTGGCGGCCGCTGGCTGGTGAAGGCGGCATGTGCCTCCCTGGCGAACGGGAATCGACATCCGAAGCTGAAAGGGATTTCGGAGTTCATGGGATCGCTGGAGGGTGTGTATTTTCTGAAGCGCTGTCTGTTTCTGCCGGAGGAACTGGCGGTGCTGATGGGGGAGGAGTGCGCGCGCGAGGGACTGGCGCGGCTGGGAGGCTCGCCACCGGGCATGACGAAGGCCGATGCGGTGACGGACGCGGCGGGCGTTTGCCTGCTCGATTCAACGCATTACCTGCGCAACCAGTTGCTGCACGACAGCGATTGGGCCAGCATGGCACACTCTCTGGAGTTGCGCACGCCGCTGGTCGATGCCGCATTGCTGCACGCGCTGCGATCGGTGCACACGGGATTTGTGAATGGAGCCGGGAAACGGATGCTGGGACAGTCGCCGAAGACCGCGTTGCCGGCGGAGATCCTTGGGCGTCCGAAGACCGGGTTCGGCGTGCCCATGACCCAGTGGCTGGCCGCGACGACCGAGCGGCGCAAGTGGGAGAGCCTGCCCCTGCTGGCCGATCGCGGAACGCCGTGGACGCGGCGCTGGGCCAAGGTCGTACTGGATGAGGGATTCAAGGGAGGCAACTAGACTTGGAATCGCCCGTCGCTTTGCCGCTTGAGGATCGTGGATGAGAATTCTGCACTTCATTGCTTCGATCGATTCGGCGACCGGAGGACCTGTTGAGGGACTGCGGCAGCGCTGCGCGATCTATCGGGCGGGCGGGCATGAGGTCGAGGTGGCGTCGCTGGACTCGCCGGAGTTTGTGCGCACGTGCGACTTTCCCGCGAAGCTGGTGGGGCTGGGGCCGGGGCGGGGGACGTACAGGTTCTCGCGCCACGCGGTGCCGTGGCTGAAGGCGAATGTGGGGCGGTTCGATGTGGTGTTCGTCAACGGAGTGTGGAACTACAACACGCTGGCGGCGCATCGCGTGCTCGCGGGCAAGGACATTCCGTGGGCGATCTTCACCCACGGTATGCTGGACCCCTACTTCAAGAAGCAGTTTCCGTTGAAGCACGTGAAGAAGTCGATTTACTGGCACACGCTGCTGGGAAAGGTCTTCCGCGATGCGCACGAAGTTTTATTTACGTGCGAGGAGGAGAAGATTCTGGCGCGGCAGTCGTTCGCGCGATACAGGGTGCGCGAGGCGGTGGTACCGTACGGCACGTTTGGGCCGAATTGCGATATGGCAGCGGCCAGCGAGGAGTTTCTGGCGCGATGGCCGGAATTGCGTGGCAAACGGTTGGCAATTTGTCTTGGGCGGATTCATCCCAAGAAAGGGACCGACATTCTGATCGAGGCGTTTGCGGGGACGCTTGCGAAGGATCCGGCGTGGCATCTGGTGCTTGCGGGGCCGGACCAGATTGGGTGGCAGAAGGAGCTTGAGGCGCTGGCGGCGAGGCTCGACGTCGCCGACCGAATTACCTGGACGGGAAGCCTCGCGGGCACGCTGAAGTGGGGGGCGTTCTCGGCGTCGGAGGTGTTTGTGTTGCCCTCGCACCAGGAGAATTTCGGGATCGTGGTCGCGGAGGCGATGGCGTGCGGCCTGCCGGTGATCGTGTCGAATAAGGTGAATATCTGGCGGGAGATGACGAGCTACGACGCGGGGCTGGTGGGGGAGGATACGATTGAGGAGACCAAAGTTTCGCTGCGGCGCTGGTCGGAGTTGACGGCAGACGAGATCGCCGCGTATCGCGCTCGCAGCAAGAAATGCTTCGAGGAGATGTTCGACTTCAGCCGCACCTCCAAGCGGGTGCTGGAGAGTCTGGAGCAGTTGGCCCGATCCACGGCGAGGTATAAGCCGATGGTGCCTGCGGGCTCGGCGGATGGACTGTAGGGTTCGCTGCTGGTAGACGGAGTGTGAATGGCGAAGGAAGCGCAGTACAACGCGGCGGACCACATCCCGGCGGAGACGGCGGCGGACCCGTATCTCCGGCCGGCGTTCGTGGCGAGCGACCGGGCGCGGCGGCTGGTGTGGAATATTTGCCACGCGTTGCTCTATCGCCTCTCGCCGAGACCGATGCACGGGTGGCGCAGTTTTCTGTTGCGCTGCTTTGGCGCGACCATGGGACCGGGCTGCCACTTCTATCCGGCGTCGAAGGTGTGGGCGCCCTGGAACCTGGTGTGCGCGGACCAGGTGACGGCGGCGGATGGCGCGGAGATCTATAACCCGGCGCCGATGCGCTTCGGCTCGCACGCGATTCTGTCGCAGGACTCGTTCGTCTGCGGAGCGACCCACGATTACGACGATCCGCGCTTCCCTCTGCTGGCGTATGAGATGGAGATCGGCGCCTATGCGTGGGTGTGCGCGCGGGCTTCGGTGGGGCCCGGCGTCAGGATCGGCGACGGCGCGGTGCTGGGACTGGGCTCCGTCGCAACGCGCGATCTTGAGCCGTGGGGCGTGTATGCGGGTGTTCCGGCGGCAAAGGTGAAGGAACGCCAGCGGCCGGAAGGAACAGTCACTAGCTCTTAGCTTTTAGCCCTTAGCTAGAGGCTGGAAGCTAACGGCTAACAGCATATTGCAGTTAGCCGCGCAGTTTGGCGAGCAGGTCGGTGGGGTGGACGGGCTTGGCGAGGATTTCGAACTCGTGGCCGTCCTGTCGCGCCTTTTCCAGCAGGTCCGCGGTAGCTGCCTGACCGGAAAAGAGCAGGATTTTGCAGTTGGGCATCTTGGCGCGGGTGGCGATGGCGGCCTCGATGCCGGTCATTCCGGTCATGATGACGTCGGAGATGAGCATGTCGGGCTGAAAGCTGTCCAGCGCCTCGATTGCTTTCTCGCCGCTGTAGACGGCGCGTGCCTCGAACCCAGCCTGATTCAGGATGATGGCCAGGGTGTTGGCGATTACTTGTTCGTCGTCGGCTACGAGTACCTTGCGTTTGGTCGGTGCTGCGGCGGGCGATTCGGACATGCGGAGGTTCCCCAAGTGAATGTAGTAAGAAAAGATTGCGGGTTCGTGTTGCTTGAGGCCCCACAACGAGTTCTGAGCGTACTTGATAATGATACGCTGAGCGGAGCGAAGGTTGCCGGGATACACCAATAAATCCTGGCCCAGCCATCCGGAAGTCCCCCAAAAAGAAGAACTTTATGCCGCAAACGATCATCCGTGCCGAACGTGTCGAGAAGTATTACGCCCAGCCCAGCGCGAACCGCATCCAGGTGATCGCGCCAACCGACCTGTCCGTGTGCGAGGGGGAGATCCTGGCGTTGCTGGGGCCGTCGGGGTCGGGAAAGTCGACCCTGCTGCGGATGCTGACCGGGCTGTCGAAGCCGTCGGCGGGCCAGGTCTTCTGGCACGACCGGCCGATCGCGACCGCCGAGCCGAACGTCTCGATTGTCTTCCAGAGCTTTGCCCTGTTTCCCTGGCTGACGGTGCTGGAGAACGTGGAGGCGCCGCTGCAGGCGCGGGGTATGGACGACGCCGAGCAGCGCAAGCGCGGGCTGAGAATCCTGGACACGGTCGGCCTCGACGGCTTCCAAACCGCTTATCCGAAAGAGCTTTCGGGAGGCATGCGGCAGCGCGTCGGGTTCGCGCGGGCCCTGGTTGTGGAGCCGGAGGTCCTGTTCATGGACGAGCCCTTCTCGGCGCTGGATGTGCTGACAGCCGAGAACCTGCGCAGCGAACTCCTGGAACTCTGGCAGAAGAAGACCATTCCGACGAAGGCGATCTTCCTGGTCACGCACAACATTGAGGAGGCGGTGCTGCTGGCGGACCGCATCATCGTGTTGGGGCGCAATCCGGGCGTCATCCGGACGGACTTCAAGGTGACGCTGCCGCATCCGCGCGACCGCAAGAGCGAGGCGTTCACGCAACTGGTGGACTACATCTACAAGGTGCTGACGCAGCCGGGCGAACGGCCTCCGGCGCTGCCGACGGCGCCGGAGGGAGCGGCCGTAAAGCCGGTGTCCGAAGCCCGCCAACCGCACTACCAGGAACTGCCGCACGCGCGGCCGGGTGGAATTGCCGGACTGCTGGAACTGCTGCTCGACCACAGCGGCAAAGACGACATTTATCGGCTGGCGGACGACCTGGGGTTTGAGATCGACGACCTGCTGCCGATTGTGGATGCCGCGCAGATGCTCGGGTTCCTGACCATCACCGAGGGTGACGCGGAGATTACGCCGACCGGAGCCGAGTACGCGAACTCCGAGATTCTGCGGCAGAAGGAACTCTTCCGCAAAGCTGCCCTGGACAACGTGCTGCTGCTGCGGCAGATCGTTCGCGCGATCGAGGCGAAGAGCAACCATAGCGTTCCCGAGGAGTTCTTCCACGATCTGCTGGACGAGCAGTTCACCGAAGAAGTGACGCTGCGGCAAATGGAGACGGCGATCAACTGGGGACGGTACGCGGAGCTGTTCGATTTCGACGCGGCGCGGCGGAGGTTCATCGAGCCGGAAAAGACCCTGGCTGAGACGGTCGACGATCCGGACGCGGAGATGACCGATTGAATCCGCTGCACAGCAACTTCAGCGTCACGCGCGGCCGGGAGACGCTGGCTCGGGCGCAGGTTCTGCGGCGTACTGGGCCGGTGCTGCTCGACCTTTGCGTGGCGGCGATCGGGTTTGCGGTGTTCTACGCGATCGTGCGCATCGCGATGTTGTGGGCGGGTCCGCCGTCGGAGCAGATGGTGGTGTCGCTGAGCCCGCGCGCTCTGCCCCAATACGCCTTCTACTCGATCGTACGGATCTTTCTGGCGTACGTGCTGAGCCTGGTGTTCGCGATCAGCTACGGCTACCTGGCAGCGTACAACACGCATCTGGAAGCGTTCATGATCGCGACGCTCGACATTCTGCAGTCGATCCCCGTCCTGAGCTTTCTGCCGCCGGTAATGCTGGCGATGATTGCGTTGTTCCCGACGCGGCACTTCGGCGTGGAATTGGGCGCGATCCTGCTGCTGTTTACGGGCGCGGTGTGGAACATGGCGTTCAGCTTCTACTCGTCGATCAAGAGCATTCCGCGCGAACTGCGCGAGGCTGCGGACATCAATCGCTTCTCGTGGCTGCAGCGGCTGGTGCAACTGGAGCTGCCGTACGCAGCAATCGGCCTGGTGTGGAACTCAATCATGTCCGTCGCGGGAGCGTGGTTCACGCTGATGGCCTGCGAGATGTTTCACTTCGGCTCGAAGGACTTTCGGCTGCCGGGCCTGGGCTCGTATCTGCAGACGGCGGCGGACCTGAAGGATGGGCGCGCAATTGCCTGGGGCCTGGTCACGATGATCGCGATTATCGTGGCGATCGATCAGTTGATCTGGCGGCCGCTGATCGGGTGGAGCGACAAGTTCAAGTTCGAGCAGGTGGAGAGCGCGCAGCATGTGAGCTCTCCGCTGCTGCATTTGTTCACACGGTCGAAGGCGCTGGCCACGATTGCGCGGCACACCACCGAGCCGCTGAACGAGGCAATCTATATCCAACTGGCGCGGCGGCGGAAGGAGCAGCTTGCGCGGCTGGCTGCGCATCCGGCGACGCAGGAGCACCGCGGCGGCCAGGTGGCGAGGTGGGTGCTGCTCGCGCTGCTTGGCGTGGGGGTGCTGATTGTGGCTCAGCGGGCTGTCGAACTGGTGCGGCCGGTTGCAGGCGCGCAGTACCTTGAATTGCTGAAGGGCGCGGGAGCGACGTTTCTCCGCGTCAACTTTTCGCTGCTGCTGGCGGCGGCGTGGACCATTCCGGTGGGCGTGGCCATCGGGTCGCATCCGCGGCTGGCGAGGCTCGCGCAACCCCTGGCGCAGATTGCGGCTTCGGTTCCCGCGACGGCGCTGTTTCCCGTCGTGCTGCTGTTGCTGATTCGGCTCGGCGGCGGGCTGGGGATTGGATCGATCGCGCTGATGCTGCTGGGAACGCAGTGGTACATCCTGTTCAACGTGATTGCCGGCGCGATGGCGATTCCGACGGACCTGAAAGAAGTGGCGACGCTGTTCCGCTTCTCGAACGTCGAGCGCTGGAGAAAACTGATCCTGCCGGGCATCTTTCCATTTCTCATTACGGGGATGGTGACGGCTTCGGGCGGCGCATGGAATGCGAGCATCTTCGCGGAGTACTTCACGCTCAACGGCAGGACGCTGACCACGCTGGGCCTGGGCGAGCAGATCAACGCGGCAACCGCGAATGGGGAGTTCCCGATCATCCTGCTGGGGACGATCCTGATCTCGCTGATGGTGGTCACGACGAATCGGCTGGTGTGGCGGCGGCTCTATCGGCTGGCGGAGACTCGCTACCGCCTCGACGGCTGAGCAGCCTCACTTGTCCGCGACGTTTCGACATTGGCTGATCCAACTGCGGGAAGATCTTCCGCATCCGACCAAGCTATATGGCAGTGATGATGCAGGCCTTCTACTGGGATGCCCCGAAGCTCGAGCAGAAGGAGGGCGAGTGGTGGAACCACCTCGCCGAAAAAGTGGAAGACCTGGGCAAAGCGGGCTTCGATGCGCTTTGGCTGCCTCCCGTCAATAAGGCCTCGAGCAACCTGTCGATGGGCTACGACCCGTACGACTACTTCGATCTAGGCGACTTCGACCAGAAGGGCGGAATCAAGACTCTGTACGGAAACCGGGCGGAGTTGGAGGCGCTGATCGCCAAGGCGCACCAGAACGACGTCGGGCTGTATGCCGACATGGTGATCAATCACAACTCCGGCGCGGATGAGGAAGAGGTGAACCCGCTGGACGGAGAGAAGCGCTGGACCAAGTTCAAGCCGAAGAGCGGGATCTTTCCCCGCGACTACAACCACTTCCATCCCAGCCGCTACGAGCGCGTGATGATCGAGGGCGAAAACTACGCGGGCTTCCCGCATCTTTGCCATCGCAATCCGGAGGTCTACGCGGCGATGTACAAGTACGCGCGGATGCTGATCGAGGAGCTCGGCTTCGACGGCTTCCGCTTCGACTTCGTCAAGGGCTTCGGAGCCTGGATGATCGGGCTGCTGGCGAAGTACCAGTACGTGAAAGATGGCAAGGACTTTCAGCCTTACGTGGTGGGGGAATACTGGTCAGGCGGCGACGATATTGAAGGCTGGCTCGACCAGGTGAATAGCTTTACGGACAGCCAGATTGCCGCGTTCGACTTTCCGCTGCGCTACCGGCTGAAGGACGTCTGCGACACGCTGAACTACGATCTGCGCAACCTGACCGACGGTGGTTCGGTGGTGATGAAGCGGCCCATGCACGCGGCAACGTTCGTCGACAATCACGACATGGGCGACAACATGATCGTCAACGACAAGCTGATGGCCTACTCCTTCATCATGGTGCATGAGGGCTATCCGTGCGTGTTCTGGTACGACTACTACAACAACGGCCTGGCGCGGCCGCTGACGCCGAACGGCATCGATGCGCTGATCCAGGCACACCACAAATACGCCGGGGGAGATTCCCAGATCCTGCACGCCGATCCTGATCTCTACATCATGCAGCGCGTGGGCTGGAAGGACGAGAAGGCCGACCAGCCGGGGCTGATCTACGTGCTGAACAACCTGGGCGACCAGTGGTCGGGCACGCAGGTGACGACCAAGTGGGCGAACCAGAAGTTCGTGCCCATCGCGTGGGACGGCCACGACGAAGCATGGCCGGACGCGCGCACGACCGACGCCGAGGGCAACGCCGAGTTCCCTGCTCCACCCCGTGGCTATGCCATCTACGTGCCGGCGTAGAGCGCGGAATGCTAATCTTAACCTATGAAGTTTGGCGTCCTCGTATTCCCCGGCTCCAACTGCGACCACGATACGCACAACGTCCTCGGCGGCGTGATGGGCCAGCCGGTGACCTACCTCTGGCATGAGTCGCACGACCTCGAAGACTGCGACGCAATCCTAGTGCCCGGCGGATTCGCTTACGGCGATTATCTGCGCACGGGCGCCATCGCGCGCTTCGCCCCGATCATGCAGAGCGTGAAGCGCTTCGCCGACTCCGGCGGCCTGGTCATGGGCATCTGCAATGGCTTCCAGATTCTGTGTGAGGCGGGAATGCTGCCCGGGGCGCTGATGCGGAATGCCGGCCAGCGCTATATCTGCCGGCAGCTTCATCTGCGCGTGGAGACGGCGAACTCGCCGTTCACCGGCAGCCTCACGCCGGGACAGGTGCTGCGCATGCCCATTGGCCATATGGAGGGCAACTACTTCTGCGACGCGACGACGCTGGACGCGCTGAAGCGCGAGGACCGGGTGGCATTCCGGTACGCGACCACGGAGGGCGTGGTGAACGCAGAGGCAAACCCCAACGGCTCGCTGGAGAACATCGCCGGCGTGCTCAGCGAGGGACGCAATGTGCTGGGCATGATGCCGCATCCGGACCGCTCGAGCGAGGCGCTGCTGGGGTCGGCGGATGGGTTGCTGCTGTTCCAGTCCATGGCGCGGAGCGTGGCCACGGCATAACCGGCAGGAACTGACAACTGAGAACGAACAACTGACAACTCCCCCAGTGGTACTCTTGCCAGTGAAATGGTAGACATTCATCATCATCTTCTTCCCGGGCTCGACGACGGCTCCAACAGCATGGACACCTCGGTCGAGATGGCGAAACTCGCGGTCGCCGACGGTATTACGCACGTGATTTGCTCGCCGCATGCGAACAGCAACTACGCATTCGATCCAGCGGTGAACGCAGCCAGGGCTGCCGAGTTACGCGCGCGGCTGGCCCAGCAGAATATTCCGCTGACGCTGGGCAGCGGATGCGATTTTCACCTCTCCTTCGACAACGTGAATCGGGCCAAAGCCGACCCGGCGCGGTTCAGTATCAACGGGCTCAGCTACCTGCTGGTGGAGATTCCGGACTACGGTCTGCCGCCCGGGCTTACCGAGACGTTCTACGAGCTGCAACTTGCGGGACTGACGCCGATCCTGACCCATCCCGAGCGCAACCCTACGCTGCAAAAAGAGCCGGAGCGCATGATGGACTGGCTACGCGGCGGCGTGCTGATCCAGGTGACGGCGGACTCGCTGACCGGGCACAAGGGCAAGCACGCGCAACGCATGGCGCACGATCTGCTGGAAAAACGCTGGGTCCACTTCCTGGCCACCGACGCGCACAACACCACCTCGCGACCGCCGCGGATGCGCGACGCGCACAACATGGTCGCAAGCCAGTACGGGGCCAGCTACGCCCATGCGCTGTGCCTGACCAATCCGCTGGCGGTCTTCCTGGGCAAACAGTTCGAGGTCGCAGAGGAACCGCGCGGGCTATACGACGAGGTGAAGGAACCGAACTGGTGGCAGCGCGTGACCGGTGCGCTCAGCAGGCGCTAGAGACCCAGTCCGCCATCCACCATCATCAATTGCCCGGTAACAAAATGCGGCCCCGTCGCGAAGAAGAGCACCGCCTCCGCGACGTCCTCCGCCGTCCCGTTGCGCTTCATGGGCGTGCGCTCGGCGAAGTGCACGTAGGCCTCGCCAACCTCACCCTGGACGATCATTCCCGGCGCAACGCAGTTGACGCTGATCTCCGGCGCCCACGCCTTGGCCATCGTCTGCGAGAGCATGTGCAGCGCGGCCTTCGACGTGCAGTAGTGCGCATGCGTCGCCCACGCGTGCGTGCCGCCCAGCGAGCCGATGTTGATGATCCGTCCCCCGGCCGCACGCAGATGCGGATACGCCGCCTGGGCCATCAGAAACGGCGCGCGAGTGTTGGTGGCGAACATTGCATCCCACTGCTCGACCGTGATGCTTTCCAGCGCCGCCGACTCAAACACACCCGCATTGTTGATCAGAATGTCCAGCCGGCCGAACTCCTCCGCCACGGCTGCCACCGTCTCGCGGATACTCTCGGCGTCGCTGAGGTCGGTGCGGACAGCGAGAGCATCGACGCCCAGCGCGGCCAGGTCGCGCACCGTCTCCTCCGCTTCAGGTTGCGAGCCGCGATAGGTGATCGCGACGTTAGCTCCGCTCGCCGCGAGACGCAGCGCAATCGCCCGCCCGATGCGCTTGGCGCCGCCGGTGACCAGCACAGTCTGGCCCGCGAGCGCTCCCGATTCGGGCGCGTGGTGCGACTCTGTGGAGTTGGCCTCAGGCATCGCGAACCGCTACGGCTGCGGCTTCGTGCCGGAGTTGGACGAAGAACCGGAGGTCGTGGAGGTGGACGGCGTGGCGGAAGATCCAGACGGGGTCGTCGCCTTCTTCGGCCGGACCGGCTCCTGCACCCCTGGGTTCATATCCAAAGGCTTGTCCTTATTATCGACGTAGGTGGAAACCTGGGCCTGCGGGCGGACCATCGCGATCACAATCTGGCGGCTCGCCTCGTTGACCTGATAGTCGTCCGCAAACGTGGCGAACCCGTCCGCGATGACCTGAATGCGCACCTTGCTGCCGGTGGGGATGACGTCGATGACTGCCTTGCCGTCCTGGTGCGTCTTGATCTCCAGATTGCCCTCGTCCTTGCCATCCTTTACCGGGTGGAGAACGACGTGGGCGCCATCAATCGGCTTCTTGTTGAAGCCCTTAATCACCGTGACCTCGATGTGCGAGGTCTCGGGCGGAGCCTTGTATTTGCGGCCGTGCTGCTCAGGCTTCGGGGTGTCGTCGTCCTGGGCGCGCAACGGAACGGGGGCGATCCCAGCGAACACAACGAACGACGCAAGGAAGCCAAGGAGGAGGGGTCGGCGAAGATGGGGATGAAACGGCATCCGCCCATTTTACGCCACTCGCGCTTGGCAATGGACCACACAGCTTTGTCATTCCCGAAGGGAATCCGCATATGCCTTTTGCTCCAGCCGTCGTCCGCTTTCCGCTTCTTTGTCATGCGCGCAGGGAGTCCCGCTTCTCTCGTTCCGTCGAATCACACCCTCGACTCGTTTGTCATTCCGCAGCACCCTTTGCTTGTCATTCCGCAGCACCCTTTGTTTGTTATTCCGTAGCACACCTTGTTTGTCATTCCGTAGCACACCTTGTTTGTCATTCCGCAGCACACCTTGTTTGTCATTCCGCAGCACCCTTCGTTTGTCATTCCGCAGCACCCTTTGTTTGTCATTCCGTAGCACCCTTTGTTTGTCATTGCGCAGCGTAGCGGAGGAATCTGCTTCTTGCTCGCCGCCAAAGTCTCATTCGCCCCCGTATCTCATTCCCCCACATAGCTTTACCACGTATTTCCACACCGATAGCCCCTTGACATCCGCGATATAATTAAGAAAAGGGGCAAACAACACCCAGCGTCGTGCCGGAGGGGCTCCAGCAGGACCTGGCAATCCAGAAATCCAACCAGAAACTGCGTCTAACGGGACAACTCCAATCGAATGAAATATTTGACTATAACGCCCATGGAATCAAATATTTACAAGAGCAAGTTTTGGCATGTCGCTGTAAATAAGCCACTTAGCTATACCACCCCCCCCCGGGGGGGCCGGGAAATTCGCCGGTTCGGGATCTCGCTTGGGGACCAGCGCGGGGTCGCACCGGCGCTCGAATTGGCATGAGTGTCTTTCACTCATATTTCACACAAGACGGGTTGACAGAACCGTCGCTGGTGCCCTATCGTTAGCAATCGAAGGGCAAGAGTGCTAACACATGGCTTCCCGACTCCACTGATAGGAACCTCGGGTGTGGCCCGAACCCTGTTGGACGTAATCAAGCTGAACGCAACTTTACTGCAAACAAGGAGACATCAGCAATGGCAACAACAAAGTTTACCCCCCTGCACGATCGGATTCTGGTCCGTCGCGTGGAAGAGGGCGAGAGCATGCGTGGCGGTATCATCATCCCCGATTCAGCCAAAGAAAAGCCGCAGCAGGGCGAGGTCATCTCGGTCGGCAAAGGCAAGTCGAACGACGAGGGCAAGGTGTTCCCGCTCGACGTGAAGGCCGGCGACACGATCCTGTTTGGCAAGTACTCGGGCACCGAGATCAAGCTGGACGGCGAAGAGTTCCTGATCATGCGCGAAGAGGAAGTCCTGGGCATCGTCAAGAAGTAGTGCTTCGCACCGTTCTCGACCGCTTTGCGGTGAAAGAGCGAACAAGCTTGGATTCGCAACTCAACATATTCAGCCGGCGGTGAGCCGGGTACAGGAGTAGCACAATGGCAAAACAGATTCTGCATGGAGAAGAGTCACGTCAGGCAATCCTGCGTGGAGTCAATATTCTGGCCGATGCGGTGAAGGTTACCCTCGGTCCCAAGGGACGCAACGTCGTCATCGAGAAGAAGTTCGGCTCGCCGACCATCACCAAGGACGGCGTCACCGTAGCCAAAGAGATCGAGCTCAGCAATGCGCTCGAGAACATGGGCGCGCAGATGGTCCGCGAAGTCGCTTCGAAGACCTCCGACGTGGCCGGCGACGGCACCACCACGGCAACCGTGCTCGCCCAGGCGATCTACCGCGAGGGCGTCAAGACCGTTGCCGCCGGCGCCAACCCGATGGCGCTCAAGCGTGGCATCGACAAGGCTGTCGAGGCCATCATCGGCAAGCGCGATGAGAACGGGCTCCCGGTTGGCGGAGCGCTCTCCAAGCTCTCCAAGCCCGTCTCCGGCGACATGATCGCGCAGGTCGGCACCATCTCCGCCAACTCCGACGCGCAGATCGGCTCCATCATCGCCGAAGCCATGAACAAGGTCGGCAAGGACGGCGTCATCACCGTCGAAGAGTCACGCACCATGGAGACTCAGCTTGAAGTCGTCGAGGGTATGCAGTTCGACCGCGGCTACCTCTCGCCCTACTTCGTCACCGACGCAGAGCGCATGGAAGCTGCTCTCGAGAACCCCTACATCCTCATCTACGAGAAGAAGATCTCCTCGATGAAGGACCTGCTCCCGCTGCTCGAGTCCATTGCGCGCACCGCGAAGCCGCTGCTCATCATCGCAGAGGATGTCGACGGCGAAGCGCTCGCAACCCTCGTGGTCAATAAGCTGCGTGGCACCCTGAATGTCGCGGCCGTCAAGGCTCCCGGCTTCGGCGACCGCCGCAAGGCCATGTTGCAGGACATTGCCATCCTCACCGGCGGCAAGGCGATCACGGAAGACCTCGGCATCAAGCTCGAGGGCGTCAAGATCGAGGACCTCGGCACCGCCAAGCGCGTCACCATCGACAAGGACAACACCACCATCATCGACGGCGGCGGCAAGGCCGGCGAAGTCGAGGGCCGCGTCAAGGAGATTCGTGCTCAGGTCGAGAAAACCACCTCCGACTACGACCGCGAGAAGCTCCAGGAGCGCCTCGCCAAGCTGGTCGGCGGCGTTGCTGTCATCAAGGTCGGTGCAGCTACCGAGACCGAGATGAAGGAGAAGAAGGCCCGCGTCGAGGATGCCATGCACGCAACCCGTGCGGCTGTCGAAGAGGGCATCGTCCCCGGCGGCGGCGTCGCACTTGTGCGCTGCTCTCCCGCTGTCGACGAGGTCATCAAGAGCCTGGAAGGCGATGAGAAAATCGGTGCCACCATCATCCGCCGCGCGCTCGAAGAGCCGCTCCGGTTGATCGTCTCGAACGCAGGCGAGGAGGGTGCGGTCGTCATCGGCAAGATCCGCGACTCCAAGGAAGCCAACTACGGCTACAACGCGGGGACCGACAAGTACGAGGACCTGGTCAAGGCCGGCGTCATCGATCCCACCAAGGTCACGCGTACCGCGCTGCAGAACGCAGCGTCGATCGCAGGCCTCATGCTCACCACCGAAGCCATGATCTCCGAGATCCCGGAGAAGAAGGAACCAGCCGGTCACGGCGGCGGTGGCGGCGGCATGGACGGCATGTACTAAGCCTTCCCTGCTCCACAAACAGTCACAGCAACAAGAAGCCCCGAGGCGACTCAACCGTCTCGGGGCTTCCACCGTTTCAGGGCTATAGAACCGGGGTACCTACCTGATCTTAAAGCGCGACTGAAACTGGAGGATGAGCCCATGCACCACAGCGGGCCAGGGCAGATCCTGTGTGCCCGAAAACGTCTCTGCCCACAGGAGATGTCCGCGCCCGCCGTTCGGCCCGGACGCGTAGATGCGGAGCGTGCCCAGGTCTGCATCCGTCACGCTGCTGACGACGCCCTCCAGCGGTGTAGGAATCAACAGGAATTCCAGATCGGCCGGGCTTCCCGCGGGTGCGACTGTCTTGCCCAGCTTCCTCGTGACCAGGTCCTTCAGCTGCGATCGCGCCACACCATCCGCGTTATGGGTTTCGATGGCAACCGTAGTCGCACCTGCAAGCGCCCTTTGGAACACCGCTCCATCGCAGGTGTAGACGTGATTCTTCAACACGCATGCGCCGTCATCGCCACCGCCGACATCGCTCTGGGCCTGGAGCCTTAACCCGCCCGGACCAAGGACAGCAAGCAGGACCAGAAGGCACTTCCACGGGCGCGGCCGTTGCGGCTCTACAGTGGGGTGACGTGATGGATTGACCATGGGCAGGATTCTACTCCGCCGCCTACTCCTGGTTGCCCGGACGAACTTCATCCGGCGCATGCAGCTTCGTCTTCTCCGCGGAGAACTTCAAGTGGACCAAATCTTTCGGCGGATTCTGGCCCGCAGGCGCGTTGAAGGTGGCGATGTAGGTCGTGGCGATGGAGCGCTGAAACAGTTGCAGGTACGGCGCGGTGGACATGGGGTTTCCCGCCCCCCCTTCCCAGTAGTTGCTGCCACCAGTCGCCTGCATAATCTGGCTGAGATACGTCAACCCGCTTTCACGGTTTGAATTGCTGTAATAGAGCTCGTTGACCGCGACGCCGGCACGCTGTGCATCCGCGACCGCCTCGGTAACGAAAGGGCTGTCTCGTTTGCCGTCGTAGTTCGGATCGACGCCGTCAGTCACCATCAGGACGAAGCGCGCCTTGTGCGGCGAGGATGTGGCAGGGGTGGCGCTCGAGGCGGCAGTGCCTAAGCCAGCCCAGTTCTTGACGAGAAACGAGAGGCTTACGTACGGATTCGAGTCCAGGCCAGCCATTCCCTGCGGAGGACGAAGCTTGGCGGCGGCAAGAGCGTGGTCGGTAGTGAAAGGCATCGCTGCAACTCGGTTGTTCTGCATGTATCCGACGGTAATCTCAACGCCTGGGGGCAGAGTCCGCACGAAGGAGCGCAGGTTGTCCAACTCCTTACCAATAGTGGTCGGGAATAGGCCATCGTCAATCAGCAGCACGACCTGCGCGTCGGCCGGAGCTACGGGCTCCCACGCGGTCAGCGGCTCTTTCTTGTCGTTCACCGAAACCGTCAGAGCAGAGGCGCTCGCCGGCGGCGTGGACTTGGCATCGACGTTGACCAGCACCTGCGTGGGAACTGCACTGTCATTCTGGCCCAGTGCCACATATATTGTCGGGAAGGCCATTGTTGCTAGAAGTCCGAATTGCAAAAGCTTTTTCATACCAATATTTATACGCGAGCGGCCTTGGTTCTCAACGATCAATTCCTAACCATGCCCCAGCTTTTTACGTCGCGTTCAGCCCTGAGACTGCTGCAGCATCTACTCCTGGTTGCCGGGCCGCACCAGTTCAGGCGCGCGCAGCTTCGTCTTCGGCGCACTGAACTTCACGCGCACCAGGTCCCGTTGCGAATCCTTGCCCGCAGGCGCGGCGAAGGTGGCGACGTAGGTCTCCGCGATGGCGTGCTGGAACATGCCCAGATAGGGTGCCATGGAGACCGGATTTCCCGAGCCCTCCCAGAAGCTGACGCCTCCCGTCCCCTGCGCAAGCTGAGCGAGGTAGTTCTGACCGCTGTTGTCGGCCGATCCGCCGCGTATGCCTGCGTCGCCGTAATAGATTGCGTACACCGCGACGCCGGCCCGCTGCGCATCTTTCACTGCGTTGCTCACGTATGGGCTGTCCTGGTTCAGCACGCTGGTGCTGCCGTTATACGGATCCACACCATTGGACAGCATCAGCACGAAGCGCGCCTTGCGCCGCGATCCCGCGTCCAGGTTCATGGCCGATGACGATGCATTGGAGTCAGGCCAGCGCCTCACAAAGTCCGACAGGCACAGGTAGGGGCTCGCGCTCATGCCGGGTATCCCCTCGGGGAGGTGCAGCGAGGAGGCGGCGGCCTCGTGGTCCGTGGTGAAAGGCTGGTCGGACGTGACGTGGCCGTACTGCATGAACCCGACCATTACCTCCACGCCCGGAGGCAGCGTGCGGACGAATTGGCGCAGGTTCTCCAGTTCGCGGCCCACGCTCTGACGCAGGCCATCGTCGATCAGCACAGCAACCTGCGCGTTACCCGGAACCACCTGGGTCCAGGCCGTGAGCGGCTCCTTGTGATCGTTCACCTGAACCGTCAGAACAGAAGCGTCAGCCGGAGGAGTGGACTTGGCATCGACATTGACCAGCACCTGTGTCGGGACAGGGCCCTCAACCTGGGCGTGTGCAGCGAGGCCAAGGGTGAGGGCGGAAGAGAGAAGCAGGGCGGTGGGGAGGAGTCTCGTCATAGCACTCCATTAGACGCCGCTGCGGCCTGACAGTCGCTAAAGCAAGCCGCCAGGCCGCCGCAGGTTCATTCTCCGCCGATGCGTATCTTCAATCCGGCGCGCACCGTGAACGGAAGCGCAGGATAGCCGATGGGCCCGATGTGCTGCTGACTGAGCAGGTTGTCCAGCTCCGTGAAGACGGTGACGTATCGTTTGACCGCGTACATCAGGTTGGCGTCCAGCTTCGCGTAGCCGAAGTCGAGATTGCGGTTGGGCAGGATCATCGAGTTGGTGCCCGCCAGGTCCGAATAGTCGAGGAAGGTCGAATCGTCGGAGCGGCTGGCAAACGCGCCCTTCAGTGCGGCCGAGAACTTCGACCCCGTGTACTGCGCGGCGAAGTAGCCGGTGTTGGGTGGACGCCGGAAGGGCCTGCTGCCGATAAACGGCGATTCGCCGATCGGGATTGTGGGGTACGCAGGATTGGCCTCCGGGAAGCCGCCCTGCAGCACGGACAGAGCGGAGCTTGCGAACGACTGGTCCACCTTGGCATTGAGGTAGGTGTATCCGGCGCGGAGGAAGAAGCGGTTGAAGGGCTGGTACTGCAGTTCGGATTCGAGGCCCTGCGCGTGGAAGGCAAGCGAGGTCAGGTCCGCGCCATAGAAGTTGGCGACGTTAGTCGTAATGCCAAAGTATTGCTTGAGAGTACCCGAGTCAACATACTCAATCTGATGGGAAAATGCGTTGTGGAAATAGCCCGCCTTGAAGATGAGTTTATCGCGGTAGATGTTCTGGTCGATGCCTGCGTCGACGGTGCGTGTACGCAATTCTCGGATGGGAGTAATGCCGTAGGTCTTGATCGTCGCGGGACTGCCGGGCAGTTGCTCCAGTTCCGTGTAGAGGCTGGAAAAGTCGGTGGCGAGCGATGGCTCCTGCACGCCGGTGGCGACGTTCAGGCGGATCTTGGTGCCGCGCAGGACGCGTCCGCCGGGACGGACCGGCACGTAGGCCACGCCGATTCTGGGCGTTCCGGCAACGCCAAACAGGTGGTTCTTCTCGACGGCCCCGCCGACGGAGTAGAAGACGCGGCTAAGGATGTCTCCGCTGAACTGGAGGGTGTACTCGAAGTTGGTGCGTTGGATCGCCTCGTTCTCGCCGTAAGTTGGGTACACGAAGCTGCCGCGCTCGTTCTCGTAGCGGAAGCCGAACAGCCCAACGATGCGCTTCGGGAATCTGTAGTCGGACTGGTAGTAGAGTTCGTCGCGGTTGGAGTCGGCGAAGTCGGCCTGGGGATAGGTGCCGCCGTACGCGATCGCCGCCTGCCCGGTCGCCGTGTAGCCATTCGCACCGCGTATGGTCACCTTGTTGCCGTAGAACGTCTGGTCACCGTACTGGTCCGTCACCAACTGTCCCACCGTATCAAACAAGGTGTACTGCTCGCGCTTGCGTGCGATCCCGTACCGCGCCAGGTTGTGCCAGTTGCCTTCGAGTGTGTTCTGGACCGTGAGGCCCGAGTACAGGTCCTGATCGGATTCCTTCGCCGGGGCCGAGATGCCGTAGAAATCGTGCGCGCCGGGAGCGCCCGTGGCCGAGTCGGCGTTACGGATGGTGAAGCGCAGCGGAGTATTTGCGGTGAGGTCGTATCCGAGGTTCGCGGCGCCGGTGCCCGAGTGATACTCGTCCCCAGGCAGGGCATTCGAAGTGTCGAAACGCGAGTATCCACCGAGGTAGTCGACACGCCGGTACGCGCCGCTGACCGTGCCCGCGTTCTGATAGCTGTGGAAGTTACCCGCGTCACCGGAGTAGTTCAACACCGGCTTCAGGTCGCTGCCGCGCGGAGTGCTGAACACGATCGTTGACGAAGCCGCGTCCGAGCCGTAGAGAACGGAGTCAGGGCCGCGGTAGAGCTCCAGGCTGGTGACGCCGTTCGCGGAGACGGTGCCGAAGTCGAAGCGGCCGCCCACGTCCTCGGCTGGAATGCCGTCGATCAGCACTTTGTTCGCGTCCGAGTTGCCGCCGCGCACGAATACCGAGGTGACGCCGCCCGCCTGTCCCTGCTGGACAACGTCGACGCCGGGTGACTGGCGCAACGCGTCCGCGATGCCAATGGTGGTTGCAAGGTAGAGGTCCGGAATCAGCGTCACTGCCGAGCTGGACTGCTCGATCGGCGTGGGGACACCCGTTGCCGTCACCGTGGCCTCTTCCTTCACCGAGGAGGTTTCGAGCACGATGTTCTGCGTGATCTGGTCGGTCGAGCCGCCGTAGAAGTCCTGGCCGATGCCGGGAAAGAACGTCACCGAGGAGGTGAGCAGAACGAAGCGGCCGGACTCGGTGGACTGGATCTCGTAGGAGCCGTCCACGCCGGCGAAGCCGATGGCTACAGCCTTCTGGCCCTGGATGAGCTGGATGCGGGCGCCGGGAACCGGACGGCCCAGCGGATCGGTGACCACGCCGCGAACGATGACCGCGTGTGCCGGCGAGGTGAAGAGGACAAGTGAGAGAAACAGGAAGGCGGCGAGCGTCGAAAATCTGCACAATGCAGACCCACGCGAAGGAAATGCGGCCAATAGGCGGCCGGAGACTACGGACATGTCGGAACTCCTACGCTCCCCCCCGGGAACGTGGTTGATGTACGCGGCGGAACCGGTCTCCT
>OBLU010000962.1_pt1 | contig 26792 bp, 24 predicted proteins | sample 1518681 | NCBI WGS metagenome assembly OBLU01 (sample SAMEA3539304, study PRJEB22396) | soil metagenome | biome: tundra; feature: field; material: soil | place: USA | collected 2010-05 | depth 0.15 m
AAAAGAATTTTAATTGCATACGGTTTTCTTTATTTTTATTATCAATAATAATAAAAATAAAAGGAACATACCTTGGCTCTATTAGTAGTCGGCTCGGTGGCACTGGACTCAGTAGCCACACCTTTTGATAAAGTTGAAGATGCTTTAGGGGGATCTGCTACTTATATTTCTTTAGCCTCCAGCTATTTCGCCAATCCGGTTTATCTTGTAGGCACTGTTGGGGAGGATTTTCCTAAAAAATATATTGATATTCTTGCAAAGCATGAAATCGATCTGGAAGGTTTGCAAATAGTTCCAGGTAAAACATTCCGGTGGTCTGGTAAATACCACTATGACCTCAATGTGCGCGATACATTACTCACAGAATTAAATGTATTTGAAAAGTTTGATCCAGTAATACCTGATAAATTCAGGAAGGCTCAGTTTGTTTGCCTGGGCAATATAGATCCTGTCCTTCAGATTAAAGTCCTCGACCAGATGGTTGACCCTCAGTTCGTTGTTTGCGATACTATGAATTATTGGATCGAAGGTAGAAGAAATGAATTGATAAAACTTCTTAAACGAGTCTCTGTTTTAATCATAAATGATTCCGAAGCCCGCCTTCTTGCAAGTGAGCCGAACCTGGTTAAAGCTGCTAAAATGATAAGAGAAATGGGCCCCAAAATCCTTATAATTAAAAAAGGAGAGCATGGTGCCCTCCTGTTTATGGAAAATACCGTCTTTTCCGCCCCCGCATATCCGATGGAAATGATCTTTGATCCTACTGGCGCAGGAGATACTTTTGCTGGAGGATTTATCGGTTATCTACATAAAACTAACGACCTAAACTCTGAAAATATGAAATGTGCGGTCATATATGGTAGTACTATGGCCTCTTTCTGTGTCGAACAATTTAGCACTGGCGGACTCGAGCAGCTCTCCTATCCTAGAATAAAAGAAAGATTCAGAGAATTCCTAAAACTATCCAGATTCGATGAAAAAGACTGATTATTTCTCCGCTAAGTTTGAAAACGATGAGTTTATTTTCCTTGATCAGACTAAGCTTCCCCTTGAGGAAGTTTATGTCCGGACTGATGATTATGAAAGAATAGCAGTTGCTATCGAACGTCTTGAGGTTAGAGGTGCCCCATTAATTGGTATTGCCGCCGCTTATGCTCTTGCACTTTCATTAAAAAAATTCGGCAATCAAAATAATGATGTTGTCTTTAACATTGCCTATGATAGACTAGCATGCACACGCCCTACCGCAGTAAACCTTTTTTCAGCGCTTGATTTAATGAAATCAGTTTATAAAACTCACAGAAACTCAGAAAATATTTATCAAGTCCTGCTTGCCAAAGCAATACAAATTCATAATGAAGATATCGAACACTGCAGAAAAATCGGCGAGAATGGATTAAGAATTTTCCAAAAGAAATCTAACGTTCTTACTCATTGTAATACAGGTATACTTGCTACCGGAGGTGCTGGAACTGCCTTTAGTGTAATTCAGACTGGTTACCAAAAAGGATTAGTTAATTATGTATATGCCGATGAAACCCGCCCTCTTTTCCAGGGACTGAGATTAACTGCATTTGAACTTGAACATTCCGGTATCCCCTTTTCTGTATTGAGTGATTCTATGGCAGCCTCCCTTATGAAAGATCATAAGGTGGATCTTGTAATAACAGGTGCTGACCGTATTGCTCTAAATGGAGATGCCGCTAATAAAATAGGCACTTATAGTCTGGCCATTCTCTGCAATTTCCACGATATCCCTTTCTATATTGCAGCTCCATCAACAAGTATTGACCGCAGTATCCTCACAGGTGAAGATATAAAAATAGAATTCCGTGATAAAAAAGAAATCCTGAATTCCTCTGGTCATCAAATCGCTCCTGATCATTATGATGTCTATTCTCCGGCTTTCGATGTCACTCCTTCCCATCTGATAAAAGGAATTATTACTGAGGAAGATATCTTCTTCTTCCCATATAATTTTCTAAGATGAGCAAAATAATTAAGACTGAGGCTGTAGTTCTAAGCAAATTGAACTATGGCGATAGCAGTAGCATAGTCACTCTCTTTACCAAAGAATATGGCAAATTATCCGCTATGTTGAAGGGGGGAAGAAATCCTAAATCCAAACTAAGCCTTATTGTCGATCCTATCAATTACCTTGAAGTTATTTTCTATAATAATCCATCCCGTGACCTTCAAATTCTCTCAAGCGCCGATATAAAAGCCCATTTCCCTAAAATAAAAGAGGATCTCGATAAACTTAAATATGCCCATTCTGTCATTGAACTTGTTAAAAATCTTTCCGTTGAGCACGAAGTTAATAAAAAACTCTTCTCTGGTATTATCAGGATTTTGGAATTAATGGGGGAAGGGAAAGAAAATCCTGCTGTTTCCTTCGGCAGGTTTTTCCTCTTCTTTCTTAAGGAATTGGGATACGAATTCCAGCTAGGTACCAATTATTTTGAAAATATCACCGTAAATCCGGAACTTTTTCATTATTTTAATTGTCTAAAGAAAAATGAAAGCCCCGGGGTTATTAACCCTGCTATCATAAATGGTGCTGTTACTTTTCTTGAGAACTATTTGAAGTACCATGTTTCGGATTTTAAGGGATTACAATCACTGAAAATGTTTAAGGAGAAATAAAAAATGAAGTCCAAAAAGTTAATTGGTGCATTAGCATTATTAATAGTTGGAATTATCTTTGGCGCTATCCTGGTTTCTGGATATGGATTGGTCAGACCTGGATATGCCGATATAAAATTGGGTGCAGCAGCTCCCCCTGTTAATCTTGATGCGGATGCTACTGCTTTCAGCAAAGCTTTTATTGAAGTTGCTGAAAAAGTTACTCCCACAATTGTACAGGTTGGGGTTGTTTCAGAAAAAAGTGGGGATGATCCCCATAGTGATATGTTCTTCTTTCCGTTCAAAGATATGCCCCAGGAAGAAAGAGGATCAGGCAGTGGAATAATTATTACTGAAGATGGTTATATTCTTACAAATAATCACGTTGTTGAAAATGCTTCTAAAGTTACAGTTACCTTGAATGATAAACGCTCATTTGATGCTAAAGTTATGGGTACCGATCCATTGACTGATCTAGCTGTAATTAAAATTGACGCCAAAAGTCTCCCCGTCGCTTTTCTCGGCAATTCAGATGAATTGAAAGTTGGGCAATGGGTAATGGCAATTGGTAATCCCCTCGCTTTATCTTCAACCGTTACGGCTGGAATTGTAAGCTCACTTGGTCGAGGAGATCTGGGCTTAATTAAAGACCAATATGGAGTTGAGAATTTTATTCAAACCGATGCAGTTATCAACCCGGGTAATTCTGGTGGTGCATTGGTCGATCTGTCAGGTTCAGTAATCGGGGTTAACTCCGCAATTGCAGCTTCAAGAACTGGTACTTATATAGGGTACGGTTTTGCCATCCCTATAAATCTTGTTAAAAGTGTTGCTAAAGATTTAATGGCTCACGGTAAAGTTAGTAGAGGTTATATCGGCGTATCTATTGGAAAAGTAGATGATCCAATCGCTAAATCTGTAGGGCTGGATAGACCGAGAGGAGTGATTGTTCAGGCTATAGTTGAAGGCGGCGCTGCTTCAAAAGCTGATGTTAAAGAAAGGGATATTATTCTCAAAGTTGACGGCAAGGAGGTTAATGCCCCAAATGAACTTCAGGGTTATGTTGCGGGTAGATCATCTGGAACTATTGTAAAATTAACTATTTTTAGGGATGGTAAGGAGATAGAAAGATCCGTTACCTTAAAGTCTAGGGAATTAAACGCAAAAAATGAACCGGTAGCCAATAAAGAGGACGATTCAAAGGATAAAGAATCAAATTCCGGTTATTTAACTTTTGACAAATTAGGCCTTACAGTTAAGAATCTGTCGTCTCAGGATAAAAAAGATTATAACGTCGAAAATGGTGTTGTTATTTCTGAGGTTAAACAATTCAGTAAAGCTGAAGATCAAAACCTTTCTAAGGGTCTCCTAATAACTGAAGCAGACAAAAAGCATATCCATAATGTCAATGATCTCAAATCAGTTATTGATACTAAAAAAGGTTCCGCTGTCCTCCTGAAAATCCAGGATGACAAAGGAAATAGTAGGTTTGTCGGAATTGAAGTTCCAAACTAAAATTTAGTAATATGTTGTTGTAAAAAGGCTGTTCTGAATAAGTTCAGCCTTTTTTTATATATGATTACATGAAAAAGTCTGCCTTTCCTCCTGATAACAATTCTATAATTACTCGTTTTTTTTACAGAATATTTTTAATTCACACCCTGAATCGAGCGCATTTCGAGCGCATTTGCAGCGCATTTCCTGGTAATAACTGTTCTCATTCATGATTCACATTGATTCAATGTTCTTATTTGGTTCGTATTACCTGGCATCAATTAAAATACGTTAAATAAATTTGCTGGAACGGAGCGGCAGTGGGAAATGCTGTTTGAGTGCAACGAGTTGCATTTCCTGCAGCGTAGTGAAAGTAAATTTATAGTATTTTAATTGCAGCCTTGATTTTTTGAGTACTTTTGTATCAAGACAAAAGTACCGTAAAGAATTTTTCTTTATATTTGTAAAAACATATGAGATTTAAATGATAAGATTCTTAACAGCTGGCGAATCTCACGGTAAAGCTCTCACAATTATCGTCGATGGCTTTCCCTCAAACCTTAAAATTGCAAAAGATTATATCAACGCGCACCTCAAGAGACGTCAGGTCGGGTACGGCAGAGGACTACGAATGAAAATCGAATCCGATGCCGTTGAGATATTATCGGGCGTTCGGTTTGGCAAAACGCTGGGTTCTCCTGTTTCATTCCTGATCAGAAACAGCGATTGGGAAAACTGGACGGAGAGAATGGATCATGAAACTAAAAGTAAAAATGTGGAAAAGATTTCTATCCCTCGCCCTGGGCATGCGGATCTTACAGGCATTTCCAAATTTAACCTTGATGATATAAGGAATTCAATTGAAAGAAGTAGCGCCCGCGAAACTGCCGCAAGAGTAGCCGCAGGTTCCGTTGCCAGAAGATTTCTTGAAGAATTTGGAATCTTTGTAGGAAGTTATGTCGAAAGTCTTGGCGGTATTTATCCTGAAAACGATTTCTTTGTGGATCTTCTTAATAATAATCTGACTAAAAAGTTCAATGCCTGGTCTCTTTCACTACAGGCTGATAAAAGTGACGTCCGTGTGTTAGATAAATCCCAGGAAACCAAAATTATAAATAAAATTAAAAAAGCTAAAAAGCAGGGGGATACTCTCGGCGGTACTTTTATTGCTGTCGCCACTGGTGTCCCGGTTGGACTGGGTAGCTTTACTCAATACGACCTTAAATTAAATGCCGAAATTGCCCATTCCATAATGTCCATTAACGCTGTTAAAGGAGTTGAAATAGGCGGCGGGTTCATCAGTTCTGACCTCTTCGGTTCAGAAAATCATGACGAAATTATTATTAAAGATAATATCCTCTCAAGAAAAACTAATATGGCCGGTGGCATCGAAGGTGGAATTTCTACGGGACTCCCTATAATTGTCAGAGGCTCTATGAAACCTATCGCCACTCTTATGAACCCTTTAACCAGTGTCGATCTCCATACAATGCGCCAGGTTGAATCAAGAAGAGAAAGAAGTGATTTTACTGCTGTCCCAGCCTGTGCTGTCATCGCTGAATCTATGCTCGCCTGGAGCCTCGCTAAATATTTCCTTATTAAATTTGGCGGCGACTCGCTTGAAGAAATTATGGATAATTATAATTCCTATACTAAAAAACTTCAGTCAAGAATTAAAAAAAATTTCAAATAAGGAATAATTGATTGTGATTAAGAAATTTATGTTTGGCCCTTTCCAGGTAAATACTTATCTGGTCTGGGATGAATTAACTAATGAATGTGCTGTAATCGATCCTGGCTGCTATATTGAACTTGAAGAAAAAAACCTTGAGAAATTTATTTCCTCAAATAACTTGAAGGTCAAATATCTCCTTTGCACGCATTGCCATATCGATCATATCATGGGCTGTGCATTTATAAAAAACACTTACAATCCTCTTTTCCTTGTACCGGAACATGACTTGCCTTTACTTCATGATGCCCAAAACCAGGCATCCACCTTTAACCTTAAATTAAAAACTCCTCCTCCTCATGATAATTTAATTACTGAAGACCTTGTCTTATATCTTGGTGATAAAAAACTGATTTTTGTTTTTACTCCGGGGCATACTTCTGGTGAATATTGTATTTATCTGAAAGATGAAGGCATTTGTATAACCGGCGATGTTCTCTTCAAAGGTGGTATCGGAAGAACAGATCTCTGGGGTGGAAATTATGATACCTTAATTGACTCAATTACTATCAAACTTTTTGCCCTGCCGGATGATGTAATAATATATCCTGGTCACGGTGAGAATAGCACTATCGGCATCGAGAAAACTGAAAACCCATTCTTAAAGTTACCTTGATAAGCCTCCCTACATATCCTCATTTTCAGGGATTATCATAGATTTTCTCTATATTTACAAATCATTTTAATTGGCATATGAAGCTATTTCTATATCTTTTTCTGATATTCGCCGTTGCGGATTTATTTCCTCAGGAAGACTCAACTAAAGTAGATTCAACCAGTGTAGATTTTGACAATTTTACTGTTAAGTTAAAAAATAATTTGCTTCAGGTTTTTTCAAATGAGGGCAGTCTGATGTTTTCTCAGAAATTTGAAAATCCTGTATTTACCACTACTGATCTGGATAATGATTCGGTTGAGGAATATATTCTGATTGACCACAAAATTCTGGATCAGAAAAAGGATTATTCAATTTTCATCTACAATACTATCGATACATTTTATTGTGTGGCTTCCATAAGATCAGGTTTCTATGAACCTTATGTTTTTTATTCGGATGAGGTCAAAGGAAACGTTATAGTTGCTGGTAATCCCGGTTTTAATGAATTGAACCTGGGGAAGGTGGATATCTCCCTGCCTTTAAATATCTGGCAATATGGCGAAAACGGAATTGTGCTTGTAAATGATCAAATATATGATCTGTTCCTTTCTGAAAATGATTCCGTTATTGATTATCTGGACGATTATTTTGATTCTAATATTAAGAACTGCAATTCCTCCGAACAGGTTGATAATATAATAGCCACTGGGTATATAAACTATAAAAATGCCGGTGAATTATCCGATGCAAATCAGTTCTTATTAAAGTATTATTTATGTAGGGATATTGATATTTTTAAAAAGAAAATTGAAAAACTATTATAAGGTAATATGGTCTCCCTTCAGTCGGTTAAATGTACAGAAATATTTATTTTCTAAAAGATAACTGAATATTGTGAAAAAATGTTTTATCTTCATATTCCTGTTGGCATTTCTTGTATGTAACTCTTATTCTCAGATTAAAATAAAAAGTTTAAGATATTATCCATATGGTGATGAAGCTGCACTTCCGGTAATTCTATTTGGAAATGATAATCTATCCGGACTTGTAATTGAGTTTGACCTTGACACAAAGTTTGTGCCTGACCTTGATATTGTCTTTCGCTTCTGCGATAGGAATTGGAAACCCATGAATAATGTGTTCCTTTCCAATTATGGGCAGAGTGTCTCGTATAATATTGATTTTTCTAACTTGCCCGCTTCTGTTCAAAAAGCAGCATATCATTATAAAGGGGCGTTTCCTGATCAGAAAGGATATGTCTCTTTTCCTTATTCAGGTAAATACATGTTCTTTATTACCGATGCCATGGATACATCAATTGTTTATGGAACCGGACAGTTTTATGTCGTTTTCCCTGAAATTGAACTTAATACAAATCTGGCTAAAGAATTGCTTGAAGATAAAACATATTATCCACTGGAACTCGGCAGAGTTTTCAATATTAAAACTAAGTTTAATCTTCCGGATAAGCTCTTTCCGGGAAATGTTAATTGTATGGAGATTGTTGAGAACCAAAAAATATATAACCCGTATATTGTCGACAGATCATTTAATACCAATACACGCCAGTTCTATTGGGATGGGAATAGAGCATTTACATTTATGATAAGAGATATTAGACCGGGAAATGAATATAGACAAACCGATCTGAGGAATACTAATAAATTTTCCTCCGGAAATGTAACGGCACAGTTCGATGGAATTGAATACCCCCGCTTCGATAAATTCGGGAAAAAAGACCTGAACGGAGGTGAAGAACTGACAAATTATAACAATGATTATGCAGATTATATGAATGTTACATTTTCTTTCCGGCCCGCAGATAATTTCTATGGTGATATTTATTTAACAGGTGCATTCAACAAATGGCAGATTCTGCCGGCTTATCAAATGATAAATGATGGGGGATTGTATAACAAAACAATTGAACTGAAAAGAGGGATCTTCGATTATCAATATGTAACTGCTGATTTTATAAATGGTGAAATTAAAAATCAGGATTGGGTACAGCTTGAAGGAAATTTCTGGGAAACAGAAAATGTTTACCATATCTTCATCTATTATCAGGATCCGGATTTTGGTGGCTTCGATAGAATAATTGCTTATCAAAAATTAACTAGTAAATAATATATGGAAAAATTAAAAATAGGAATTGTTGGTACAGGGCATTTGGGTAAACTTCATACCAAAATGTTTCAGCAAATATCAAAATGTGAACTGGTTGGAATATATGATTCAAACCCGGATCAGCTTGCCCATGCGTCTAAAGAATATAACGTAAAGGCATTCGGAAGTTTAAGTGAAATGCTGGACAATGTTGACGGTGTTTCAATTGCCGTTACAACTAGCGCCCATTTCCGTGTGGCTGAACAATGTCTGGAAAAGAATAAACATGTATTTATTGAAAAACCAATTACTTCTCTGATTTCAGAAGGTGAAAAACTGGTAAAAACAGCTGCAGATAAAAATCTATTTATTCAGGTTGGACATATTGAAAGATTTAACCCCGCGCTGTTAGCAGTAGAGGAATTCATCATCCAGCCTATGTTTATTCAATCTGATCGCCTTGCCCAGTTTAACCCTCGTGGAACTGATGTTGCCGTTGTACTTGATTTGATGATTCATGATATTGATATTATTTTAAGTTTGGTGAAGAGTGATGTCGCTAAGATCGATGCCAATGGTATCGCCGTAGTTTCGAATAATATAGATATTGCAAATGCCCGCATTCAGTTTGTTAATGGAGCCGTGGCTAACGTTACCGCAAGCAGAATCTCCCAGAAAAAAATGCGTAAGATGAGATTATTCCAGAAAGATAATTATATTTCCCTGGATTTTATTGCAGGTGTCGCAGAAGTCTATCGTTTAGTCCCTGCTGATCAGCAGTTGTTAACGCCTGCCATTTCATTCGGTGAAATAGGATTGGGAGATAAGAAAAAAAGAGTTATATATGAGCAGCCTGAGATAAAAGAAGTTAATGCATTGAAATATGAACTGGAGCTTTTTGTTAATTCTGTAATCGAAGGGAAAAGCCCTGTTGTTACTGGTCAGGATGGTTTAAGAGCTTTAAAGGTTGCTCAAATAATAATTGAGAAAATCGAAGAGTCTAAAGTTAACGGATAACTATAAAAAGGTTTTAAGTATGAGAAGATTAATATTATTGCTGCCTGTACTTTTACTCTTTGCGTTGAGCAATTTAAGTTGCAGCGTTTACCAGACAATTGTAAACATTTCCAGGTTAAAATTTAAGCTTGGTAATGTTAATAACTTCACGCTTGCAGGAATAAACCTTACCAATAAAAAAAGTATCAATGATTTTAGTCCTTTGGAAGTACTTAAATTAACAGCTTCCTTTACACGTGGTACAATGCCCGCTGTCTTTATTCTCAATGTAAATGCCGTTAACCCCAATGATGGTACTGGCGGTTATCCTAAAACTGATGTGGCAATAGTTGCATTTCCTTGGCGGCTGATGATAAATGATAAAGAGACCGTTCATGGGGATATTGGAGCCCCTTTTCCTATCCCCGGAACTGGGGAAGCGGCAGTAATACCAATTCAAATTTCTATCGATCTTTATAAGTTTTTCAAGGATAAAGATTATCAGGATATTTTGAGCCTGGCTTTGAAACTTGGCGGATTTGGCGGAGGTAATTCAGTTGATCTTGCTTTATATGTCAAACCTACTGTTTCATGTTCATTAGGAAATATCACTTTTCCTCAGGAAGTTAAGGTAATTAATTATGAATATACAAAGTAGTTACGCAATTGGAGTTGACCTTGGAGGTACCTCTGTTAAACTTGGGATTGTCTCCCAACAGGGGAAGATCATTAAGAAAACAGCTGTGGAAACCAAAGCCGGGGATGGTCCTGAAAGTGTTATTGCACAGATTGAATATGGCATAAATATTCTTCTCCATAAAAATAAATATAAGCTGTCTGGTATAGGAATCGGATCCCCTGGCACAGTATCTGTTAAAAAAGGAATTGTTGAAAATCCCCCTAATTTTCCCGGTTGGAAGAAAATCAATCTTGGAAAGATTATCAAAAAAGAATTTAATACAAAGGTGATTATAGACAATGATGCCAATGCAGCAGCTATTGGTGAAATGACCTTTGGAGCAGGGAAAAATATAGATTCTTTTGTAATGATCACTCTTGGAACTGGTGTAGGAGGAGGAATTGTCTTTAAAAGAAAGATATTCAGAGGGGAGCACGGTGGAGCAGGAGAGGTTGGGCATTTAACTATTGACTACAAAGGGGAAAAATGTAACTGCGGTTCGTATGGATGCATTGAAACCTATGCTGGGAACGCATACCTTATTAGGAGAGTTAAAGATGAACTGAATAATTATCCTGATTCTAAGATTTGGGATCTGATTAGTAAAAACCCGGATAACTTGACTCCCCAAATTATAAATATAGCTGCTGAAAAGGGGGACGATTTTGCCAAGTCCGTTGTACATGACTTGGGATATTTTCTGGGTGCAGCATTAAGTTCGGTAAGTAACCTTCTTGATATAAGTACTTTTATTATCGGTGGGGGTGTTGCAGGATTCGGTGATCCTTTATTTAAATCTATTAAAGATATAATGACACAGAGAGTATTGACTCCTTTACGTCCTAAGATTAAAATTATTCCTGCAAGGCTGAAGAACGATGCAGGTATCAAAGGTGCATCCTCACTTGTATTTTATAATTCATAATTATCTGAATACTGCAGCGAAATGAAAATTCTTCTGCTCGTATCTCTCTTTAGCATTGCAATCCTGGCGCAAGGGAAAGATTCCCTGCTATTTAAACCTTCTGGCGATACATTAGCAGTAAAAGACACTACAGCGAAAAAGAAATATGATGTTGATACCGTTATTTATTCAAGTGCTTCCGATTCACTTATCTTTTACGTCGATAAGAAAAAAATGGATTTGTATGGGGATGGGGAGCTGCAATACAGGGAAACTAATCTGAAAAGTGCTAAGATCTTTGTCGATTTTGAAACCAATAATATTGACGCAGCAGGCGTACCTTCCGATTCATTCCCGGGTAAATTTAAGGGGACTCCGGTCCTTGTGGATAAGGGTGAGACCTATGATGGCATAACTATGAAGTTTAATTTTAAAACCTCTCGCGGATTTATTTCAAAAGTAGGGTCAAAACTTGAGGGAGCTATCTATACAGGCGAAAAAATTAAACGTATGGATAGGGAAACCTATTTTATTGAAGATGGAATCTATACTACTTGCGACGAAACCCCTCCCCATTATTATTTTTATGCTCATGAAATGAAGGTTATTCAAAAACAACAGATAGTTGCAAGGTGGGTATGGCTCTATTTCGGGGGAGTTCCTTTTCCTATTCCTATTCCATTTGCAGTTTTTCCTATTGAATCGGGTAGAAGATCAGGAATTATAATACCGGCTTTCGGCGATGATGTTAACTATGGCTACTATTTCTCAAAGTTTGGTTATTTCTGGGCTATAAATGATTATATGGATGTGAATATGTACTCCACTTATTTCACCCGGGGAAGCTACGATCTCGATTCAAGATTTCGTTATGCAAAACGATATAATTTTTCCGGTAATATTCAGGCAGATTATATTTATAGAAAAAATGGGGTTTCTACTGATCCAGCATATTCTACCTCAGCAAATTGGAATTTAACTATTAATCATAATCAGACAATTGATCCCACTTTGCGGTTAGATGCAAACCTTCAATATTCGTCTTCAAACTATGCTGCCCAAAATGTTACTAATTTAAATCAGGTTCTTCAAAGCACTATTTATTCAAATGCTACTTTATTTAAAAATTGGGAGGAATCTGGTAATAGCTTATCATTAAGCTATAGTAGGAGTCAGGATCTGCAGTCTGGTAATATAAATGAGATTCTCCCTAACCTTACATTCTCCCTGGGACAAAAATATCCCTTCCGTAGTAAGGATGTAACCAACGATCAGAAATGGTATGAACTTCTCGGATATTCATATTCAGGGCAATTCGAAAATACTAGGAATAAATCAAACGGTGACCTTAGTATCAGGGGCGGGTTCAATCACCAGTTATCAACTTCCTTTTCTCCTAAAATCGGATACTTTAACTTTACTCCGAATTTCAGTTATAACGAAAAATGGTATAATAAATATACCGTTGAAGAAATGATAAAGTCTCCATTTACAGGAAATGATACTCTTAATATAAGGGATGGGTATAAATTAAATTCTGTCAGAACTTTCAATATGGGGATTTCCGCACAAACAAAATTTTATGGCATCTTTAATCCGGATATTCTGGGAGTAGCCAGTGTTAGACATACGGTAAATCCTTCCATCTCTTACAACTACTCTCCCGATTTCAGTAAACCCGGATGGGGTTATTATTCTTCTTATGTTGATACCAATGGAATAGTCCAAAGATATGATAAATACCAGCGGGAAATATTCGGTGGCGTTTCGTCGGGCGAACAACAGAACCTCTCGTTTTCTTTAACTAATATTTTTGAAATGAAAACTAAAGTGGATCCAACCGACACTACTTCCAAAGAAAAAAAAATACAACTGCTTAATCTGAATGCAAATATGAGTTATAATTTTGCGGCGGATAGCCTGAGATTTTCAGATCTTTCTCTAAGCTATAGAACACAGGTAGGCGAATTACTTAATATATCAGGCTCCTCAACTTTTACTCCTTATGATTATAGCGGCAGCATTGACAAGATAAATAAATATTTAGTAAATGAGGGTAAAGGACTTTTCCGGATGACTAATTTAAGTTTTTCAATTTCTACAACTCTTTCCGGTGAAAAGTTAAAATCAAAAGAAACAGATGTAAAAAAACCTGAAGATCGGCCTATAAATGAACTTGAAAATATTGATAGGCAGAATTATCAGGGAATTTATAGTCAGAAGGAAGCGGATTTTTCGATCCCATGGAATTTATCCTTAGGTTATAATTACAGTCTTTCAACTCCTACTCCATTATCGACATATAAATATTCTAATCTGAATGGCTCTATCGATTTTAATTTAACTCCTAACTGGAAATTTTCCGTTGCAGGAAGCTATGATTTCCAGAGTAAGCAGTTTGCGGCTCCCCAGATAAAAATTACTCGTGATCTTCATTGTTGGATAATGAACTTTACCTGGAACCCGATTGGTCCATACCGGGGATACAATCTTGAGATTAAGGTTAAAGCACCCCAGCTTCAGGATCTTAAACTCACTAAACGTTCTGACTTTTATACCGGTAAATAATATGAGGCATTATATAATTGACGGTAATAATTTAATAGGGAAGATAGGTCTTCTTCAGAATCTGCAGAAAAAGAATAAACAGGCATCCCGCGAAAAACTTGCGTTCATTCTTGAAAGTTATTTTCTTGGCAAACCAAACAATAAAGTCTCACTCCATTATGATGGATTCCCCGGGGATTCTATTAAAGTTCAGAATATCAGGATAATTTATTCCGGAAAAAAGACAGCCGATGATGAAATAAAATCTCAGATAGAGCAGGAGAAAAATAGGAGGAATTTGATAATTGTCTCTTCCGATCTTAACCTGAAAGAATTTGCCCGGGTTTGTGGTTGCGGATGGAAAGCATGTGAAGAATTTTCAAAGGAGATTATCAACAGCTCCTCCAACGATGATGAAGAAGCAAGGAAAATTGATGAAATGAATAACGATGAATTCAAGAAGTTGTTTGATGTATAACCTGAAAAATATTTTCTTCTTTTCCCTGCTATCTTTTAATGTTTTCTCCCAGCAGGTAGAACACAAATATTTTGAGGCAAATCGTGAGGTATATTTCCGGTTCCTTGCCCCCCGAGATGTAATAAATAATTTATCCCCTGTCATTTCAATTGCTCATGTTCGCGGCGATAGCGTATATGCATATGCAAACGAAAAAGAATACCTCGGTTTTCTGAAATATGGAATACCTTGCACAATTCTTCCCCCTCCCGGATTAGTTAAAGAAATAAAAATGGGGAATACTCTTGCTGAAATCAGTTCGTGGGATACCTACCCAACCTACAATGCGTATGTCCAGCTGATGACTCAATACCAGGCAGCTCATCCAGATATATGTAAAATTATAGAAGCTGGAACCACTGTTCAGGGAAGAAAAATATTGTTCGCTAAGATTACAAAAAATGTTAATCTCAGGGGCCCCCAATCGCAGTTTATGTATTCTTCCTCAATGCATGGAAACGAAACAGTTGGTTACCTCATGATGTTAAGGTTAATCGATACCCTTGTAAATAGCTATGGTGCGGATTCCAGGATCACAAACATGGTTAATAATGTGGAAATATGGATCAACCCTCTTGCCAATCCGGATGGAACTTATCATAATAACGATACTACTGTAAATGGGGCAACAAGATATAATGCCAACGGTATTGATCTAAATAGGAATTTTCCTGACCCCGCAGCAGGACAGCACCCTGATGGTAATGTGTGGCAGCCCGAAACAATAGCTATGATGAATCTCGAATCAAATAACAATTTCTCTCTTGCAGCTAATTTTCATAGTGGTGCAGAAGTTGTAAATTATCCCTGGGATACATGGCAAAAATTACATCCTGATAACTTATGGTACCAGTTTATATCACGAAGATTTGCTGATACCGTACACACTTATTCCATTCCCGGATATATGACTGATCTTGGAAATGGAATAACCGACGGTTATGCATGGTATACTATTACGGGTGGCAGACAGGATTATATGAACTATTTCAGCAGGGGAAGGGAAGTGACAATCGAACTTTCAAGTATTTATATCCTTCCTGCTTCTCTTTCATCATCATATTGGAATTATCTTTCCCATTCCCTTTTGGATTTTATAGAAAACACATACTATGGTATTCAGGGCGCAGTAACGGATTCACATGGTAATCCTGTTAAAGCTTTAATAACAATTGCCGGTCATGATGCTGATAATTCCTCTATATATTCCGATTCGGTAACTGGTTCTTATTTCAGAATGATTGCCCCCGGCACATATTCCATTTCCTTCAGTGCCGATAGTTTTTTAACTAAGACTGTAAATAATATTTCAGTCAAAAACGATTCCGCCTCGATATTGAATGTTCAGCTTGACCGTAATCTATCGGCAGTCAATTCTTCTCCCATTTCCGCTCACGCACAATATTCTCTTTCCCAGAATTATCCCAACCCCTTCAACCCCTCTACAGTAATTTCCTATTCATTGCCCTCTGTGTCAATCGTAAAGCTTATTGTATTTAATACTTTGGGTCAAACTGTAAAAGTTCTTGAGAATGACTTCAGGAATGCAGGAAACTATTCCATTAACTTTAACACATCCGGTCTTACAAGTGGAATCTATTTCTACAAATTAGAAACAAACCATTTTTCGCAGACTAAGAAAATGATTCTTCTTAAATAATAATTGATATTAAAACTAATATCCAATAACTTTATATGTGTTTATGTAAATGTTTGATTAAAGGTGAGCGGGTTAAGATTCCACTAATTTTATTAATACAAAATTTCCAAACTTAAGTCACTAAATGGGATACATGCATGATAAATCAGGTACTTAAAGAATTCGCTTTGGAAAATAACTGGTATTGCGCTAGAACCTGTGTATTGGGATTATATAAAGGATATTATTTCCAGCTAAACGATGAGGAGAGATGTAAAATCTTATCCTGCGATTTTGATGAAGTTACCGAAGAGACAAGAGAAAATATTGAAGCCAACCTTCTGGAAAAGAATAAGAATGTAAGTGCAGAAACGACGATTGTTACAAATAATTATATCGCCATTAGTTTCGCGGAAGTTTTACTGAAAACAAATATTGAAACTCTAAAGAAAGGCCTAAATTCTGTGGTAGAAGTACTTGCTTCAAATTCAGTCCCACAGGGGATAGGTTGCTCGCATTGTGGAAGCAAGGATAATTTAAGGTATTATTATAATACTACGAATAATTTGGTCAGAAGGTTATGTCCGGACTGTGCTGCCAAAGAGGAAACTAAAAAAAATCAGGAAGAACAAGATAAACTGTTTGAAGAAAAAAAATATACCCGTGAAATAATAGGATCAGTACTGTTTTCAATTATTGGCATTGCTGTTTGGGTTTTAATGTCGGTTTATTTAAAAAATATAACTCAAATTGGAGTAATAGTTCTGGGGGCTCTCATTCTGATTGGAGATTCCAAATTCAAAAGGACAAAACAATCCACTCCATTATGGATTCTGGCTATTATATTCTTACTATCAGTAATAATCACCAATTATATAATTGCTGGTAATGAGATTTATACAAACTACCCTAATGTTACATTGCGGGTTTTATTAAATAATTTTCTATATAATTCTTCTCTTTTCAGCTGGATCATGAAAAGGGTATTGGTATCAGTATTTATTTGTGCTATCCCGATAGTGATTTTATTTTTTCAGAAATCTACAAAGATAAACGGACCGGAATGGGTAATGGCAGAAAAAATTACCAACAATTATGAAGAACGCATTTCCTAATCCATCCACCTCTTTATCTCCTCCACATTCGTCGGCTTCGCAATTACCTCCTGCTTATTATTTATAATAAACATAGTTGGTGTCGCATACAAATAATAATCCTGCGCCGCCTTCCCGTACCACCCCTTTAAGTCAGAAACATTTATCCAGTTAAAATTATTCCTCTGCACAAAACCAAGCCAGTCCGTTCTGTTCGTATCAATAGAGATCGCCAATATCTTCATATCCCCTTTACTCTGAGCCATGTAAACCTCATTTACCTTCGGCAGCATCTCCTGGCAGTGTGGACACCAGCTCGCGTAAAAAATAATCAAAGTCCTCTCCCCCCCAATCTTCTGCAGATCAACCTCCTTCCCCGTCGAATCCGGTAAAACTATCTTAGGCACCACCGCCCCTATCTTAAAATGCTTCGCCTGATCCATTCTCCTCTGTATTGAATTCTGAAGTTTCTCATCCAGGCAGATATCATCCTTGATAACATAATTATCAACTATATAATCGATTATCTCATCAAATCCGAATTTCTTGAACCCGTCAATCAGGTATTCCGTAACATGCTGATAGACTAATTGGTTTGCCTTCGCCTTGTTCAGTATTGTGTCCACTGCCGACATGAACTCCTTCTCAAGCAGTTCTTTTGACAGTTGCGGATTTCTAAAAAGTGTCAGGTACTCTATCGACTTATTTGCAAATGCATCCGAGTATATCAAATCATCGTCACCGTAATCAACTTTATCAAGCGTATGAGCTTTTAGATATGCTAATTGTTTATCCATCGGTAAGTTAATGTCAATTACAGGTAGCTGTACAGTTTTAATATATCTGGCAATAAAAGATTTAGGATTCTTCTGTGATATTTTATTCACAAAAGATGAATACTCCTTTTGCATCTGCAGCAGCTTATTCCTCGTCATAAAATAATAATCATCATCCTTGGGATATTTGGCAAGCATTAACTGAAGCAGGTCGGTTTTAATCTTATACTGCTTATTCAGCCTTAAAAAACCATAGTAAATATCATTGCTCCATGAACTGATTACCTTAAGGCTCTCCTGCATATTGCCCGCGTTGGTGCTTAAGTTTACATCTTCATTATCATTTACAAAATCAATCCATTTGTTCCCCGAAATAGTTAATCTGTAAATCCCCGTGTGCCCCGCATTTTTTGCAAATGTATAACTAAGTTCTCCTTTCTCATTCGCAATTACCGAATCTATCTTTACCGCATTCTCACCTTTCAGGTAGGATAATTGTGCTTTCCCTTGCGGTAGATTATTAACTTTAATATCAATTGTCTGGGATGTTATCTCTCTTATGCAGAAAATAACCATGATATAAAAAAATAAATATCTCATTTAACCTGACTCCTGTTTTACAATAATCCTAAAACAAAATTGCTACTAACATCTGCACTTTAACTGGGACACCGGTTTTTCGTCCTGCCCTGAAATGAGTTCTTCTCACTGCATTCAGTGCCGCTTGATCTGCTTCCCCCCCTAACCCTTTTGATAATAATACTTTCCTCACTATCCCGCTTTCATCAATATAAGCAAGAACATATACAGTCCCCTTAACTCCGGAACCCTTTACCGAAGGTGGAATTTTATCCTTTATGCTTTCCATTCCTCCCAATGGTTCAGGCATCTGTTCCACTGCAACAAGATAAACTTCGCTTACTGGTTTCGGAGGCTCAATTTTCGGAAGGGGAATGCCTATATTCCCCGTTTCTGTCCCTGTTCCGTTCCCCGTCCCCGGTCCGCTTCCTGTCCCTTTCCCGTTCGGGTTTGTATTTACGCTTGTTCCTGTTCCTTCAATCTCTTTTGGTTTTGGCTTTTCTGCTTCCTTTGTCTTCTTTTCAGTTGGCTCTTTTGTAGGTATCTTTTCCTCTGGATTCGCTTGCTTTACATCCGGAGCCCCGCCCCCTCCGCCTCCCTGTTCTCCGCCAAACCCTACCTCTATCAATGATGCATTCGGATTATTTGTAGCCTTATAACCGGCAAGCAGAAATGTGAACAGGATTATATGAAAAATTACCGATACGCCGGATGAGAAATATTTATAATTGCTGAACATTACTTCTTGATTGTGCCGATCAATAACTTTGTAGCGCCTGACCTCTTTACAATATCAAGTATATGAATGAAACTTCCGTGTGTAATGTTATTATCTCCGTTTACAATAACTTCAGAATTATTCTTGATGCTGTATTCAGTCTTCAATATTGTCTCAAGCTGATTCACGGGTACTATTTTATTATTTATATAAATCTCATTCTTGTCATTTATAAATACCTCAATGTTTTTCTTTACAACAGTTTCAGATGATTCCGCTACAGGCAGCTTTATTTTTAATGCTCCGGTCATAAGTATGGGACTCGCAATCATAAAGATAATCAGGAGTACTAGCACTACATCCGTAAAAGGTGTAATGTTTATTTCAGAGAATTCTTTTGAATCTATTTCAAATCTTCTCATTGCTCCGCCCCTTGTTTAGGATTCTTTACTAAAACAATAGTTTCTTGAACCGATTCTTCAAGCATGGGTAGAGATAATTTGATCTGCTTTATAAAATAATTGTAAAACATAACAGCCGGTATTGCTACTAAAATACCCGCCGCCGTTGATACAAGTGCTTCAGCAATGCCTGCCATTACATTTGTATAACTCGCCGCTTCATTCACTGAAAGTGCGCTGAATGCACGGATGATTCCAACTACCGTTCCAAAAAGACCGATAAAAGGAGAAACAGCCCCAAGCGTGGCAAGTAAAACTAACCCTCTTTCTAATTTTGCCAGCTCCTTGTCAAGTCTTGTGTATGAACCCTGAATTAAGTCATCTTTTTCGTAATGGGCATGCTGTAAAATATATTTGAATACTGAATTAAGCGGACTTTTTATTGAGAACCATAACCATTTGTGTGTCTCGGAATCTGTAACAGCCAATCCTTTCTGTAAATTCCCATCTTTTAAGCTCTGCCTAACTCTTAAAGAAAACCCGTTAATATATCTCTCTTTTATTCCCTGAAAAACAATATATTTTTCAATAACTACCTTCAATGCAAATATAGAACAGATAGCAAGAATAATAATTGTAAAGCTCCCCTTCATTAGATCAAGATATGATTCATAATTCATCATTTTCCTCTGATATATTTAATAAATAGTATTCGTATTATAAATTACTTCCTTCTGAAATATTCAATTACTGCCGGAAGTATAGAAATCAATATAATAGCAATAGTAACAATAGAAAAATTATTTTTTACCAATGGTATATTACCAAAAAAGAATCCTCCGTATATAAAAAGAGCTACCCAGAGAACTCCTCCTGTAATATTATAAACGCTGAACCTTGTAAAAGTCATGCTTCCTACCCCCGCCACAAAAGGAGCGAAAGTCCTGATAATTGGTACAAACCTCGTAATAATTACAGTACTCCCCCCATGTTTTTCATAAAACTCATGAGTTCGGTCTAAGTATTCCTTTTTAAGAAAACGGGGGTATTTATGGAATATTTTTTCCCCTATCAGATGTCCTATCAGGTAATTTGAAGAATTCCCCAATACAGCCGCAAGTGCCAATAATAAAAACAAATAATGCACGTTTAACACGCTTATTACTGACAATGTTCCTGCCGCAAACAAAAGCGAATCCCCCGGAAGGAAGGGAGTAAATACAAACCCCGTCTCGGCAAATATTACAAAAAACAGTATTGCGTATGTTAATATTCCGTATTGCCTGATTGCTATATCAAGGTACTTATCCAGATGTACAAAAAGGTCAACTATATTAAATTCCACTTCTTACCTTATAAATTATGGCTCAAAAATAGAAAAATAAATGCTGCCGGAAAAGGAAGATTTTTACAATACAAAAGGCATAAAATGAATGGAATAATTTAGATTGTCAACAATTGTTGAATATGAATCGAAAGTCTGGTTGACATATTGATTCTGAATAATTTATTAATTAAGTTTTATTTGGTTTGGAAATATTTGATACAAATTATGCGGATCGATTCACAGACTCTTTATTTAGTCCTTATTTGTCAGGGCCAGTTATAACATTATGTTCCAGTTGTTCTTAGAATATAAAAATCATTCAAAATAATTACTAATAATATATTTTCTACAAATTAAAGGTAAAGATATGAAATCACTGTACTTTGTGTTGATCTCACTTTTATTCGTTGGCGTGTCTTATTCTCAAGTGCCGATTCTCTTCTATGACTTTGAGAATAACACCAACAGAAATACATTTGAAAATATTGTTGAACAGTCCATAAATTCTGGAAGTGGGCCAATCTCCCGGGTGGGAAGTGGTATTATTGAAACTGGGATTGGAAATAATAATGCTGGTAGCGGTCTTTATAGCAGCAAATGGCAGAATTCTACCACGGATCCTGGTACCGCAGCTTCTGAATATTATCAGTTTACAGTTAATACCACCGGATTCAAAGGGATTTCAATTAGATTTCGGTTCATGATTCCCTTTGCCAGTGGTCCTGGTAATTTTGGCATATTAATCAGCCCTAATGGAACTACATATAAAAAATCAGGATCATTTAACACGGGCGGACCAAATAATATGTGGAGTGATGTTGGGTTTTCTTTCTACAATTATCCTGAGGTAAATAATCTATCTAGCCTTTCGATACGACTTTATGCTTTTAAAGGAGTAAATTCTGGTTCTGGCGGTTATATGGCAATTGATAATTTGATGATTACAGCAGATACTATCGTTTCAAATGCCGGAAATATTACACTGCTTAACGAATCAAATCTATATAATTCCTATTATTCAGGTGGGACAGGGCAGACTTTAACTCATGCAAATTTGGTAGTTAATGGCCCCTCTACTAACATCTCTCTTTCAAGTCCTTTGAATATATCTCAGAATTTCAGTATTTCCAACGGAGCAAATGTTGTTTGTGGAAATTATCCTGTATGGGGTGCCGGCAGTTTCACTTTAAATAATGGTGGAACCCTTTCCATTGGTTCCCCGTTGGGAATTTCTTTAACACCTGATTCCTCTGGAAATATCTGCTTGAAGGGAACTAGAAAATATAATTCTGGCGCAAATTATATTTATAATGGAACATCTGTACAGATTACCGGAAATGGGTTGCCTGCATCTTTGAATTGTCTCTCAATAAATAATAACAAGGGAGTTACTCTGACAAATTCTTTACAGTTATTCGATACTCTAAAACTATTTTCTGGAAACCTGTTCCTCGGTACAAGAAATCTTGTTATCGGAGACACAGCAGTTGTATTAGGATCATCCGCTGATTCTTATGTCGTTACTGATAATATAGGTGCGATGATTTATAATAATATGGCAAGGAATACTGATATTAAATTTCCTATCGGGACACTGGACTCCTTTAATCCGATAATATTAAATTATACAGGCACAATAGATACATTTAAAGCTTCTGTTAAATCTCTATTTGATAACCCGCCTGTGAATAATAACAAAGTGGTTAATAGGCAATGGACAATTTCTGAAAATAATTCAGGTGGTTCTGTTGCTTCCCTTAAATTTTGCTGGATTTCTGGAAATGAAGCTTCTGGGTTTAGTGTTTATTCGCCAATTATGGTAGGACGATATGATGGACTAGGATGGTATGAGGTACCCGCAGTTGTTTCCGGTGCAGGTACAGTTTCTGATCCCTATACTGCGTCCGTTTCGGGGATTACTCAGTTTTTTCCTTTTGGAGTTGGGAATGAGGGAGCTCTGCCAGTGGAATTAATAGCTTTTTATGGTGAACCTAATAATACAGATATTTCTCTTCATTGGAATACTGCAACTGAGATAAATAGTAATAGTTTTGAAATTGAAAGGAAAGAATTATTTGGTAAATCGTGGTTAAAGATCGGTTCTGTCCATGCGAATTTTCTAAGCAATTCTCCTAGATCATATTCATTTTCCGACAAAATTCTCAAGCCTGGTGAGTATCTTTATAGACTAAAAATGATTGATAATGACGGCTCTTTCCAATATAGTAAAACAGTTGAAGTGAAAGCAAAACTATCTATTGGTCTTGAACTCAACCAAAATTACCCCAATCCCTTTAATCCTTCAACCAGGATAAATTATAAGATCCCCTTTGATGCTAACGTCCTAATTGAAGTATTTAATGTTTTAGGGGCAAAAGTAGTCCGACTTGTAAATGAATTCAAAGAAGCAGGGTATTATTGTGTGGAATTTAACGCATCCGGGTATAATATGGCAATTTCCTCAGGTGTATATTATTACAAAATAACAGCTACAGATATTAAAACCGGAACTAACTTAAATCTTTCAAAAAAGATGGTTTTGCTAAAATAAAAAATCATTTAATCCCAAGAAATAATATTTTCATATTCTTATCAGAAGGAGATAAATATTTATCGATGCTATATCCCCACAATATTTTGCTTAAAAATATATATTATTCGATATGAGGTAAAGTAGACTATAACTTCATATTTATAAATAGTTATAGAAATCATATGAAGTTATTTCCTCTATATAAATATTGAGTATTATCTAGGGCGAAAGCCTGGAAATTTGCCAGACTTTTCCCTTATTAGTATAGCATATTCTGTCATGTAGCCTGTTTTCGCGCCCCTGCCAGAATTCAAATTCTGTCGGTATTACTCTGTATCCTCCCCAATGCGGTGGCAAAGGGATCTCTTTTCCTTCAAATTGCTTCCTGTATTTCTCGTAGTTCTGTATCAAATGGTCTCGGTTAGGGAGCACGTCGCTCTGTTTTGATGCCCATGCTCCCAATTGACTCTCTATAGGTCTGCTCCTGAAATATAATTCGCTCTCCACTTGCGTCATCTTTTCTACTTTCCCCGTTATCCTTACCTGCCTTCCGATTTCTTTCCATAAAAATAATATCGCAGCTTTCGGATTTTCTGCAAGATCCTTTCCCTTTTTGCTTTCATAATTTGTATAGAATACAAACCCCCGGTTATCATAACTCTTTAAAAGTACAGTTCTAACTGAGGGAATTCCTGTCCTGTTCGCAGTAGAAACAATCATGGCTGTCGGCTCCAAAATTCTGGAGTCCAATACATCCCTATACCATTTATCGAATTGCTCAAAGGGATGCTTGCTGATAGTTTTTTCATTTAATTCAATCAGGGAATACTTTTTCCGTAAATCTTCTATTTCATTGGTATCATTCATACTTAAACACTTTATCCGTTTCTCATTTTATAAATATTAAAGATTTATTAATTTATAACAATAACCATACAAACTGAAATGTAAAATGAAAGATATGTAATCTAAATTATTCTTATTATTGTAGTTATGAAGAAACATCAATCACAGTTTTTCGTTCTCTTTGCCTTTGTCCTTGCACAGATTGCATGGCTGGGACTCCTTGGGCTTTGGATATACTGGTATGTTTCAAATTATATTAGATATGAACAGGTCGGGGAAGGGTATAAAGTCCCTCCCGGAGTTGTGCTCGATAACCCTAAAGTTGGCGTCTTTGTCATTGGCATCATAATGATCGCCGGTATTGCTACCGCCGTTTTCATTATATTCAGAAACCTTACCGTTCAGCGGAAACTTACAGGCCTGTACGATAACTTCATTGCTAACATAACCCATGAATTGAAATCCCCCCTCTCTTCCATACAGCTTTATCTTGAAACTCTTTCCTCTAAAAATATTACTCCTGAAAAACAGAAGGAGTTCTATTCCAGTATGGCCAAGGATACTAACCGCCTCCATAAGCTTATTAACTCAATTCTTGAAATTTCACGTATTGAGCAAAAACGCGTTTCTCATAATTATCATATATCTGCTGCGGAAATCATTCCAAAGATAATCGAAAGTTCATTTAAGAATTTTAGGCTTCCTGAAAATGCTGTTAATATTGAAGGCTCTGTCCGTGGTAAATGTGTCATCGATAAGGATGCTATGCAGATTGTATTTGACAATCTTACTGATAACGCTGTAAAGTATTCCGCTCCCTCCATTAGTATTTTAGTTAAACTTAAAAGTAATGAAAAACAAAATATTATTGAGTTTTCTGATAATGGGATTGGTATTGGTATTAAAGACCAGAAAACTATATTTAATAAATTCCACAGGGTTTATAACAAGAATATTCCTAATGTTAAAGGTACCGGACTTGGTCTCTTCTGGGTCAAAGAAATTATTAAACTGCACGGGGGTAAAATTTCAGTCAAAAGTGAGGGACTTAATAAGGGAACAACTTTTATTATTGAATTGCCTATTTATAAAACATCAAAAATATTATATATAAAGTCTCTTTTAAGGCAGACAGCTAAAAAAGAGAGATTTATGGAGACAGCTGATGGAGAATAACGATTATAAAGGAGCCCGTATTCTACTTGTCGAGGACGAAGAAACTCTTGCAGTTGGACTTGAATTTAATCTCACTGATGAGGGATATTTTGTTAAATGGGCTAGGGATGGCAGAGAGGCACTTGAAATGTTTAATTCTGGTTCCTTCGATTTGTTAATATTGGATGTCATGCTTCCTTATTATGATGGTTTCGAAATAGCAAAGAAAATTCGCGCTAATGCTCCTCAAATGCCTATTCTCATGCTTTCCGCAAGAACATCTGTGCAGGATAAAATTAAAGGGCTTGAACAAGGTGCCGATGATTATATGACCAAACCCTTTCACCTTGAAGAACTTCTCTTAAGGATTGGGGGAATGCTTAAAAGGAAACATTGGTATAAAGAATCCTCTGGCTTAAATCCGGTATATACCTTTGGAGATAATCAAATAAATTTTGAAAACTTTAGTTGTATTGCAGGATTAAAAAAATTCAGCCTTACCCAGCGTGAGGCAATGATCATGAAATATTTGATCGAAAAGAAAGGGAAGATTGTTTCCAGGAAGGAACTTTTAGAAAATGTCTGGCATATTAGTCCTGAAATTGAAACCCGTACAGTCGATATCTTTATCTCTCATCTAAGAAAATATTTCGAAATTGATCCTGAAAACCCGGTTTATATAACAAGCATCAGGAATGCAGGCTATTTGTTCAATGAAGAAAAGGAAAATTAAGTAGTAGGACAGTTATGATTATCCCCAAATTGTGTCCTGTCATTCTCGATCTGGATTGTAGTATGTGAAATTCCGAATTTATTATTTAATGCTTCCGCCGTTTCTGTCAGAAAATTATCATTTGAATCCGGTGCTGGTATGTTAAGATGAGCAGTCAATGCATATTCGGTAGTGCTCATCGCCCAGATATGGATATCATGCACATTCGTTACCCCGGGAAGATTTTTCAGGTAATTTCTTACGTTCTCCGGATCGATATGTTCAGGTACCGCGTCCATGCTCAATAATAAAGATTTCTTTAATACGCCCCATGTTCCAATAGTGATAACTACTAAAATAATTATGCTTATCAATGGGTCAATCCACATCCAGCCTGTAAAAATTATTATTAAACCTGCTAACACAACCCCAAGAGATACACCGGCATCTCCCGCCATATGAAGAAATGCTGATTTAATATTTAGGTCATTCTCCTTTCCCTTAAAAAAGAAAAAGGCGGTTAATGCATTTACCACAACGCCAATACCCGCGACCAACATCATAGTTTTTCCTTGTGTCGGTTGGGGAAACATAAATTTTCTAAAAGTCTCTATGGATATTCCTCCAACTACTATCAGTAATAGAATGGAATTGAACATTGCAGCAAGTATAGTTGATTTCCTGAAACCATATGTCCGTTTACTTGTTGCTGAAGATCTTGCAAGATATGACGCACCCCATGCAAGTAGTAACCCCAACACATCGCTTAAATTATGCCCTGCATCTGCAATAAGTGACATTGAATGAATCAGCA
>OBLU010000963.1_pt1 | contig 26790 bp, 16 predicted proteins | sample 1518681 | NCBI WGS metagenome assembly OBLU01 (sample SAMEA3539304, study PRJEB22396) | soil metagenome | biome: tundra; feature: field; material: soil | place: USA | collected 2010-05 | depth 0.15 m
CGGGCGGGAATTGCGGGGTTTCAGAGGAAGGCATTTAGATTGACGTTCCGGCGGGTGGGGTGTTCAGCGGTCAGGGTTGGTCAATTACCAGCAATTAACAGCAGACAGGGTTGCCCTGAGGGACCTTGGGGGCTACAATCCCGGCGTCACCGGCTGCGGTCGCTAAACCCCGTCGGCCCGGCGAACAAGATCAAGGAAGCTATGAAACGAAGTGAGTTGGTTAAACGCTATCGCATCGCAGAGAATAATGACTTTCGGCTGGCCGACGTCAAACCGGCGGACACGTGGAAGCTCAAGTCCAAAGACCACGCGCAGGAGTGGCTCGAGAAAGGCGTGGCCCGGCTGAGCGAATTGCAGGAGAGGCTCTACGCCCAGAACCAATGGGCGGTGCTGCTGATCTTCCAGGCCATGGATGCCGCCGGCAAGGACGGCACCATCAAACACGTCATGTCGGGCATCAACCCGCAGGGTTGCGAGGTGGCCTCGTTCAAAGCGCCGTCGGCGGAGGAGTTGAACCATGATTTCCTGTGGCGCACGACCCGGCGGCTGCCGGAGCGCGGCCACATCGGCATCTTCAACCGCTCATATTACGAGGAAGCCCTGATAGTGCGGGTGCATCCCGAGCTGCTGGCCCACCAGAAGCTGCCCCCCTCCCTGGTGACCAAAGGCATTTGGCAGGAACGGTTCGAGGACATTAATGCCTTCGAACGCTACCTTACGCGCAACGGGGTGATCGTGCGAAAGTTCTTCCTCCACCTCTCCAAACAGGAACAGCGGCAAAGGTTCCTCAGCCGCTTGGAGCTGCCGGACAAGAATTGGAAGTTCTCCCTCGATGACCTGCGGGAGCGCCAAAAATGGGGCGCTTATATGCGCGCCTATGAAGAGGTCATACGCCACACGGCCACGGACTATTCCCCCTGGTATGTCGTGCCCGCGGACCATAAATGGTTCACCCGCCTGGTCGTGGCCGAGGTGGTCGTGGAGGCGCTCGAATCACTCGAATTGAATTACCCGAAGGTCGGCTCCGCCAAGCGCAAAGAGTTGGCCGCAGTCCGCACCGCGCTGCGGATCAACAAGGCGTAATATGGCGAGCCGGTCCGTCCGCAACACACCCCCCCGTCGCCAACCACGCGAGGAGCCGGTTCGCTGCGTCCTGACGATCAACGGCGGGTCCTCGAGCATCAAGTTTGCCCTCTACCGGGCGGACGCCCCTACCGTGCGGCTGCTCGCCGGGAAGATCGAGCGCATCGGTCTGTCAAAGCCAATCCTGACCATTCATGACGGAGCCGGAAAGACCGCTCCCCGTGTCATTGCAGCAGCCGATCACCGCGCCGCAGGGGAGTTCCTGATTGGCTGGCTCGATCATCATGTCGGTTTCGCAAACGTGGTCGGGCTCGGGCATCGCGTGGTCCACGGTGGGATCAAGTTGAACGAGGCCCAACGCATCACTCCGCAACTGGTGGCCGAGTTGCGCCGGATCAGCCCTTATGACCCGGAACACATGCCGTCGGGCATTCAGCTCATGGACGTGTTTCGGCGGCGGCATCCTAAACTGGCGCAGGTGGCCTGCTTTGATACCGCCTTCCACCGGGACATGCCGAGGGTGGCGAAGCTGCTGGCAATCCCCAGACGGTTCGATGCCAAGGGGGTTCAGCGCTTCGGTTTTCATGGTCTCTCCTATGCTTTTCTCATGGAGGAGCTGGCACGCGTGGCCGGTCCCAAAGCCGCCCGCGGGCGGCTGATCCTGGCCCACCTGGGCAATGGCGCCAGCCTCGCCGCCGTCCGCGACGGCAAGAGCATCGATACCAGCATGGGTTTCACCCCCGCCTCCGGAATCCCCATGAGCACGCGGTCCGGCGACCTGGACCCCGGCTTAGTGTGGTACCTGGCGCGGACCGAGCACATGACCGGCAAGCAGTTCCACGTAATGGTCCATCACCAATCCGGGTTGCTCGGCGTATCCGGGATCAGCCCCGACATGCGCGACCTGCTCGCGCGCGAGGCCAAGGACGTGCGCGCCGCCGAAGCCGTCGCGCTGTTCTGTTACCAGGTGAAGAAATGGATTGGCGCCTTCGCTGCGGTCCTCGGCGGATTGGACACGCTCGTCTTCACCGGCGGGATTGGGGAAAACGCCTTCCCGGTCCGCGCCCGGATTTGCGACGGCCTCCAATTCCTGGGCCTCCGGCTGGACGCCAACAAAAACAAGACCAGTGCGCCGGTCATTTCCATCAGGGCCAGCCGCGTCAAGGTCCGGGTCATCCGCACGGACGAGGAAGTGACGATCGCCCGGACCGTCTGCCGCGTGCTGGGACTTCCGACCAAAGCGTCCGAGGATGCCAGAGGCGGAAATGGCTGATGGCCAATGGCAGAGGGCAAATTGTCAGAATACTAAGAACCAAACAAAGAACCAAAGGAAAGAAAGGAATATCTTATGGCCAAGTATGAACGCTTCGAAGAATTGCCGGTTTGGCAGGAAGCCGCCCGGCTTTACAACGCCGTGCTCGATCTCCTGGAAGAGCCCGGCGTGCCGCTGACGCCTGGCTTCCGCAATCAGCTTGATCGCGCCTCATTGTCCGTCTCCAACAATGTCGCGGAAGGCTTCGAGCGCTCGACCACGAACGAACTGCTCTCCTTCATCGCTATTGCTCGCGGTTCATCCGGCGAGGTTCGTTCCATGATGGCGGTCGTGAAGGACCGGCCCAAACTCAAGCGTTACCTCTCCGCATTGCAGCGGATTCGGACGTTGGCCGAGTCCTGCGCCCGTCAACTCACGGGCTGGGCCGGTGCGGTGGACAAGCTGCCATTCAAAGGCAGACGGCATTTGCCACAGGAACAGCGCTCGCAACGCGAAGCGGCCCAAAAGGCGCGGTACTACCGCCTCAGATTTCTCAAGAGCCTCAAGCCGAGTCATCCGCTTTATGGTTCCCCAGAGGCTCGTGCCGCTCGCGGCGAACCAGAGACCTAATGTGCCATTTGCCATCTGCCATTTGCCATTCTCCTGGGCGCCGCGTAGCCAAAGGATGGCTCCTTGGATGCCCAACCAACCCATTAACCTAACGCAATAAAGTATGAAGAATCCCCTCCCACCCGACCTGCTCGCCAAGATGAACGCTTATTGGCGCGCGGCCAACTACCTGGCCGTCGGCCAAATCTACCTCTACGATAACCCCCTCTTAAAGCGGCCGCTGAAACTGGAGCACGTGAAACCTCGGTTGCTCGGCCATTGGGGCACCACGCCCGGGTTGAACTTCCTCTACGTCCATCTGAACCGCGTCATCAAGCAGCATGACCTGAACACCATTTTTATCGCCGGCCCGGGCCACGGCGGCCCCGCCATGGTGGCCAACACCTACCTGGAAGGCACTTATAGCGAGTTATATCCGAACATCTCCCAGGACGAGGCGGGGATGAAGCGCCTCTTCACCCAATTCTCCTTCCCCGGCGGCATTCCCAGCCATGTCGCGCCCGAAACGCCAGGCTCGATCCACGAAGGCGGCGAGCTCGGCTATGCTCTTGCACACGCCTACGGCGCGGCATTCGACAATCCCGACCTGCTCGTGGCTTGCGTCGTCGGCGATGGCGAGGCGGAGACCGGGCCGATGGCCACCAGTTGGCACGCGAACAAATTCCTCAACCCCGTGCACGACGGCGCTGTGCTCCCCATCCTGCACCTGAATGGCTACAAGATCGCCAGCGCAACCGTGCTCGCCCGTATCAGCCACGACGAACTGGAAGAGCTGTTCCGGGGCTATGGTTACAAGCCCTACTTTGTCGAAGGCGACGACCCCACTAAAATGCACCAGCTCATGGCGGCCACCCTCGATCAAGTCATCGCGGAGATCAGGCAAATCCAGAAAGACGCGCGCGCCAACGGTTTCAAGCAGCGCCCGATCTGGCCCATGATCATCTTGCGCTCCCCCAAAGGCTGGACCGGCCCCAAAGAAGTCGATGGCAAGCCCGCCGAAGGCTCCTGGCGCTCGCACCAGGTCCCCCTCTCGGAGTTGGCGGAGAAGCCGGAGCATCTCAAGCTCCTGGAGAAATGGATGAAGAGCTACAAGCCGCAGGAACTCTTTGACCAGACTGGAAAGCTCATTCCCGAACTGGCCGACCTCGCCCCCAAAGGCGAACGCCGCATGGGGGCCAACCCGATTGCCAACGGCGGCAAGCTCCTCCGCGATCTCAAGATGCCGGACTTCCGGGAGTATGCCGTCGCCGTGCCCAGTCCCGGCTCTGTCAACGGCGAAGCCACGCGCGTCATGGGCGCCTTCCTGCGCGACGTCCTAAAGCTCAATGCCGAAGCGCGCAACTTCCGCGTGTTCGGCCCCGACGAGACTGAATCCAATCGCCTGGGCGCCTGCTTCGAGGCGACCGACCGGGTCTTCACGGGTGAAATCCTCAAGACGGACGAGCACCTCTCACCCGATGGCCGGGTAATGGAGGTCCTGAGCGAGCACCTCTGCCAGGGCTGGCTGGAAGGCTACCTGCTCACTGGCCGGCACGGCTTCTTTTCCTGTTACGAAGCCTTCATCCATATCATTGACGCGATGTTCAACCAGCACGCCAAGTGGCTTAAGGTCACCCGCCACATTCCCTGGCGCCGGCCCATTGCCTCCTTGAATTACCTCCTCACCTCTCACGTGTGGCGGCAGGACCACAATGGCTTCAGCCACCAGGACCCCGGCTTCATCGACCATGTGATGAACAAGAAGGCCGAGATTATCCGCGTCTATCTGCCGCCCGACGCCAACACCCTGCTCTCCGTCACCGACCATTGCCTGCGCAGCCGCCACTACATCAATGTCATCGTCGCCGGTAAACAGCCCTCGCCTCAATGGCTGGATATGGACACCGCCATCAAGCACTGCACCGCCGGCCTTGGCATCTGGCCCTGGGCCAGCAACGACGCCGGCAACGAGCCCGACGTGGTCATGGCCTGCGCCGGCGATGTCCCCACGCTGGAAACCCTGGCCGCGGTGGAAATGCTGCGCCACCATATTCCCCACCTCAAGATCCGCGTTGTGAATATCGTGGACCTGATGACCCTCCAGCCCAGCACCGAACATCCTCACGGCCTAAGCGACCGTGACTTTGACGCGCTGTTCACCAAAGACAAGCCGGTCATCTTCGCCTATCACGGTTATCCCTGGCTAATCCATCGCCTGACCTATCGCCGCACCAACCACCAGGACCTCCATGTGCGCGGCTACAAGGAAGAAGGAACGACTACCACGCCCTTCGACATGGTCGTGCTCAACGACTTGGACCGCTTTCACCTCGTCGCCGACGTGATCGACCGCGTTCCGGGCCTGGGCACGCGCGCCGCCTACGTCAAGCAAGCCCTCCGCGACAAGCTCATCGACCACAAGGCCTACATCCGCAAATACGGCCAGGACATGCCGGAGATCCGCAACTGGCAATGGGGCCAAACCGCCGCAACGCAAGGGAAGAAGCCGCGCAGGTAATCCTACGCCTGGGCTCCCAGCCGGCCTTCGATGGTGATGAGCATGCGTTCAAGCTTATCCAGTGCCTCGAGTTCGCCTAAGAGCGCCACTCACGTCGCTGGCAAAACTTCTGCACTTCGCCGGCGGCAGCGAGCACGCGGGGAAGGTGAATCAGGACTGCCGCCCCCGTTGAAAGATGGCCTGCTGCTCCACCAGTCCGCCGCCACGAACGCGCTGCGCCAGAGAGCGCCGGTCATCTGCCGCAGAACGAGGAACAGCAGGATGACCGAGGCGGTGTGCACCGCAACGTTGGCGAAATGATACCCGCCGGCGTAGAGCCTGTGGAGTTGATAGTTCCCCATGAGCGAGAGCGTCGTCAGCGGGTGGTATAAATGGCAGTCCGCATGCGTGAAGACCCCGGCGACGCCCTTCAAGCTCAAACCGCCTGCGACCTTCGCGTTCTCACAGACATAGACATCATTGTCGAAGTTGACGAAACCCGAAGCCCGTCGTCTGCCCGAACACGGCAAAGGTGATCGCGGCCAGCCCAACACAAATCCACGCGGCCTGCCAGGACAAGGCCCGTTGGGATGGCACCTCAATGTGTGACTGCGGATGCTTCATTGTTGGCGCCTTCAATCTTTGCGGCTCGTCTCTACTCATCGCGATACGGCGTTGCGGCCTTATACAACTCCAACCGCTGCCGCGCCGTCTCCGCCGTCCCGGTGTCGTGGGCCGATACCGCCAACGCGCGGATTTCCTCGGTGGTTTTGACCGCTTCATCAAACCGGCCTGCTTCCGCGTAGGCTGCGGCCAGGGTGTCCAGCATCCCAGACTTCTGCCGTTTGGTGATTTTGCAGGCCGCCTCGGCCAGGCGCACCGCTTCGGCGCCGTTGCGGAGTTCAGCCTGAGGACTAGTCGCATAAATCCAGGCCAAAGCATTCATACACTCCGGCGTGTCCGGCGCCAGCCGCGCCGCCTCCCTAAAATTGACCAACGCTGGTTCCAGACGCTTCGTCGCCAGGCACGCCGATCCCAACACGTAGTGAGCATGCGCGTCTTCCGGTTGCGCTCGCACCACAACCGCGCAATAGGGAAGCGCTTCGGCGGCTTTTCCCATCTTGATCAACGTGTCCGCAAACCTCCGGTGCGCCTCGATATCTTCCGGGCTAAGCTGCCCCGCTCTTTTCATTTCGGCCAGGCCTTCCGCCACTTTGCCCTTGAGCAGGCAGGCATTCCCCAGATTCCAGCGGGCTTGCGCCAATCCGGGGTTCAGCGCGACCGCGTTGGAGAACATGACCATCGCATCGTCCATCTTCTCCTGCAAGGCGTAGGCCTTTCCCAAATCGTTATAGGGTTTCCCGATGGTTGGCGTGAGCCGGATGACTTCCTGGAACTGTTTCACCGCCTCGTCAAGTTTTCCCTCATCCATCAGCACATTGCCCAGATTATCGTGGGCTATATAATTGCCGGAAGTGACCTTCAGGGCGCGTTCGTAGAGGGCGGTGCTGTCTCGCCAGTATTTGACCTGCGACCGAGTCATGGCCAGGCAGCAGCCCAGGGCCAGCGCGGCGACCCAGGCCAGTGCTGCCCGGCCACGCGGCCAGGCCTCAGCCAAATCAGCGATGCCCCAACTCACCATCAAAGACAGTCCAATATAAGGAATGTAGGTATAACGATCCGCCATCGCCTGCATTCCCACCTGCAGCAGCCCTATCACCGGCACCAGCGTTCCCAGAAACCAAAACCAGCCCACGCCCAAATAGGGGCGCCGTTTCATTGCCCGAAGCACCGCCCACGAAATTGCCCCAAGCACCAGGGCCGCCCCTCCTGCCTGCCAGATTGGAATCGAGTCGGGATACGGGTAAAATACGGCCAGATTAGTGGGCCAGAACAACTTGCCCAGATACGTCGCATAAGCAACCGCGGCATTCTCCAGGCGCAAAGGCAGCGACTCGGTCCCCAGGGCTTGCACGCTCTGTTGCGCCCAAACCGCCAGCGCGCTTGCCACTAGGCTCAAGACCGCAAAGGGCATCTTTTCGAGCAACAAACGCCGTGGTGGAGTGGCGGAGTCGTGAAGCGCTGGAAAAGAAAGGCGGCGCAGGGGCCAGTAATCCAACAGCAGCAGCACGAACGGCAGCGTCACCAGCATCGGCTTGCTCATCAGCCCCAGGGCGAAGAAGCAGAGGGCAAGAACGTAATAGCGTGAAGCGTGATGCGTGATGCGTGATTCCTGATCCGTGATGCGCGATGCGTGATGCGTGATGCCGGATGCTTTGGACCCACGACTTTGGACTTTGGACTTTGGACTTTGGACTTCAACATAACGGACGTATGCCCATAGCGTTAGCATAAAGAAGAGCGTGCTCAACACGTCCTTCCGTTCGGAAACCCACGCCACGGATTCCACGTGCAGGGGATGCCAGGCGAAGATCGCCGCCGCAAGCCCGCTCCGCCAAAGCGCACCGGTCATCCGGTTTAAGACCAGGAAGAGCAGCAACGCGTTGGCCGAATGCAAGAGCAGGTTCGTCACATGGTGACCGCCGGGCATTACTCCATAAAGCTGGCAATCCGCCATGTGCGACAGCCAGACCAATGGATTCCAGTTGCCACCTTTGACGCATTGGAACGCCCAAACGACGCCCGACCACGACAGCCCTTGCTGGACCATAGGGGTCTGATACACGTACAGAGGATCATCGAGATTAACGAAGTCATAGTGGCGCGCGGGCCAATAACAGGCCAGGATTCCGAAGGCGAGGACGAGGCAACCGATCAGGCTGCCCCACCGCTCCCGATGACCATGCAGATCAGCCATTTTCAAGGTTCGCGGTAGCGCTTTTCGGAGCGATAGCCCGGCTTTCGGAACTTTCCAGCGTGGGCCGGTCGGAGGTGGCTGCGCCCGCGTACGGGCGCACGCCGGGGGTGCGGCCAGAATGCACCCCCGTGGAGCTGTTCGGCTTTCTGGCCATGAACCGCACTTTGCCCGGAGAACGATGGCCTGTCAATAATCCCGGTAAATTCGGAGTAAATGACTTTGTGAATGGCCCTGAGCCGCTGGCATGGCCTCCAGGCCTCCAGGCCTTCACTGCATCATTTCTGGCCCGAGTTTAACCCCTGGTTGGGGGAAGTGCCCGATACCCGTTTTCAGCCGATGGTAACCTGCCACCGCCGCTTTCTGCTCTGCTGGGGTTTGCTGCTGTTTCTCCGCAAACCAGCGTCTCTTGGAGTGCTTCCACTATTTCCAACTCCGCGAGGAAGCCTGTTCGACCGCACGTTGCCAAATCCACCTCCTGGACTCCTCTTGAACTGCTCGCGGTCCAGTGTCCCCGGGTTCCTACCGCCGAACATCTGCTTCACAGATCTCCACAAGGGCGGCGCTCCTTTGCCCTCTGATCATGGAGAACAGGCGCTTTGAAACCCACCCGTAACCGCCAACGCATCGCCTGGGGGGGCTATTCCTCACGGCTGCGCAAGAGTTTTGTCCCTTGAAATGCGCTTACAGGCTGTGTAATATCATACGGTAGCAGCCCAAATAACTGATAGTCTGACTTTGTTGTGCTTGTCGTAACCTTTCCATGATCTTCCCGCGTTGCTCTTTTCGGAGGCTAAGTTGCCTGAGTCTCTGCCTCCTGTCTTGCGCCCCGGCAATGGCGCAAACTCCGCCAGACGCGGATTTGTACTACCGCCGCACCCATGACGGTGCCATGCCTCCGGCGGGTGTTGATCGTTCCGACCATTCGGCTGAGACCACCAATGTCATCAGCGCCGACTCATTTCAGCTCCCCAAGTCGCCGGGCCCTCAGCCGATGGGCCTGCTGGATAACGGGATCGATCCCACCAACCTGGGCAAAGGCGACTGGATCTGGCAGATGCCTCAGACCGAGACCCACCTCGGGGTATCCACTGTCCAGGGCGTCATTGATTACGAGAAAAGCCTGGGCATGCAGTGGATCACTGTCAAATGCGGCGACGGCACCGGCATCTGGACCCAGTTCAGCACCGACCTGATCACTCGCGCCCATGCCGCAGGCTTGAAAATCTTTGGCTGGGCTTACGCTTATGGCACCAGCCCGTCGGGCGAGGCCAATGTCGCCCTTAACGCCCTGAGCCTGGGAGCGGACGGCTTCATCATCGATGCCGAGTCGGAATACGAGACCCTGGCCAACAACAGCGCAGTGGCGGCGCAGTATTGTCAGGCCATTCGCGCCGCGTATCCCACCCGGTTTATGGCCCATGCGCCGTTCCCCTATATCAGCCTGCACTCCGGATTTCCTTACGTCACTTTTGGGGTCTATTGCGATGCCGTGATGCCGCAGGATTACTGGGGCGCCATCGGCATTACTCCCAGCAAGATGATCACGGACATGGATACCCAATGGCGCAACTGGCAGAACAGCCTCACGGGCACCAACCGCAACGCCATCAAGCCCATTGTGCCGCTGGCCCAGTCCTATGCCCCCGTCACCGGTGCCGAGATCACCACCTTCGTCAACGGCATCCAGAGCGATGCCACCCCCGCCACCACTGGCGGCTACAAAGGCATCAGCTTCTGGGACGCTCAGGAACGCACGGCGGACATGGATGCCGCTGTGCTTGCCGCCAGCATCGGCACGTCCAACAACCCTCCCTACCTGATCACTCAGCCCGTGCTCAGCCGCACCGCTGACACCGGGGCCAGCGTGAGCTTCACTGCATCGGCCGGCGGCACCGCCCCATTTAGTTACCGGTGGAGGGTCAACGGCAGCCCACTCCCGGGCGCCACGAACAGCACTTACACCCTTACCAACGCCCAGCCCACCAACGCCGGCACCTACACCATCGTCGTCACCAACCTTTATGGCAGCGTGACCAGCGCACCCGTTTCCTTAACCGTTTATCCGCCGCAGACCGTCGTCTTCTCCGACAGCTTTGACTCGAACACCGCCGCCAACTGGACCGTGAACAAGAGTTCCACCGACACGCGTGTCACGTTTAGTTACGACTACTCGGCCAGCGGCATTGCCTCCGCCCCGCACTCGACCGGCGGCACCACGCGCGGGGTGAAGTTAGAGGCCAATATGACCGCCGGAGTCATCGCCGCTTTGTCTATGTCGCCCATCGGCCAGAGCTTCAGTGGCGATTACCGACTGCACTTCGATATGTGGATAAATGTCAACGGGCCTTTCCCAGCTGGCGGCAGCAGCTCGACCGAATACCTCACCGCCGGCATCGGCACCACGGGCAACCGCGTGCAATGGACCGGCACGGGCACTACCGCCGATGGCTACTGGTTCTCCGTGGATGGCGAAGGCGGCGTCGGCGACACCTCGACTACCACCGGTGATTACTGCGCCTACATCGGAACCGCCCAGCAGAACACCAATACCGGCATTTACGCCGCCGGCACCAACGGCAACCCTCGTGGGAATCTCAATACCTATTACGTCACGGCCTTTCCCGTAGGCCAAACCGCCCCGGCCCTTCAGCAATCCACCTACTCCCAGCAGACCGGCGCCCTCGCTGTGGGCACGGTCGGATTTGCGTGGCACGATGTGATCGTCTCCAAGCGAGGCAGCACGGTCGAGTGGTCCATCGACGGCGTGAAGCTGGCCACCGTCAGCAATGCCACGTTCACCGGGAACAACGTCTTCGTCGGATACTGGGATCCCTTTGCTTCGCTCACCGACAATACCAACCTGAGTTTCGGCTTGGTGGATAATGTGCGAGTGGAAGTTCCTTCCGTGGCGCCCGCCGTTTCCTTTCAGCCGCAAAGCCAGACTGTCAACCAGGGCAGCAATGTGACCTTCACCGTTACCGCCTCCGGCACGCCGACCCCGGGCTATCAGTGGGCTTTCAACAGCACCAACATCGCCGGCGCCACCGGCAGCACCTACACGCGCCTGAATGCCCAGCTTGCCGATGCCGGCACTTACGCCGTGATCGTCACCAACGTCGCGGGCTCCGTCACCAGCTCGAATGCGGTTCTCGTGGTCGCTGCGCCCGAGCCACCCCGCTTCGGCCTGATCAGCCTACTACCCGACGGGCGGGCAGATCTTTTGCTTAGCGGCCAGGCCGGCGCCGGCTACTTGATCCAAGCCTCGAGCAACCTGCTTGACTGGTTCACGTTGGCGACGCTGATCAATACGAACGGCACGCTCGAGTTCATCGACGACCCGGCCACCAACGCACAGCGCTTCTACCGCGCCCGACTGGCCCCGTAGTCGGAGGGGCACGGCGCACTACGGAGACGAGGTTTGCTGTGTTGCGCTAGGGAACCGTAACTACCCGATAAAGCCTTGGAGACAGTCCAGCAGTGACCGCGTTCGTGACACAAATCGTGGAGCCGGTTCCGACCATCTGGGTGCCGAGATTGACCCAAGTATTGGTGGATAGCCCCGTCCGATACTGGATCTGGTAAACCACGTTCGTTACGGTGGGCCAGCAGAGCTCAACCTGGGACACTCGAACAGACAACCTTGGGCTGACTTCGACCACGCCCCAGTAACGCTGCTCCGCGAGTGAGCCCATCATATCGTTCCACGACCCTTGCGGCCAGGGATCAGTTGGAGCGTACATGATCGCGTAGTTCTCATAGGGGTAAATTCCCATTCCGTTATTAGGCTCCCCGGGCGCCCAATTCTGGTAGGTCACAGGCTCTCCGCTGGTCCAGACCCACTGACCCTCGTGCCCTTGGTCGGTGAAACCGATATGGAGCTCTCGGGGGACGTCGCCATAGTTACCGAAGGTATTCAGGACCCAGGCGTTCTCGGCCGCATCGTTGATCGTCACCAGATGACCACCAAGCTGCACCGCCTGAGCTTCGGCATTGGTCCAGTAATCCGCCTCCAGCAGGTAATACCAATGTCCGTTGGCGGAGTTAGTAATAGGGCCGGTAAGCACCTGAGCGCCGAGGTGTTGGACTGTGGTGCAGGTGAACATTGCCAGGAGTGTCAAGCGTAAGGTTTTCATCAGAGAGTATCCTTTCATGAAGTCAGCATGAGAAGTTAGCCTGACAGAGGCAAGACGAAATGTGAGGAGATGGCGGTGCGCCGGTTTGAGCATCACGGGGCGGCCGGAGGCCTGCTGAGGAATCAGCCGGTCGTCAGCGCCTGAAATCCCGCCTCAGCAGCCGGCTACGGACAAGGCACAACCGCCGAGCTGCGATAGAACTGCTGGGGTGCCGTGTTGGTCACCGTGAACTGCCACGAGCCGCTGACATTGGTGACCGTGTTGGTGCTGCCCACCACCGGCGCCCAATTGGTCATCGGCGCTGCCGCATCTGGGCTCGCCAACACGTAGTATTCCGCCTGCGGCGTACCCACAAATGTCAGCGTGAACGTGCCATCGAAATTGTCCGCTGCACTCAACAACGCGTTGGTCTGGCTGCAGGTGACGAGGAGCTTCACCACTTGAGCCACAGCGCCCGTGCCGGCCAGGAAGTTCCCATCGCCAACATACTGTGCCGTCATCGCGTTTGTGCCCAATGGCAGGGAGGCCGTGCTGGCGCTGGCGCTGCCGCTGACCAGCGCATTGGTGGCGAACGGCGTGCCGTTGACTGAGAAGACCACCTTGCCCGTCGGAAGGTCCGCTGCCGGCGGCACTCCATTCACAGTGGCGGTAAACGTAACGTTGGTCCCCGGTGGTGCTGGATTCACCGACGAAGCCAGCAAACAGGAGGTAGTCAGTGCCGTGACGACCTGCGATATTGAGCTGGCGGAGCTGTCGCTGGGGTTGTTGTTATCATCGCCGCTGTAGTAAGCGGTGATCTGATGCGGGCTGCCAGAGACAGAGAGTGTGCTGATAACCAGGGGCGCCGAACCACCGACCAGCGTGACGGGACTGCCCACAGCTAGACCGTCCACTTTGAATTGCACCGTGCCGCCGGGTGAATTGCCGGTGATGGTGGCGGTGAAGGTCAGGGAGCTGCCGTAAGCGGAGGGGCTGGAGCCAGAGGTGCGCGTGACTGCGGTGCTCGAGGCAGGCCCGCTGGTGACATTCAGAATGCCGGAGCCGGCAAGAACGGCGTTGTTGTGGGTGGCGCCGGAGGCGGCCCAGGTGCCGGCGGCTTTTCGGGTCGTGCCGAAATAGAGGGCGCTAATGGTCTGAGTGCCGGAGAAATTAAGGTTCACCGCCCCGGCGCCGGGTGCGCTGGCCAGGGTGAGGGTGGTGGCGGACGCCAGGGCGGAGGCGTTGTCAAGCTTGAGCGTGCCGGCGCTGTTCGTGACGTTGCCCGGGATTGAACTGGCGACGACGCCTTCGAGGGTGCCGGCGCTGATGGTCGTGCCGCCGCTGTAGGTATTGGCGGCGCTGAGGTGCATCGTTCCCAGGCCGGTCTTGGCGAGGGCGCCGTCGGCAATCGGAACACCGACGAACAGATCCACGCCATTGGTCACGTTGAAAGCGCGGGTTCCGCCGCTGAGATCGATCCAGCCAGAGCTGCCCGAGCCGGAGCCGTTTGTGATGGTTGCCGTGGTATTGATCAGCGAGTTAAAACTTACGCCCCCGGCCATGGCGATTTTGGCCGGCGTGGCGCTGTCGGGCATGAGGTTGATGGTGTTGAAGGTGAGCGTGCCGCCGCTGAGCGTGAAGGTGCGCGTGGCGTCCACCTGGAGTGTATGGACGCTGAGGCTGGCGCTGCCGCTGAGGGTGACCGGTCCCGAGAACTGGGCCCCGTTCGTTGTGGAATCCCATGACGGAACGTAATTGATCGTCAGCGACCCGGCGGTGATGTTCAACGTCTCGCGCATGTAGAGCTTGCGGATGTTTTGCGCGCCGGAGTCGAGGGTGACGGTAATGGAGACGTTGGTCCGGTCCAGGATGACCGTGTCATTGGTGCCCGGCAGGCGCGGGGCAGGAAGCGTCTGCGTCCCCACGGGCGTCAATTGTCCCGAGCCCGGAACCGGCGCGACTGGAGTTTGTCCGCTGTTCCAGTTCGTCAGCGTTGTCCACAGCCCGTCGCTATTGGTCACCCAGAGCGCCGGGATAAGAACATCTTTAATGAACTCGATCCCGCCCTGCGCCACGTCCACATCGCAACTGGCGGTGCCGCCGCCGATCGCGTTGACGTGGGCAGTGCTGGCGTACTGCCAGAACTTCCAGGGGTTGGTGGGATTGGGCGGATCGTCCCACGGGCCATAGATGGGCGTGTAGGAATCCTTCGGTTGAGCGGTCTGAACCAGGATCGAATTAGGATCGGTCTGGTTCGGCCAGCGCGCGCTCCAAAGAGTTGGGTATGCCGACACCACCTGACTGGGCAGCGAGCCCGAGGCCGTTTGCAAGATATTGGCGGCATAATTGCCGTTGATGTAAATGGCAGCACGGATTCCCATCACCGCGAAGATACGGTCGGAAAAGTCTATGCAGAATTGCGCCATCTGGTCATCTGTTCGAATGCCGTCTCCAGCCTCCAAATCCAACACCGGCGGCAGGTATCCCGGACGCATCCACGGGCCAGCCATTTGGATCATGTGATTGGCTTCATCCGTCCCGGTGTTAGCAACTCCGGCGGTCGAACCGTCTGAATTCAGCGTGGTCGCGATGATATCCGGCCGGGTGAAGTGGTACGTGCCAGCGAGCAGCCCGGCGCTCGTCGCGAGGTTAATATTCTGAACGTAATAAGGATCGTCGTATCGCTGGGAGAGATTATAGAACGTGTTATTCCCCGAAGGGTAGCCGCCTTGCCGGTGGTCTTCGCCGGTCGTGCCGCCGCGACTGGAACGGATTAAGACGAAGTTCCTGCCATCGCCGGAGATCCCGCCCATCTGTTGGTTGGTGGCGCGTTTTAGCGTGGCCCAATTCGCTGCGGAGATGTTCCCTTGGTACGCGGACACGTCGATTCCCAGGGCGCGCAACTGTTGGGCCACGGCAGGGCTACCTGCGCCCAGGAACATAGTCGATAATGCCGTCATTACGATTTTCCACTTCCAATTCTTGACTACGTTCTTCATCGTTGTTGCCGGGGTGAGGAGCATCCGGTTTGCAGTCTGGCTCATTATGGCCACAAGATTGCCGATTGGGATGAGGGTGTAAAGCTTCGAGTCTCGGCTGCTCCATTGCCGCGCAGGCGGTGCGCTGGTAAATTGCACTCCACGATGCCCGATATCGTTCTAACCACGCTCAACGCGAAGTATATTCATGCCGCGTTTGGGCTGCGCTACCTGCTGGCCAACCTCGGCCCCCTGCGGAATGCCGCCTGCCTCGTAGAGTTCGATATCAATCACCGCCCTGTGGACATCGCGGAAGCGCTGCTGGCGCGGAATCCGAAGATCATCGGGCTTGGCATTTACATCTGGAACGTCGCGCCCGCCACCGAAGTCATCGCGACCCTCAAACGCGTGCGACCGGACATCACAGTCATCCTGGGCGGGCCGGAAGTCAGCTACGAGACAGAGGCTCAGCCCATCGTGCAATTGGCGGACTACGTCATCACGGGCGAGGCGGATATAAAGTTTGCTGAAGTCTGCGGGCAACTGCTCTCCGGCGAGCGCCCAGCCACAAAGATCATTCCTGCCGGGCTGCCCGAGTTTTCCGAGCTGGTGCTGCCCTACGACCTTTATGACGATCAGGATGTGGCGCACCGCATCGTTTATGTCGAAGCCTCTCGCGGCTGTCCCTTCTCGTGCGAGTTCTGCCTTTCGTCACTGGATATTCCCGTGCGCCAGGCGCCGCTGCCCGCACTGCTGGAGCACCTGCAGCGGCTTCTGGACCGCGGCTTGAAGCAGTTCAAGTTCGTGGACCGCACCTTCAATCTCAACGTCAACACCAGCCGGACAATCCTCGAGTTCCTGCTCGAGCGCTACCATCCGGGGCACTTCTTCCACTTTGAGATGGTGCCGGACCGTTTGCCTGATGGGTTGCGCGAGGTCATCGTCAGGTTCCCGCCGGGCGCGCTCCAGTTCGAGGTGGGCGTGCAGACGTTCAACGAGCAAGCCGCGGAGTTGATCAAGCGCCGCCAGGATTATCGGCGCTTGGAGGATAACCTTCGCTTCCTGCGCGGCCAGACGGGCGTCCATATTCACGCCGATCTGATCGCCGGCCTGCCGGGTGAGACGCTGGAGAGTTTTGCCGCGGGCTTTGACCGCCTGATTGCGCTGGGGCCGCATGAAATCCAAGTGGGCATGCTCAAGCGGCTGCGCGGCACGCCCATCGTCCGCCACGACGCCGACTGGCACATGGTGTATAACCCGCACCCGCCCTATGAGCTGTTGCAGAACCGGCTGATTGATTTTGCCACGATGCAGAAGCTGCGGCGCTTCGCGCGTTACTGGGATCTTGTCGGCAACAGCGGCAACTTCGTGGAGACCACGCCGTTAATCTGGATCAAAGTAGGACAGGCGTCCCGCCTGTCCCCCTCCCCTCTTCCTGATTCGATTGAAGGAGTGGTTTCCACCGACTTAAATACGCCGGTTAACGCAGGGGCAGGCGGGACGCCTGCCCTACTTTCTCCCTTTGGGGGCTTCATGCGCTGGAGTGAATGGCTACATACGCGCGTGGGCCGCAAGGACAGCATTGCGCTTGTCCGGCTGTTGGGGTTGCTCTTTGAGTTCCTGACGGTCGAGCGGGGGCTTGACCCAAGGCACACTGCCCAAGCGATGTGGCGTGATTACCAGCGCGGCGGTCGGCACGACAAGCCTGCCTTTCTCAAAGACTTTCTATCCGCAGATATGCCTCCAGCCTCGCCCCGTCGAACTCACCCGGGCGTGCCCAAACGCCAGGCCCGCCATCTGGTCTGAACCGCACAAGCGGCAGGCTTGCCCTCTTAACGTCCCTTCTTCGGCAAAGTCAGTGAGAAAGTAGCGCAGGCGTCTCGCCTGCGAGTTCTTGCGGCGTCCCGCCGCCAAGACGGCAAGGATCACGAGGCGGGACGCCCTCGCTAACTCGCAGGCGAGACGCCTGCGCTACGACTTTGTCCCTGGCCCAGTCTTCTTCGGCAGTGCCCGCGTTGCGCCGGTAGAGATGCCGCCATCCACAAGGAGAGTCTGGCCGGTGATATAGGCGCTGGCGTCGGATGCCAGGAATACCACCGCGCCATCCAGGTCCTGCGGTTGGCCGGGACGCTTGAGCGGGATGCGGTCGCAGAGGTACTCGAGCCATTCCTGGTTTTCGTACATGATGGCATTCTGTTTGGTCTTGAACCAGCCCGGGGCCAGGCAGTTCACAGTGATGCCGTGGACGCCCCAATCGTCGGCCAGGCTCATGGTAAGTTGTTTGACGCCGCCCCGACTGGCGCCGTAGGGCCCGAGGCCGGCATAGCCCGCGACACAGGTAACGGAGCCGATGTTGATAATGCGACCGTATTTCCTCGGGATCATGTGGCGCGCCACGGCTTGCGATACGAAGAAAGTGCCGCGCAGGTTGGTGTCCAGGATCAGGTTCCAATCATCCCAGGTGACCTCCAGCGCCGGTTTGCGGACATTGCAGCCGGCGTTATTGACCAGCACATCGACTTTCCCATAGTGCGCGATGGCGGCCTCGACCATAGCCTGGATGCTATCGGAACGGCGCACGTCGAGTCGTAGCGGCAGCGCCCGGCGGCCAAGGGCCTGAATCTCGGCCTGGAACGGCGCGAGTGTCGCCGGGTCGCGACTGGTGATGACGAGGTCAGCGCCCGCTCGCGCCAGTGCCCGTCCAAAGTATTGTCCCAGCCCGCGGCTCGTGCCGGTCACAACGGCCACCTTGCCCGTGAGATCAAATGGCTTCTCGCTCATAGTAATCCTCGTCCTCGTTTTCTCTCCCCATCACGTTTCACGCATCACGCATCACGCATCACGTTTCACTCCTCACGGCACCAGCACCACCTTGAGCAACCCCGCTTCCTTTCGATAAAGGCGGTCGAACCACGCCGCACCGTCGGCCAGCGGCGCTGTGGCGCTGATCAGCGGCGCCGCCCGCAGTGCGCCGCGCGCCAGCATGTCAAGGCAGGCTGGATACTCCCCTTGCGAAGCGCACGAGCCATAAATGGTCAGCTCGCGCGTCACCGCCGTCTGCAGCGGGAAATCGATCTTTGGGGTGACATTGCCTATGAGGGTTGCCGCGCCGCCTTTGCGCAGGCAGCGCAGGGCTAGGTCCACGGTGGCCGACACCCCCACAGCCTCGAAGGCGAGGTCAGCGCCCAGGCCTCGCGTGAGGCTCAGAACCGCCGTGAGGGCACCCTCGGACGCGGAGTTGATGATTGTCGTCGCGCCGAGCTTTGCCGCAAGGGTGAGCCTGTCCGCCGCGAGGTCCACCGCGATGAGCCGCCCGCAGCCGGCCCGGCTGAGCGCCTGCACCAGTGCGAGGCCGATCATCCCCGCGCCCACAACCACGACGGTATCGTTCAGCGATGGAGGCGCTCGGCGAATCGCATGCAAGGCGATGGCGAACGGCTCAACCAGGGCGGCGTGCTCGAACGCCAGCCCATCCGGCAGCCGATAAAGAATGTGTTGCGGTACGGCCACGAACTCGGCAAACGCGCCGTTCTGCCGGTAATCTTCGCACGAGACCCCCAGCACTCGCCGGTGATCGCACAAGTTGATCAGGCCGCGCCGGCAAAACTCACAGTGCCCGCAATAGATGGTTGAATCGAATGTGACACGGTCACCCGCCACCCAGCCCGTCACGCCGCTGCCGACCTTGGAGATGACGCCCGCCGCCTCGTGCCCCATGATGATCGGGGGACGGCGACGTCCCGTGCTGCCGTCCATGCCATGCACGTCGCTGCCGCAAATGCCGCAGGCCTTGACCGCGACCAGCACTTCTGCCGGACCGTGCTGCAGGGCCGGCACCTCTTCGAGGGCGAAATGTTTGTATGCTTTGAGAACCAGGGCTTTCATCGGATCATCTTGCACTGCAATAGTCGAAATTGCTCGCAGGCTGCCAGGAAATCGCGAGCAGCACTGGAGCGCGGACATTCTTGTCCGCCAGTCGCTTCACGTTCCTCGGCGGACAAGAATGTCCGCGCTCCCGAGGTTGCGGCGTGCTCATCGTCATCCGCATCATCGGCCATTGCTGCGTTGGGCTACGAGGACGACAAGGAGCACGGCGTGGAACCTTTGACATGCGCTCAGTAAGAACCATCGAAACGCTGCGGTCAAGCTGGAGGCTCAGACCGCTTTCCTGGTAGGAGCGGGCGAAAGTTGGTGAGCTGCTTTCGGCAGCAGAAAGGCGAGCGCGGCGCCGATCAGTAGTCCCGCGCCGAGAGCATCGAAAGCAACCGTCAAGCTCTGATATTCCTGCTTGAGCCAGCCGGCGATGTAAGGTCCCGCAAACCCGCCCAAATTGCCGAAGGCATTCACCAAGCCGATCACCAGCCCCGCCGCACTGCGGGGCAGGGTTTCGCTCGGGATGGACCAAAACGGACCCATAGCCGCGAACGGGCCGGGAATGGCCACGCACATCAAGACGTAAGAGACCCAGAAATGCTCTCGGAGCCCCACGCTCAGGATGAGGCTGATGCCGCTCAGGAAATAGACCAGCGCCACATGCCCCCTGCGCTCGCCGGTCTTATCCGAATGCCGGGAGTTGAGCACCATGACAACGGCGGTCAGGGCGTAGGGGATCCCAAACAGAATTCCATATTGCAGGCCGGTGAAGTCCCTGCCTTTCAAGCTGCTCGTGAAAAACGTCATGCAACCGTAAGCCGCGCCGTTCTGCAGGAAATACATGGCGATGAGCACCAGCACCGGGCGCTCGCAAAGCCGCCCCCACAAGGAGACGGGTTGCGGTGGTTCCAATTCGGCCGATTCCTGCTGCAAGGTGGTTTCGAGGAACGTCCTTTCCTCGGCTGAAATCCACTTCGCGTCTCGCGGATGATCGCTGACGCAGAACCACCAGACGGGCAGCCAGAGGAAGGGCAGCATGCCTTCCAGGATCAGCATCGTCTGCCAGCTATAGGCTCCCAGCAGCCAACCGGTAAAGGGAGCAGACGCCGCGACGGCCAGCGGTTGGCAAAGCGTCCAATAGGCGTTTGCCCGGGCGCGTTCGCCTCGCGGGAACCAGTTGGCCAGCAGCACCATGGTCGCCGGAAATACGCCGCTTTCGGCAACGCCCAGGAGAAAGCGCATCACCTCGAATTGCCTGAAGGAGCGCGCGAGGCCGCAGCCGACCGCGCAGACGCCCCACGAAATCAGGAACAGGCTGATGATCTTGCGGGCGCTCCACGACGTCGCCCAATAGCCGCCCAGGATCTGGAGCAGGACGTAGCCAAAGAAGAAAATGCCCGCGGCCTCTCCTTTCATCCGGTCGTCCATCAACAGGTCCTTCATCATGGACGAGATAGAGGGGTCGAGCGCCAGCGAGATGTTCGTCCGGTCCACATACGAGATGGTGTACATGACCAGCGCGACGGGGATAATGCGCAGCCAGCGTCGTTGTGTCATAGCTTTGGACGGTGCGTCCACTGCATATCAGCCGCCGGGCTGAACGCCAGCACTAAAACGGTCTGGACTACTGGCACACGGCAGCCGAAAGGAGACTCGGGAGTGCGGTGAAATCCAGGGAAGGGCTCGGTGATGACGCTCTGGGACCGCTAAACCAGTCATGGGAACACGAGGCAACTCCTTCGGAACTCCTTCGGAACACCTTCGGAACACCTTCGGAACTCCTACGGAGCAGTTCCCAACCTTGTGGCTTGTCCCTGGCGTGGCTCAGCGTTACATCCACCATGCTCCAACTGGTCATGGGGGCCCCAGACTCAGGTGCTCAGCGGCTCGACGATGGTGTCGCCCAGACGCACCGATTCTTATTGGGGTTTGCAGCGATTGGGTTTTGAATGGGCACGTCAGATGAGCAAAGCGACTAACTGCATAGTGAACCTGCGCAACCTGCTTGCCCGTGGCACCTGGGGCTGGGCAGGCCTACTCCTCTTGCTGCTTTCGACGTGTGCGGCCCTCGCGGCTGCAGCGCCAACCTTTGTCTCCGCCAGGCCGGTTTGGCCCAAGGGCCGTGAGACTGAGAAGAATCTCTTCGTCGGGTTCCGCGCTGCCTTCAAGGCCCCAGCCCAGGAAGAGGTCCTGCTGCGCGCCACAGGCGCCACCGTTTATCGCGTCTTCCTCAACGGCCATTTCCTGGCCCACGGTCCGGCTCGCGGCCCTCATGGCTTCTTCCGTGTGGACGAGTGGGACCTCACTGCCAAACTCCAACCCGGCGTCAACCTTGTTGCCTTCGAGGTAGCGGGTTACAACGTCAATAGCTACTCCCTGCTCGACCAGCCTTCGTTCCTCCAGGCGGAGGTCGTGGCTGGCGGAAAGGTGCTCGCCTCAACCGACGGCAGCGGTGCGCCCTTCACCGCAACCATCCTTAAGGAGCGGGTGCAGAAGGTGCAGCGCTATAGCTTCCAGCGTCCGTTCTCGGAGGTCTATCGGCTCGCCCCGGGTTGCGACCACTGGCGCAGCGACCCGGCTGCGGCTTCTGCTGAGGCCAAAGTTACTGACCTGCCAGCCAGGACGCTTCTGCCTCGCCGCGTCGATTATCCAGACTATGTCGTCCGCCAGCCTTCCTGGCTTGTTTCCCGGGGCCAGGTCAGAACCGGCCTCAAAGTGGCGCAGCCCTGGAAGGACCGCTCGCTCACTGCCATCGGCCCGAAGCTCGGTGGTTATCTGGAGAAGGACTTGGATACCATCCCTTCCCTCGAACTGCAAACCGTCGCCAACGCCACCAACCAGCCGGTTAATCAACCTTGGACACCGGGCGAGTCGCAGGTTCTTAAATCCAACGCCTGGGAGATCGTCGATTTCGGGTGCAACCTTACCGGGTTCGTGGGCGCTAAGATTGCCTGCCGCAGCAAGACCCGCCTTTTTCTGACCTTTGACGAAATCCTGTCCAACGGCGATGTGGACTTCAAGCGCCTGGGTTGCGTCAACATCATCAGTTATGAATTGCAGCCGGGGACCTATGACCTTGAATCGTTTGAGCCATACACCCTGCGCTACCTGAAACTGATCGTGCTCGAAGGAGAGTGTGAGGTTCAGAATCTTTATCTCCGCGAGTACGCCGGCGCTGGCGTCTGGCAGGCGCACTTCGCCGCCAGCGATGAACGCTTGAACCGCCTCTTCGCCGCTGGCCGCGAGACCTTCCGCCAGAACGCCCTCGACATCTTCATGGACTGCCCCTCGCGCGAGCGCGCCGGCTGGCTATGCGACAGCTTCTTTACCGCGCGCGTGGCCAAAGACCTTTGTGGCGACACCCGCATTGAGAAGAACGTCTTCGAGAACTACCTCTTGCCTCCCAAGTTCGCCTACCTGCCCGACGGCATGTTGCCCATGTGCTACCCCGCCGACCACAACGACGGCGTGTTCATCCCGAACTGGGCACTGTGGTTCGTCGTCGAACTGGAGGAATACCTGGCGCGCAGCGGCGACCGCGAGACGGTGGATGCGCTCCGGCCCCGCGTGCTGCGGCTGTTCGAGTACTTCAAGAAGTTCAGGAATGAGGACGGCCTGTTGGAGAAGCTGGATAGCTGGGTCTTTGTGGAATGGTCTGCCGCCAACTCCTTTGTGCAAGATGTCAACTATCCCTCAAATATGCTTTACGCCAAGGCCCTCGATGCTGCCGGCGCGATGTATGGCCTGTCCGAGTTGACGGAGGACGCCGAGCGCATCCGTGAGACTATTCGCCGGCAGTCATTTGAGGCGGGGTTCTTTGCCGACAACGCCAAGCGCGTGAACGGCAAGCTATATACCACCACCAACCGCACCGAGGTCTGCCAATACTTCGCCTTCTTCTTCGATGTGGCCAAGCCGGAGACCCACTCGGAGCTGTGGCACCGGCTGGTCAAGGACTTTGGCCCGCAGCGCAAGCAGACGAAGGCGTTCCCCGAAGTCCATCCGGCCAACGCCTTCATTGGCAACGTGCTGCGGCTGGAACTGCTCTCCCGTTACGGGCTCTGCCAGCAGTTGCTGGATGAATCCCTCGCCTACCAGCTCTACATGGCCGAACGCACGGGCACGCTCTGGGAGAATGACGGCGCTTACGCGAGCTGCAACCACGGCTTTGCCTCCCACGGCGGCGTGCATGTTCTCTATCGCGACGTGCTGGGCCTTCAGGACGTTGATGTCGTAAACAAGAACGTGCAGCTCCGCTTCACCGACTCGCGCCTGGACTGGTGCGAAGGGCGCCTGCCGACCGTGGACGGGCCGGTTGAGCTCCGCTGGCGCAAGGAAGCCGGTAAGCTGGTTTACCAGGTCACCGCTCCCGTCGGCTACACCATCAAGACCGAGAATCGCAGTGGCTTGGAGGCCATGCGCCAGCCGTGAGTCAGCCGGGAACTATTGCCACCAGTTCGCGCTCCGTCTTCAGTCGTAGTTGCCCGCAAGCTGCATCGATGTCGCCACCTTTCTCGCGGCGCAGGGTCGCCGTGACCTTCTGTTTCTCCAGCGCTTTGAGGAAGGCCTCTTGCGCTTGCTCAGCCGGTCGTTCCCAGGGCAGACCCTCAACGCGGTTGTAAGGAATCAGATTCACCTTTGCCTTGAGCCTCCGCGCCAGGGCCGCCAGCGGCTTGACCTGGTCCAGCCCGTCGTTCACCCCGGCAATCAGGACGTACTCAAAGGTGATCATCCGTCCCCTCTGCTGCTGGTAATACTCGCAGGCGGCGGTTAATTCGCGGAGGGGATACTTGCGGTTGACCGGCATGATCTTGTTGCGGGTTGCGTCTGTCGCGCCGTGCAGGGAAATCGCCAATCGGAACTGCAGCGGCTCCTCGGCCAGCTTGCGGATTTGCGGCGCCAGCCCGCTGGTTGAAATCGTGATCTTCCGCGCGCCGATTGCCCCGCCCCACGGGGCATTCAGTATCTTCAGCCCCTTGAGCAAGTTGTCGTAGTTCGCCAATGGCTCGCCCATTCCCATGATCACCAGGTTGCTGACCAGACGGGGTGGGGGGGTGGGGGCTGGAGGCTGAGGGTCGAGCGATGCGTGATGCGTGATGCGGGATGCGTGATTCTGGATGCTGGGTTCTTGGCTCTGACTCCCGGCTCCAGGCCCATGACTTTGGATATCGGACTTTAGACTTTGGACTTTAGACTTTGGACTTTGGACTTCTGCCCCTCGCCCTTCCTCCACATTCCAGCGCTCGACCGCCAGCACCTGGCCCACGATCTCTTCGACGCTCAGGTTCCGTTTCCAACCTTTGAGCCCGCTGGCGCAGAACTTGCAGCCATAGGCACAGCCGACTTGGGTGGAGATGCACAGCGTGTGGCGGTCGCTCGCGTCGCCATAGAGCGCGGGGTTCGCTGGGATGAGCACGCTTTCAACGAGCGAATGGTCGCCCAGCCGCCACAGGAACTTCTGCGTCGTATCGCGCGCCCCCTGTTTCCGGATGAGCTCGAGCGCAGTCAGCGAGTAATGGTTCCGCAGTTCATCCCGCAACGCCCTGGGCAGATTGGTCATCGCCTCCCAGTCCGTTGCGCGATGGACGTAGAGCCATTCGAGCAGTTGCGCAACTCGATAAGCCGGCTGGCCCCAGGCTTGGAACTGGGCCTCCAGCTCTTCTGCCGTCTGCGATCTGATGTCCGTCAACACGCGAGGAGGTTAGCCTACTTGAGGTAGTAATTCTCGGTATATTCCCGCACCATGCGCATGGTGGTGAACTGCGGCACCAGGGTCACCATGGCTCGGCGGATTCTTTGAATCCACTGCCGAGGAATGCCCTGAGCGTCGCGCTGATAGAACAGCGGGATCACTTCCTGCGTGAGCACCTTGTAGAGGTTGGCGCTGTCCACCCGGTCCTGTTCCTCGACCGAATCCGCATGGGCATCTTCGCCGATGGCAAAGCCGTTCGTGCCGTCATAGCCCTCGCGCCACCAGCCGTCGAGGATGCTCATATTCAAGCAGCCTTGGCAGCCGGCCTTCATGCCGCTCGTGCCCGAAGCCTCCAGCGGGCGGCGCGGCGTGTTGAGCCAAACGTCGCAGCCGGAGACCATCTGCCGCGCGACGTGCACGTCGTAGTTCTCGATAAATACCATGTGCCCTTGCAGGTCGCTGTACTTGCTGAGATGAATGATGTGCTGGATGTAGCGCTTGCCGTCATCATCGCGCGGATGCGCTTTGCCGGCGAAGACGAATTGTATCGGCCGGTCCTTGTCCCGCGTGAGGTGCACGATGTTGTCCAACTGCTGGAAGATCAGCGGCGCTCGCTTGTAGGTCGCAAACCGGCGCGCAAAGCCGATCGTCAGCGCGTCGGGATTAAGCAGGTGATCGAACGCGATGAAGTCGCCGTGCGTCAGTCGCTGGCCCTGGATCAGCAGCCGCCGCCTCGCAAACTCGATAAGCTCGCGGCGCAGCTTGGCGCGCAACGCCCAGAGCTCCTCGTCGGAAATGAAGTCATGGTCCGCCAGCCGCTGCCAGAACTCCGGCGAGTTGACCTGCGTCGCCCAATCCGGCCCCGGCGCGCGAAAACCAGCCGGGACGGCCTTGGCGGAGCCGTTCGTCAGCTTGCGCTGCCAGAGCCGGCGGACCGTCCCCTTCATCCAGCCCAGCAAGTGAATGCCATTGGTGATGTGACCAATCGGCACCTGTTCCACCGGCTTGTCGGGATACAGGCAATGCCACATGTGCCGGCTCACGCGCCCGTGCAGTTCGCTCACCGCATTGGCAGAGCGCGACAGCTTTAGCGCCAACACAGTCATGCAGAACGGTTCCTGTTGGTTTTGCGGATTCACCCGCCCCAGCTTCATCAGCTCCTCGAACGGCGCCCCGATTTGCGTCCGGAAGCGGTGCAACGCATAGTCCATCAAATCCAGGCTGAACCGGTCATGGCCCGCCTCGACGGGCGTATGCGTCGTGAAGATGCATTCCACCTTCGTCTGGCTTAGCGCCTCCGGGAAGGTCTTCCCGGCCGCCATCTTCTCGCGCATTAGCTCCAGTGTGAGAAAGGCCGCGTGCCCCTCGTTCATGTGGAAGACCGATGGCTGCACCCCCAATGCTCGCAGCAGCCGCACGCCCCCAATCCCCAGCAACACCTCCTGCATTATGCGCGTGGTGCTGTCGCCGCCATAAACCCGCTGGGTGAGATCGCGGAAATGCTGCTCGTTCTCGGGGCGGTTGGCGTCCAGTAAATAGACCACGCCCCGGCCGACGTTCGCCCGCCAGGCTTGGAAGGCGACCTGGTTCATCCCGATATCGACCTGGCAAACCAGCATCTCACCCTTCTCATTCAGCACCGGCTCCACCGGCAGGTTCTTCGGGTCCAACAGCGTGTAGTATTCCGTCTGCCAATTATTCGCATCGATCGCCTGTTGGAAATAGCCTTCCCGGTAGAACAGGCTGATGCCCACAAAGCCGATGCCCAGGTCGCTGGCCGACTTCGCATGGTCCCCCGCCAGGATGCCCAACCCTCCCGCGGCAATCGGCAGCGTCTCGTGGAACCCGAACTCCGCCGAGAAATACGCCACCGGGT
>OBLU010000966.1_pt1 | contig 26706 bp, 24 predicted proteins | sample 1518681 | NCBI WGS metagenome assembly OBLU01 (sample SAMEA3539304, study PRJEB22396) | soil metagenome | biome: tundra; feature: field; material: soil | place: USA | collected 2010-05 | depth 0.15 m
CCCAGCCCACCATCCAGTCGCCGCCCGGCAGAGCCTGCACGTTGCCCTGGCTGCCGGCAACGAGCGGGTTCTGATGCTCGTAGCTGCGCACGAGCGTCGCCGTCTTGGTGGCGGGGTTGAGCGCCAGTTCGATCGCCCGCGATTGCGGATGCACCGCCGGGAATGCCCCGTTGTCGAAGAAGGTGATCGCCCCGTCGGGTTGCTGGCGCGCGTCGTGCTGCCACGCCGGGCTGGCTCCGGGCCCCAGCTTGTAGCTCGAGTGCTTGCCGCCCAGCTCCCAGCGCACCTGACCCGTGTTGGGGTCGACGTCGTACGCGGCCCAGGTGTTGCGCGCGCTGACGAGCAGATCGCCATTCTGCTCGGTGTCGATCGAGTTGATGTGAAAGTAGTCGAACGGTTCCTGGCGGCTCGTGTGCGCGGCCGAGGCGTAGGAGCTCTGCCGAGGCACGTGGTCCAGGCTGTGCCACTCGTACATCACGAGGCCCGTCTTCAGGTCGATCTCCTGCAGCAGCGTATCGGCGACGGCGCCATCGGCGGGACCACCGGCCGATGAGAGATTGCAGTCGATCGCGTCATACACGGTGATCCACGCCGTCCCCTGCGGGGTGATCAGGAATTCGTGCAGATCCGGTTGATAACCATTCCCGGCGCGGATCACCGCGACGGTCTGGTAAGAGCTGTTCGCGATCACCTCGCCCGCCGTCTTTGAGCCATCGGCGATCAGGGGGTCCTGCCACCAGGTGAGCACGGGCTTGCCTTCGTACTGCTGCACGTGGAAGTCCGCGGCGCGCGTGCCGGCCGGAGAGAGCGACTTGAACCAGACGAGTTCTCCGTGTTCGTCGAGGACCATCGGCCCGTACTGACCGACTCCCGAGTAGGGGGCGAGGAAGAGATCGCCACCCGTCGCCGTCTGCGCCTTGGCGGAGACCGTCACATCCGGCGGGCGCAGTTCCGGGCGCGAGTGAAAGCTCTGGTATTCCCTTGGCGCGGGCGTCGGCGCCGATGTCGTGCGCGTAGTCTCGGTCACGTTCACAGACCCCGGGTTGTCGGACACGGCCACGGTGAAGCTCCAGGCGAAGGGCGTGGTCTTCCCGGCTTCGCTCAGCACGGCGTGAACAGTGACGAGCTCGCCGGGGTCGAACGGGCGCTCGGATACGAAGCTGGCGCCGTCGCCCTGAGAGTAGGCAACGAGGCGTCCGGCATGCACGCCGCTGCGCGAGCCCCTGACGAGGATGCTCGACAGCTTGCCAGCGGCAACGCCGAGGAAGCTGAGCTGGGTAGTCCTCGAGGCGTCCCTCACGCCGGGACCGGGTGAGACCGTCACCCGTCCGCCGGCAAGCATCTGGGAGACGTCCAGCGCCGACGGCACACAGCTCGGACTCGTCGCGCTTGCGCTCGCGCCGCTCGTACTCGCGCCGGCGCATCCGGAGGCGAGCACCGCGAGCCCAAGCGTCGCCGCCAGGCCGCCTAACAGCGCACGCACGAGCAGGCGGCGGGCGCTCAACCGCCGACCGCAGCCGAGGTGCCAATCACGGCGCCCGTGCCGTTCAGCGCCTGAACCTGCACGTAGGCGGCCGCCCTGGGCAGCGCTATCGTCGTCTGAAAACCCGCCTTGGCTGCACTAGCCACAGGCGCGAGCACGCTCGGCGTTGGTCCCGCCAGCACCTGCCAGGAGGCCACCGCGGTCGCCCCATTCCAGCTCACCGACACCTGCGGCGTAGCGCCGCTCGTGTCCACCACAGCAGATGGCGCGCCCGGCGCCTGGCCGCTCCACGGCGAGAGGTAAGTACGGAAGCTCTGCACGTTCTTGCCGAGCGTCCCGTCGAGCAGCACATGACCGGATGGGTCGTACTCGGTGAAGTTCGGCAGCCCGCCATAGCCCATCAGCCAGTTGCCGGAGGTGCTTTCCCCAGGGGAGAGGTTGAGGGTGTTGCCCTGGCTTTCGGCGAGCAGCGTTTTCGTGGGGTTCGTGAACTGCTTGACGAGGCTCACGGAATGGCTGCTCATGTTCGGGTCCAACAGCAGGCCGCGCGACTGCTTCTCCTTGGGCGGGTCGGAGCCGTTGTCGAACAGAGAGATCAGGCCGCCGGGCTGCCATTTGGCGTCGTGCTGCCAGTAGAAGCGCGTGCCCGCCCCGAGCTTGAAGCTCGAATGGCTGCCCCCGAGGCGCCAGTCGATCGCGCCCGTATGCATGTTCACGTCATACAGCGTCCAGGTACTGCGCGAGGAGAGCAGCACCTGCCCCGGCTGATCGGCGCCCGTTCCCGTTCCGCTCGACGGACCGGGCGAGATCGAGTTGATGTGAACGTAGTCCCAGGGATAGCTGGCCTTCGGCGCCGGGTTGTTCGATTCGCCGAGCGCGACGTGCCCGAGCGCGTGCCACTCCCACATCACGAGGCCAGTCTTGATGTCGATCTCCTGCACGACCGAGTCGGTGATCACGCCATTCGACTCGCCGCCCGCGGAGGAGAGGTTCATGTGGATCGGATCGAACATGTCGATCCACGCCGTCCCCTGCGGCGTGATCCGAACTTCGTGCAGGTCGGCGTGATATCCATTTCCAGCAAAGATCGTCGCGACGTGCTGGTAGGAGCTGTTGTAGAGCAGATCCTCGCCCTGGCCGAAGCCGACCTCGAGGATCCGCCCCTGCCACCACGCGAGCGCCGGCTTGCCTTCGTACTGCAGGACCTGGAAGTTCGTCGCGGAGTCGCCAGCGGGCAGCGGGTGAAACCACACCAGGTTGCCGTTCTGTTCGGTGATCATCGGCCCCGGGGAGCCCATGCCCTGGTAGGGGGCGAGGAACAGGTCGCCGGGGCTCGCACCGGGCTTGGCGGGCGTCGTGATCCGCACCGTCGAGGGCGTCAGCGCCGGGGCGGAGCTGTAGTGCTGGATCGCATTCGGGTCGCCCGGGTTGTTCGGGAACTGCTTCTGACTTGGCGTGTCCTGGTTGGCGATCGTGAAGCTGGTGCTGACCGTCTGCGTCGTGCCGCCCGTGTTCACGCTCGCATGGACGCTCACGCGCTCGCCAGTCTGGAAGGGGTGCGACGGGAGGAAGCTCTCGCCCGTCCCGGTCGAGTAGGCGCGCAGGCTGCCCCCGTGATTGCCGCTATGGGATCCGACGACATGCACATCTGAGACCTGAGTGCCCGAACCACCGAGGAAGCTGATTTGCGTCTGCGGTGAGGCGTCCGGGGTGCCGGGCAGCGGCGAGACGGTCACGGCGCCTGAGGCAGCGGCGCTCACGGCCGAGTCGGCGTCGAGCACGTCAGAGGTTGCAGGTGACGCGCCACCGCATGCGCATAGACCCACGCAGATCGCCAGCGCGGAGAGCAGAGCGCCAGTCGACCGTCGCGTGGCCGAACGTCGCGTGCTCATCGAATCGCTCGTGCGTGCGCGTCAGCCGCGGTGCCAGCCACGGTGAGGAGGATCGTCATCGAACCACAGTCTACGTCACTCATTTAACGTAAATAACCGGGAAGCTCGGGCCACCCGGCCGTTGGCAGTGAGCGCCTGGACCTCGAAGCTGTTGTTGCCCTGGGGCACTGTGATCGCCGTCTCGAACCCGGACTTAGCGGTGGTGGCCACGGGGGTCAATCGGCCGGTGCCGGCGCCGGCCAGGACTCGCCACGAGACGACCTGGGTGGCGCCATTCCAGCTCGCGTAAACCGTGGTCTTGCCGTCTGTCTGACGAGCGGCGCCGACGGGCGGCGAGAGCGGCTCACCGACCCACGGCTCCACCATCGAGCGATAGCTCAGGTCGCTCCCGGGAAATTCCGCTTCCAACAGCAGCTTGCCCGCGGCGCTGTACTCGGTGAAGTACGGCGCCGATCCCCAGCCGATGAACGTGTTGCTGTTCTGAAGCGGCTCTGTGTCGCCCATGTATTCGGACTTGAACCCTTCGCGGTTGCCGTACTGAGCCTCGAGCGTCGCGACGTGCGTGCTCTGGTTCAACCTGAGCACGAGGCCGCGAGACGGCCCCGTCGATGGGACGGACGTGCCACCACCTGTGAGCTGGCAGCAATGGTCGTCGAACACGGTGACCGTCGAGCCTGATGCCAGCGCCACGTCATGCTGCCACTGGAATTCTGCCCCCCGGCCGAACTTGAAGCTGGAGTGCCTGCCGCCGAGGGTCCATTCGATCCGGCCGGTCTTGAGGTTGACCATGTAGGCGGCCCAGGTGTTGCGCATGGAGACGAGGAAGCTCCCGTTGCCGGTCAGGTCGATCGCGTTGACGTGGTAGGCGTCCCACGGGAACCCGTTGGTGGGCACGGTCGCACGCGAGTCGCCCAGCGGGATGTGTCCGAGCGCGTCCCAGCTGCGCAGCAGCTTGCCCGTCTTGAGGTTGTACTCCTGGACGGCCGAGTCGATCAGCGCGCCGTTGTAGGCGCCGCCGTAGCTCGAGAGGTTCTTGGCGACGTTCTTGTTGGCCGTGACCCAGATGTCAACGCCTGAGATGTCGATCGCGTGCAGCGTGAGCTTCCAGCCGTCCTGGCCACGAATCCTCGCCACCGTCTGGTAATGCTGGTTGACCACCACGTCTTCGCCGCTTTCCGTCGCGCCGGTGCTCGTGACGACCCCCTGCCACCAGGCGAGCGCGGGCTTGCCTTCGTAGGTCTCCAGGCTGAGGTTGGACGCCACGAGCTTTTCCGGCACGGGGTGAAACCACACCGGCTGCAGCTTGTCGTCGAGGATCAACGGCCCGCTCTGGCCGACCAGGGGCGGGTAGTTGAGGTCGTAGAAGTTGGTGGTGAAGATGTAGCCGGGGGCCAGCTCGTCGACGGCGCTCTTATCGCTCTGGCGCAGTATTGGCGGGTGTAGTGTCGGCGCGGTGACGAAGCCGTAGGCGCCGCTGGTGGTGTAAGCGCCGACGGGCGCGCCATGCGAGCCGGCGAACGCGGTGTCGAGCGCGACGAAGCCCGCGACGACGACGAGCACCGCGACCATGAGGCGCCTGGCCGCAGGGAGCACCACACCCGTGGGGTTCGGCAAGGCCGTGAACGTGACGAGCGCCGCCGCGGCAGCCAGGCCGCCGCCGATCAGGTATGCGAGCCGGAAGCCGTCGGTCAACGACTGCGCCACGCCATGACCAGTGCCGATCAGATGGCTGCTGCGCGAGGTCGCGAGCGTGACCAGGATCGCCAGCCCGAGCCCGCCGCCGATCTGGCGCGAGGTGTTCACGAGGCCCGACGCGAGCCCAGCCTGCCCCTCCTTGGCACCCTGTGTGGCGGCGATCGTCGAGGGGACTATCGACATCGCGATCCCGGCAGCGGTGAGCAGCCCGGGGAGCATGATGTAGACGAGTGGGCTGCCGCTCGAGCCGACTTTTGCAAGCAGCAGCATGCCGGCCGTCAGCATCACCAGCCCGCCGCCGAGCACTGTGCGCACCCCGAAGTGGCTCACGAGCCTGCCGGCGCGCGAGGCGACCACGCCGATCACCACCGTCATCGGCAGGAACACGAGGCCGGTCTTGAGCGGTGACAGGTACAGCACCTGCTGCAGGTATAGGGAGCTCACGAACCACATCGGGAACAGCGACGCGCTGAACAGCAGCACGATGTTGTTGGCGATGCGCAGCGGCTTCGTCAGCTCCTTGAAGGGAATCAGCGGTTCGCTCGCCACCTTCACCTCGATCACGCCGAACACCGCCAGCAGGATCACGCCCACGATGATCGGGCCGAGTGCGTCAAGCGTGCCCAGTCCGGACAGGCCGGCTTCCACGATCCCGTAAACAAGCACGATCTGGCCGATCGTCAACGTCAGCGCACCGGCGAGGTCGAAGCTGCGCCCTGGCGCCTGGCGACGCTCGCTGACGACCGCGTACGCCACCAGCGCGCCTGCGATCCCGATCGGTGGGTTGATCAGAAGCACCCAGCGCCAGCTGAGCTCCTGCGTGATGATCCCCCCGAACAGCATCCCGGCGGCGCCACCCAGGCCGTTCATCGCCGCCCATGCTCCGATTGCGCGATGGAGCTGTGGGCCGGGCGCAAACGACGAGGTGATGACAGCCAGCGAGCACGCCGCCATCAGCGCGCCGCCGAGACCCTGCACCGCGCGAGCCGCGACGAGCGTCCCCCGATCGGGCGCGAGTCCGCCGGCCAGCGAGGCGATGCCGAACAGCAGCAGCGCCGCGACGAACATCCGACGCTGGCCGAAGTGGTCGGCCGCGCGGCCGCCGAGCATCAAGAAGCCGGCGAACGTGATCGAGTAAGCGTCCACGATCCACTGCAGTTCGGGGGCGGAGAACCCCAGTGCTGACTGGATCGAGGGCAGCGCGACGTTGACGATGCTCAGGTCGAGGATCACCATGAACTGGGCCGCGCAGCACACGACCAGCAGCCACATCGAACGCGAGCTGTGCCCGCTGTTGGCCGCAGGCGCCTGCGTGACGCCAACGCTCGCGGTCGTCTCGACGCTCATGCCAGCCCGAGCGGCCGCGAGCGATCATCCAGCGTCGCCCAGCGCCGCAGGCACTTGGTAGGGTGAGCGCTCAAGTCTTCGAGGGACAACTGGAGCCAAACCCGTGAAAAGAACGTCACTGACCGCCATGCTAACGACACTGGCCGTCCTGGCGACCACCGTTGCGGTGGCCGGGTGTGGCGGTAAAAGCGGGAGCTCGTCCACGACGACGACGACGAGCAGTCCCACGACAACCCCAACAACCACGACGACAACCACGACCCACAAGCACAAGTCCAACCCGCACTACTGAGCGGCCTGACCGCCGGTTCGAAACGGATCGATCTCATCCAGACCGCTCTGAGCCCGGGAGCGAGGCCGCGTAGCTGATCACGCGCACCGTCGTTGAGGTGCCGAGCACTGCTCCGGTCGCGTCGAGCGCCTGTACCGCCACACGGGCGTACTTCGCGGGCAGGGTGGTCGAGCTCTCGAAGCCGCTGGCCGGGATGGTGGCCAGCGCCGTGAGCGGACCGGCTTGCCTGCCGGCGAGCACGCGCCAAGACGCCACTTCGGTCGCACCATTCCAGCTCGCGTGCACAATCGTCTCTTCGCTGGTGTTGTTGAGACTGGCCAGCACCACCGGCGGGCTCAGCGGGCGCCCGCGCCAGGGGAAGCGAAAGGCCCGGTAGAAGGACATGTCGAACGGCAGATTGGCGTCGAAGAGCAGCGAGCCATCTGTGGCGTACTCGCTGATCGCGGGCACGCCGCCGTAGCCCACGACCGTGTTCCCGTCCGCCAGCGTCTGCATGTTGCCCTGACTTGCGGCAAGCAGCGGCGGGTTTGTGTGTGTGTAGGAGGACGCGAGGCGCGCTTCATGGGTCTCGAGGTCGAGTGTGATCCGCACGGCACGTGACTGGCGGTGGATCGGCGGGTTTGAGCCATCGTCGAAGAAGGTGATCTCGCCGTTGGCGAGCACGCGGCCGTCGTGCTGCCACGCCGTCTTGGTGCCAGGCCCCATCTTGAACGAGCTCTTCAATCCGCCGAGGCGCCAGAGGATCTTGCCGGTAGGTGCTTGCAGCTGGTAGCCCGCCCAGGTGCTGCGTGCCGAGATGAAGATGTTCCCGGATTGATTGGAGTCCCCACCCTCCACATCGATCGAGTTGATGTGAAACCAATCCCACGGCGTCGTATCTGTTGGCGTTTCGACCTCGGACTCCGAGACGCCGACGTGGTCGAGGCTGTGCCATTCCCAGCGCACGAGGCCCGTCTTCATGTCGATCTCCTGAATCGCCGTGTCGGTGATCGTCCCGTGCGAGGAGCCTTTGATCGAGCTGAGGTCGCAGCGGATTGAGTTGAACGCGGTGATGTAGGCGACGTCGTTCCGGGCGATCTGGAAGTCGTGCAGGTCCGCCTTCAGGCCGTTACCGCCGGGGACTCTGGCAACCGTCTGGTATTTGGAGTTCATGACGATGTCTTCGCCCTGGCCGAAGCCCAGCGAGAGAACCCGTCCCTTCCACCACGTAAGGGCTGGCTGGCCTTCATATGTCTGCTCGTTCAGGTCCTCCGCAGTTTCGTCGCCGGACAGCCTGTCGAACCAGACGAGCTTGCCCTGTGGCGTGTAGATCAGCGGCCCGTACTGACCTGGACCGGGCCCGTTGGTCGTGAGGATGTCGCCCGCCGCAGGATCGTGGTCGGGCACGGTGACGCTCAGGATCGGGGCTTGGACGCCGGGCAGCGTGTAGAAGCTCTGATAGTCGGCGGGCGCCGCCTGTGGGTTTTCAAACGCCGGAGTGGTTGCTGTCGAATACGGAGTATCGACGCGAAAACGAAAAGTGACTCGCTTGCCGCCGTTGCCTGCGCCGATGACGGCGCGCACGGTCACCTGCTCGCCGGCATCGAACGGACTGTCGGGCGCGAAGCTTGCACCGTCACCCTGCGAGTAGCTGTGCAGGCGGCCGAGATGAGCACCGCTGCGCTGGCCCACAACGGAGACCGTGTGGATCTGCGCGGGAGACACGCCGAGGAAACTGATCTGCGTGTCGGGATTAGCGGTGTCGGTTTCCGGCGCCGGCGAGACATCGACCGGTACCCCTTCCAGCTTGGCGTTGTGGTTCAGCGTGGCCGGCAGGCACGGCGGGGAACTGGCGCTTTGTGACGCCGGGCTATGCGAGCCGGATTGTCCGCAGCCGCCCAGCACAATGGCGAGCGCGATCCCCGCGACGATTGCGACCAGCAGGACGATGAGGCCGTTCCGGTTCATTTAGAGTCGACCCCCTGGCTGCAGGATCAGGCTCCAGCGTGGAGCAGACCATCGAGTCGGGGAAGGACGATACCGGGAGAAACCGCGCGTTCCGGCCTGGGTGCGCCGGGCCGCGCGATCTTTACCAACTTCTTCGTCCTATGCGACCTCGAGCACGAGCTTGCCCACATTCTCACCGGCGAACAACTTCTGAAGCGCCTCCGGAAAGCTCTCGAAGCCCTTCACCACATCCTCGCGCGCAACGAGCCGCCCGTCGGCGATCCAGCCGGCCATCTCACGAACGGCCTCCGGGGCACGGCTCATGTAGTCGAGCACCACGAACCCCTCCATGCGGGCACGGTTGACGAGCAGTGACATGTAGTTCGAGGGGCCCTTGACCGAGTCGAGATTGTTGTACTGGGAGATGGCCCCACAGATCGCCACCCGAGCGCCACGCGCCAGACGGGCGAGCACCGCGTCGAGGATCTCGCCACCGACGTTGTCGAAGTACACGTCCACGCCCTCGGGGCAGTGCTCGCGCAGCGCCGCGGCCACATCCTCGTTCTTGTAGTCGATCGCCGCGTCGAAGCCGAGATCGTCAAGCAGCCAGCGACACTTCGCCTCGCCGCCGGCGATGCCCACGACACGACAGCCCTTCAGCTTCGCGATCTGACCGACCACGCTGCCGACGGCGCCGGCGGCGCCGGAGACAACGACGGTCTCACCCTCTTTCGCGCCACCAACCTCGAGCAGGCCGAAGTAGGCGGTCACGCCGGGCATCCCGAGCGCGCCGAGATAGGTCTGCAGTGGAACGGCACCGGGACTGACCTGGAAGACCTCGTTCTCGTTGCAAACCGCGTACTCCTGCACGCCGAGCCAACCTGACACATAGTCGCCCGCCGCAAGCTTCTGGCTCTTGGACTCGACCACTTCACCGACCGTCCCCGCGCGCATCACTTCGCCAATCTCCACAGGCGGGATGTAGGAGCGACCCTCGGACATCCACCCACGCATCGCCGGGTCGAGCGAGATGAAGAGGACCTTGACGAGCACCTCTCCGTCTTTGGGCTCGGAGACGGGCTCCTCGACGTAGTCGAAGTGCTCGCGCCCAACCATGCCCTGGGGACGGGCGGCGAGTCGGAACTGATGATTGACGAGGTCCATGGGGAGCCCTTCGTTTGGGGTCTGAAGATCCTTACGCCCGAGCTGCTCTAGAGCGGCGCCTGGGCGTGATGAACGGCGCTTAGGCGTGATGAACCGTACATACTCTTGGCATGAGCAAGCTGACGATCTCGATCCTCGCCACAGGGCTGGCCCTCGCGGTAGCGCCCACGCCGGCGCTCGCCGGGTCGAGGACGAGGGCGAGGGATGTCGCCGCGACGGAGGTGTACATCCAGGCCGACTACGCGCTGGTGCACACAGCCAGGATCAACCTAAAGACCGGCGAAGCGGCGCTCGAAGAACTGCGCAGCAAGCTCGGCGCCGAATGTCCGATGGCAGCCGCGGCATCGCCCGAGAACGAAGCCGCCGAAAAACTCAGCAACGAGGTGATCGGCGGGATGTCGACCGTCTTCATCCGCGCCGATGTTCAAGCGGTGGAGAGCTTCGCCGAAACCGCCGGGCGCCTGCACTGGAGCAATCAGAAGCTCACCCACAAGGTCTCCACCTACGCGGCCAAGTTGAAGGCGCTGACCGTGCTCGAAACGCCAGATGTGTGCGGTGACGTGAAAGCGTGGGCCGCCAGCGGCTATCGGGCGCTCCCCGCGAGCACCCCGCAGTTCGACCAGCGGTTCAGCTCCGAGGACGTGGGGATCGGAGAAGTGCCGGCAGCACTGCTCGCCCCCTATGAGGACCACGGCGAGCGAGTCGTCCTGCAGCGCACCCACCAGTTCGAAGAGGAACTGGTCGATGGGGAAGCCAGAGCCGTCGAACCGTGGTCGAAGATCCTCGACGAGCTCGATCTGCAGCCGTAGCGCTTGCCGGCGCGGCGCGCTCGGGCTAACCGGCGCGCTCGGCGGACGCAAGGCCACGCCGCGCCCAGACCGCCATCACCACGCTGCCGGCGGCAAGCAACACAAACGCAAGCCCGACCTTGACCGGAGAGGCCGCGATCAGGCCGCGCGCCGCCTCGAGCATCACGGTTGCCGGATTGAAGCGCGCGACCCCATGGATCCAGCCGGTCAGCAGGCGCAGCGGAACGTAGACCGGCGCGAGGAAGAGCACGATGAAGACGGGCATCTGGATCAGCGCCCCGGCCTGTTCGGTGCGCAGGAACATCGCCACGCCGCATGCCCACAGAGCGGCCACGAGATTGGCCATGATCCCGAGCCCGACGAGGCCGACGAGCTCGACGCCGTCACCCTGGATGTGCATGCCGGCGAGCAGCGCCGCGATCGTTATGACCACGCCTGTGATGGCCCAGCGCATCAGCGCTCCCAGCGCATATCCGGCAATGATCCCGCTGCGCTGCGGCGCGGTCACGAGCAGACGCCGGGCGAAGCCCGAGTCGAAGTCGCGCGCCACTCCGAAACCCGAGAAGACGCCGCCGAAGGCCGCCGACTGCAGGAACACGAACGCGAACTGAAACGCGGTGTAGCCCGGCTTGTAGTCGAAGTTGGGAATGTCGGAGATCCGCGATAGGCCTCCGGCGAAGGCCGCCAGAAAGAACAGGGGGAAGATGATCGACGGAAGCAGGATCGCGGGGCTGACGAGCGTGTTGTGGATCGAGCGCCAGCCGACGCCGCGCGCGACGAAGACGAAGCGCCTCATGTCCGCACCAGCCGGTTCTTCATCGCGGTGCTCGCGAAGCCGAGGGTCAGGACGCTGAGCAGCAGCGCGAAGCCGAAGCCGAGCGCGAGCGCCTGACCGTCCCATCCGGTGATGATCAGGCTGCGGATGCCCTCGATCAGGTAGGAGACCGGGTTATATGTAGCGACCTCGCGGAACCAGTGGACCTGGATCAGGTTGCGGGGCAGGCTCGAGGAGCTGAGGAAGACCGTGACGAAGAGCAGCGGGAAGAAGCCCTGAACCGCTTCTCCGGTGCCGAAGCGCAGCGCGAGCAGGGCGCCCAGCCCAGCAAAGCCGAACGCGATCAGGATCGAGAGGGCGAGCAGCACGAGCGCGCCGCCGACGCCGCTTGCAATGCCGACGCCACTCGCGACCCCGACCAAGAGGTAGAGAACCGACTGGAAGCAGGCGACGACGACGGAGCCGCCGAGCTGGCCGGCGAGCAGCGCGCCACCGCGGAGCGGGGTCAGCGCGAGCCGGTCGAAGAAGCCCGACTCGATGTCCCTTGCGAGATCGGTGCCCGCCGTGATGGCGACGAACAGCGCCCCCTGGAGGAAGGGCACAGCCAGCACGAAGTCGCGATAGCTGACGTGCGGAAAGCCGTGAATCTTCGTCGCCGCGCCGAGCGAGCTGCCGTTGATCGCAAAGAGGATCAGGGGAAAGAGCAGCGGGAAGACGAGCAGCCCGCGCTGGCGGATCGTGCGCCTGATCGAGCGTGCCGCGATGGCGCCGACCTGTTCGAGCAAGTGCGGGCCAGGGAGCATCCCCGGGCCTATCTCCTCGGCGCGCGCGAGCACGCCGGGGCTACTGCTCATCGCCCGCCTCGCCGGCTCCCTCGAGCTTGCGTCCGGTCTTCGCCAGGAAGACGTCGTCGAGCGAGGGCTGGTGCAACTGCAGCGAGGCGACCTTCAGGTGGGCCTGGTCGAGCGTGCGCACGACCTCGGCGAGCTGTTCCTCGCCGTCTGGCATCTGCACGGTGACACCACCTCGGGCGTCGCGGGCGACCGCTCCGAAGCGCGAGAGCTGCTCGGCAAGGGCGTCTGAGAGGCTCGGGTCGGCGGGCATCACCTCGACGCTCGGGCTGCCGATCTCCGCCTTCAGCTGCGCGGGAGTCCCCTCGGCGACGATCTTGCCCCGGTCAATGATCCCGACGCGGTCGGCCAGCGCGTCGGCCTCCTCGAGGTACTGGGTCGTGAGGAATACCGTCATGCCCTCCTCATGAGCCAGTCGCCCAACCTCCTCCCAGAGGGCACTGCGACTCTGCAGGTCGAGACCCGTCGTCGGCTCGTCGAGGAACAGGATGCGCGGGCCGTGGACGAGAGCGAGCGCGAGGTCCAAGCGGCGCTTCATGCCGCCCGAGTAGCCGCCGACGCGGCGATCTGCCGCTTCGGTCAGACCGACGCGCTCGAGCAGCTCGTTTGCGCGGCGCAGGCGATCAGCCTTGGGCATCCCCTGGAGCGTTGCCTGCAGCATCAGATGCTCGCGCCCCGTGAGGATCGCGTCGAGCGCGGCCTCCTGCAGCGCGGCACCGATCGAAGCACGCACCTGGGAGCCCTGATGCACGATGTCATAGCCGCCCACGCTCGCGCGCCCGCTCGTCGGGGGCAACAGCGTCGTCAGCATCAGCACGGTCGTCGACTTGCCGGCGCCGTTGGGCCCGAGGAAGCCGTAGATCTCGCCGGGCGAGACGGCGAGGTCGATGCCGTCGACCGCGCGTGGCCCCTTGCGGAACTCGCGGACGAGCTGCTGCACCTCGATGGCGGGCTGGGCGGCGTTCATGAAGCGGTAGGGTAACTCAAACTTCGATGTTGTCAACTATCGAGTATCTCAGGTACTATCGTGCTCATCATGACGACTGTCGCTTCCAAGCGACGCAAGAGCTCTCCCGCAGAGGAGGCCTGGGCGCTCCTGCATCAGCTGATGATGGGGGAGCGTCGCCGCTTCCTCTCGGTTGCCTCCGAGCTCGACCTGCATCCCGCACAGACGGGCGCGCTCGCGCAAATGGAGCCCGAGAAGCCGGTGCCGATGAACGAGCTCGCGACGCTCCTGCACTGCGACAACTCGAACGTCACCGGGATCATCGACCGCCTCGAGGCACGCGGCCTGGTGGAGCGCCGCCCCTATGAGCAGGATCGCCGCGTCAAGCACATCGTGCTCACCCCGCTCGGTGTCGAGCAGCGCGCTCGCGTACGCGAGCACATGGCCGAGGCACCTGAGGCGTTCAAGCGTCTCGCCGTCGCCGACCAGCGTGTGCTGCGGGACGTATTGCGACGCGCGGTCGAGCACGGGTAACGCGGTCGAGCACGGGTAACCTCGCTTATCGCGACCGATTAGTTTCTCCGTGCCCGCCGGTCTCAACGTCAAAACCCGACGAATAGGAGGACGGAAATGACCGAGACCACGACCACAACCCAGATCACCCAGGTGGGAACGGTGATCGTTCCCACCTCAGATCAGGAGAAGGCGATCGCGTTCTACACCGAGAAGCTCGGTTTTGAGAAGCGCGCTGACATCCCGTTCGGCAACGGCGATCGCTGGGTCGAAGTGGCGCCGGCGGGCGCGGCGACGACGATCGCGATCACGCGGCCGCCGGAAGGCTCACCGATCGGCGTCGAGACGGGTGTGGCGTTCTCGACGAAGGACGTGGACGCCGACCACGCCGATCTGAAAGCCCGGGGCGTCGACGTCGACCCCGAGGTGTCGCGCATGGGAGATCCCGTGCCACCGATGTTCTTCTTCCGCGATCAGGACGCCAACAAGCTGCTGATCGTCCAGACGAGCTGACATGGCTGGGGGCACCCGCTGGATGGGTGTCTCCAGCTTGGCTTCTAAGGGCTTGGCGCGACGTTGGCGCGCGCTCGATCGCGACGGGAAGGTGGCGCTCGGGGGGATCACGATCCTCGTTGCGGGCGCGGTCGCCGTGCGGGCCTGGTTCATGATCAGCTATCGCCCGGCCTTCCTGGGGTTTGGAGATTCCCACGAGTATGTGCTCGCGGCCGCACTGAACGTCTTTCGCGATGTCCAGCACCCGGCCGGCTATCCGCTGTTCTTGCGGCTCGTGCATTACCTCAGCGACAGGCTGTCGTTCACCATCCTCGTGCAGCACGCGACTGGTGTGGCCACCGGCTTGCTGCTCTACAAGTCAGTCCGGCGCACGGGCGCGCCCGCCTGGCTGGGGCTGCTCCCCGCAGCGGTCGTGTTCTTTGGGGGAACGGGGCTGTTTCTCGAGCATTCGCTGCTGGCCGACCCCCTGTTCGCGTTCCTGCAGGCGGTCGGCATCTATGCCGCGGTCCGCGCGCTGTATGAGCCCGGGCTGCGCTGGGCGCTGCTGGCCGGCGCGGCGATCGGGCTCGCCTTCTCGGTCAAGACGGTGGCGATCTCGAGCGCGCCACTCGTGGCGCTGCTGCTACTGCTCGCCGCTCCGGGCATCTTCCGGCGCCGGCTGCTCAGCGCGGTGGCGGCTAGCCTGATGGTGATCGTGATGATCGCCGCCTATGTGGTGGCCCAGGCCGCCTCCACGGGGTACGTGGGATACGAGCGTCAGAGCGCTTGGAATCTCTACGGCAGAGTCGCCACGTTCGTCGACTGCTCGCGCTTTGAGCCGCCGAAAGGCACGCGGTTTTTGTGTCCCACCGAGCCGCTGGCTCACCGTCTGCCGCAGGCCTCCTATCAGTACGGCCCCACCTCACCGGCCGTCCGGCGCTTCGGCGGTCCCAGCCGCGCCCCGGGGTACGCAAACGCCGTGCTCCAGAAGTTCAGCGTCGCGGCGATCGAGCACGAGCCCGTCGCCTACGTGAGCGCGATCGTGCACGGGCTGAGCTTCTACATCTTCCCGCGAGCGGGTGAAGGGTATACACCCGAATCCATCCGCGATGCGCTACTCGGCCCCGTCAACGAGAGGGCGATCGAGCCGGCGATCGCGCGCTTCTACCCCCACAGCCTGGGCTACCATCATCCCGCGAGCGCAATCCGCTCCCTCTCCTCATATGAGAGCCACACCCGTGTCGAAGGGGCCCTGTTGATCCTGCTGCTGTTGGCGGGGATCGGCGGTCTCCCATTTCTGCCTCCACGCATGCGTGCAGCGGCAGTCCTGTTCACGCTCACGGCCATCTTCTCGATCGTCTTTGCCGAGGCCGGCAGCAGCTACGACGCACGGTACGCATACCCGACCTTCGGGCCGCTCGCCGCCGGCGGCGCACTGGGCGCATGGGGCATCGTGTCCCGCATCAGGCGAGAGATTCAGCGTCGTGGGCAGCGGGCCAGCGATGTATGAGCGCTCCATCCCAGTACAGGTGCGGAGACCGACCGCAAGTCCGCGGCACGACTCAGTACCTGACAGGAGACACACAGATGGCTTGTATCCGCAAGGAAGTCCTGATCGATGCGAGCCCGGAGGACGTGTGGGCGGCAGTCCGCGATTGGGGCGCGCTGCACGAGCGACTCGTGCCGGGCTTCGCAGTGGACACGCGCCTGGACGGAGAGGACAGGATCGTGACCTTTGGCAACGGCACGGTGCTGCGCGAGCGACTCGTCGACCTCGACGACGAGTCACGCCGGCTGGCCTGGGCGGTCGTCGACGGCCCATATACGCACCACAACGCCTCGGCGCAGGTCTTTGCGGAGGGGGAGAACGGGGCCAGGTTCGTCTGGACCGCCGACCTGCTGCCGAACGAGCTCGCCGCTGGAACCGGCGAGGCGATGGAGCAGGGGACGAACGTCGTCAAGCAGACGCTGGAGGCACAGGCGGCTCGTACAGGTCGCCCCTAACGGTCGACGATCGCGCAGGGGGTCTCGCCGCCATTTCCTGCATCTAGCAAAGAAGGCGTCAAAGAAGGCCTCGACGCATACGCCAGCTGTGGTAGGCCGGGATACTCCGCCGGGGGGATGGCGGCGCGGCCGTTGTCGCCTACCTTTTAGCGATGAGCAATCAGGCGTTGGCGTCTCGGGTGTCCCGGCTGTCGGCTTGGGAGTTCGACGCGCTGCTGGCCGTGGCGTTGGTGGCCTTGCTGGTCGGCGTTCGGGGGATCGAGGCTCATGGCTTGCAGCAGGCCAGTTGGCTTGGCTACGCGCTGAGCGCTCTGGCGGCGTTGGCGGTGGTCGGTAGGGCCCGTTGGCCGCTGCTCGTGTTCGCGGGGGCGCTGATTCTCAGCGTGATCGTGATCGCGGTTGCTTCTCCCAGTGGTGCTATTTCGCTGCCGGTCGTGATCGCGGTGTATACCTTGGCTCAGGTGGAGGGACGGCGTGATGCTGTGCTCCTGGCGATGCTTGCGGGAGTGACGCTGGCGCTCGCTCGAGGCTTGCTTCAGTATCGGGGCTGGTCTGATGCCAGGACGGCGGTTGAGCCGGCGCTGGTGCTGGCGGCGCTGTTCTTGGGCTGGGCTCTCAGCAGCCGACGGGCGTATGTCGCGGAGATCGAGGCTCGCGCTGAGCAGGCTGAGCGGACACGCGAGGAGGAGGCAGCTCGCCAAGTCGACGCGGAGCGCCTGCGAATCGCGCGTGAGCTGCACGACGTGCTCGCGCACGGCATCGCGACGATCAACGTGCAGGCCGGGGTTGCCGCACACGTGTTGCATGAGCGCCCCGAGCACGCCGCACAGGCGCTGCGGACGATCAAGGCGACCAGCAAGGAGGCGCTGCGTGAGCTGCGCGGCATCCTGGGAGTTCTCCGAGACGCTGATGAGGCCGAGCCACGCGAGCCGGCGCCTGGGCTGGGTCAGCTCGACCGTTTGATCGATGCCACCAGCCAGGCTGGGTTGCCCACGCTCCTGACCATCTCCGGGCACCGTCGAACGCTCCCCGCAACCGTTGACCTGGCGGCCTATCGCATCGTGCAGGAGTCGCTCACCAATGTCCTGCGCCACGCTGGAGTGGCTAGCGCTTCAGTCGCGATCTCCTACGCCGAGGAGGAGATGACGATCAGTGTCAATGACGACGGGCACGGTGACGCAGGCGGGTTGGCCAGTAGGAACGGGCACGGGCCGAAGGAGCCCGGGCACGGGATCCTCGGAATGCGCGAGCGCACACACGCACTCGGAGGCGAGCTGCAGGCCGGACCCCTGCCCGATGGCGGCTTTCGCGTGTCCGCCCGCTTGCCGATCGCAGCGCAGTCGTGATCCGCGTTCTGCTGGCCGATGACCACGTGCTCGTGCGCGCGGGATTTCGCGTGCTGCTCGAAGGCGAGCCGGACATCGCCGTGGCAGGCGAGGCGGCCAATGGCGAGGAGGCCCTGAGCCTCGCTCGCCACACGCGGCCGGACGTGGTGCTGATGGACATTCGCATGCCCGTCGTGGATGGGCTGGAGGCCACACGTCAGATCGCCTCCGAGGAGCAGCTCGCCGATGTCAAGGTGCTGATACTGACCACGTTTGAAAGCGATGAATACATCTTTGAGGCGCTGCGCGCCGGAGCCAGCGGCTTCCTGCTGAAGACCACGGAGCCAACCGACCTCCTACAGGGAATACGAGTCATCGCCGGAGGAGACGCCCTGCTCTCACCGAGTGTCACGCGACGATTGATCGGCGAGTTCGTCGCGCATCAGCCAACCATTGGCCGATCCTCACAGCGACTCGACGTCTTGACCGAGCGCGAGCGCGAGATCATGGCACTGGTGGCCAGGGGCCTGAGCAACGATGAGATCGCCGAGCTGCTGACGATCAGCCCGGCCACAGTCAAGACGCACGTCAGCCGTGCGATGGTCAAGCTGTGCGCCCGCGACCGCGCGCAGCTCGTGGTCCTGGCCTACCAGAACGGGCTCGTGCTCGCAGGCGAGTCCTAACGTGAGCACTGTCACGACCCCGGCCGCGACACCGGCCCCGTCCGGTGGGGTGCCGCCGGGATCGATACCGCCTGAGCCACCGCGTCGCGCCTGGTGGATGGCAAAGCGCGTGCTGCTTGCGGCGGTCGGGATCGTGCTGCTCACGGGCGCGGCGACCTATGTCCTAGCTCGCAACGAGGTCGGCAAAGTGGTCGAAGCGCTCGGTGAGACCAAGGCGGTCAAGGTCGCGCCGAAGGTGCTCGCTCCCACGAGCAAAGGCGCGCCCGAGACGCTGCTGTTGGTCGGCAACGACCAGCGGCCGCCTCCGAAGGACAACCCTTTCGGCAGCGTGCTGCCGCACTCCAACGAGATGCTGCTCGTCCGGATCGACCCCAGCAAGCCGACGATCTCGATGCTCTCGATCCCGCGCGAGCTGCAGGTCACGTTCACCGCGCCAAACGGGGAAGTAATCACCAATCGCATCAACTCCGCCTACACCTATGGCGGGGTCAACCTCATGCTCAAGACGATCAAGCATCTGTTCGGCATCGCCGTCAACCACGTGTTCGTCGTCACGTTTCCGAAGTTCAAGCGTGCGGTCGACGAAATGGGCTGCGTCTACATGACTGTGGACCGCCGCTACTACCACGTGAATGAACCTGGTGGCGAACAGTATTTTGAAATCAACCTGCAGCCGGGATATCAGCGGTTGTGTGGCAAGCAGGCGCTGGAATTCGTCGCCAACCGTCACGAAGACACGTCGCTCACGCGTGATGCTCGCGACCAGCGGTTCCTGCTCGAAGTCAAGGCACAGTATGGATCGACGCTGTTTGAAAACCGTGAAAAGTTCGAGCGGATCCTCGGTAGGGCTGTGGAAACCGACCTCCACGGCGAAGAAGGAGTGCTTCAGCTGCTCGAGCTCTTGATCGAATCGGCCGGCAAGCCCGTGCGCCAGGTCCCCTTCCATGTCACCCTGCTGCCCACATTTGATACCGCCACGCCGCAGCAGCTGGGCGAAGCGGCGCAGTCGTTCCTAAACGGCACCGCTGCGATCTCCAAGCGGAAGCTGAACGAGGCGGTGCACGCCGCCCGCCCGCGCCCTCACGCCCACGGCAGCGCTCCAGGACTCTCCCTGACACCGACTTCCAGCGAAGCACTCGACCGGGCGCGCTCAGCCGCGCCGCAGTTGCCTTTCCCGCTCGAGTATCCCAGGGTGCGCAACGCATACGCGGGCGCCTCGCCCGACACGCTGCGCCGCTATGACATCCGCGACCAGCGGGGCCGCCTTCACCCGTCCTACGTGATCGTCATCGACCGCGGAGGTCTGGGCGAATTCTATGACGTGCAGGGAAGCACCTGGACGGACCCGCCACTGCTGAGCGACCCGAGTCAGACCGTTCAGATCGGCTCGCGCACCTACAGCCTCATCTACGCTGGAGAAGAGATCAGGACGATCGCCTGGCAGGAAGGGGGCGCCGCGTACTGGATCCAGAACACCCTCACCAACAGCGTCCAGCCGCGAGAGATGCTGGCGATGGCCGAGCAGACCCTGCCCGTCATCAGCCCCGGCGCCAGCTCGCCCGCGGCGAGTCTGAGCGTGCGCGCCGTCAGCCTTCCTCCGCGAGAGCTCGCTGCCACGAGCCTGGCCTCCAAGCTGGAGGCCGCGCTTGGCTTTGTGGGTCTTGCCGCCGTCGCCCTTCTCGCGCTGCTCGTGCTCTCTCGTCGACGTGAGCTCGACCTCCTGCGCGAGCAAGTCGCACAGGCGCTCCTCCTCGAAGCCCGCCAACGCCCGTTGCTCGCAACTGTCAGCACCGCCGCCAGCCTTCCGGCGCCCGGGCCACCAGCACCCACCATCTATCGCACACCAAGACGCTGGCGCCGAGGCATACTGGCCGGCGGCGGCGTGGCGATCGCGGGACTCCTCGCGATCCTTGCCGTTCACTTCCACGCTGACTTGTTTCCCTCCTCTACGCCGAGCGGCTCCTCCATACCCGTACCCGTGGCCGTCTTCAACGCCACCAACACCGCGGGTAAGGCCCACCGGATCGCCGAGGAGCTGAAGGCCGATCGGGTCCATCTCGGGCAGATCGGCAACATCAACGCCAACCTGCGCACCGGTGTGTACGTGCTCTACCCGTCCGGCGCCCAAGCACAGGCGCGAGGCATAGCACGACTGATCACCAACCTCTCGCCCACAGTCGCGCCGATCCCGGCGAGGATCCAGAGCGCGATCGGCCAGCACGACGAGATCGTCGTCATCTTCGGCTGATGCACTCCGACTGATGCACTCCTCTCCAGGGCACGACCGCCGACCGCGACGGCAGAATGGTTTGCTCAAAGGTCAGATCCTCGAGAGGAGACAACCCAGCATGGCGACATCACAGCAACCGACCCAGACCAACAAGGACCCTCTGCGCCACTACGAGCACTACCAGGACAACAAGGATGGGGCCTCTCCCTACGCCGGGGGAAGCAGCTTCATGGAGCGCGTCTCAGAGGGCGTCGCCAGCGGCATGGGCACGGTCGCATTCCTGCTTGTCAGCTCCACCATCATCCTCGCTTGGGTGCTCGCCAACCACGTCGTGCACTTTCTGAGCAACTCGTGGACGGGGCTGCTGAACGGAAGTGGTTTCGATCCCGCTCCCTTCATCCTGCTGAACCTCGTCTTCTCGGCCGTGGCGTTCTATACGGGCGCACTGGTCATCATCGCTCAGAAGGCACAGACGAGGACCGACAAGGCCAACGAGGAAGCCGCCGCGAAGCACAGGGACGAGCTCGCACAGCTTCAGACCAATCTGCTCAAAAAGAACACCGACCTCACCGAGCAAATCCACACGCTGAGCGAGAAGATGAGCACGCTCACGCTGGAGGTCCATGAGGCCACGTGTAAGCGGGGCGCTTCTCCCGCTTGACGGGCTAATGGTGGTGTGGGTGTCCGCGTACCGTGCGCCAGCTGTCGCGGGTGATCCGCAGGATCACGACGCAGATCAGGAGCCCGATGAGAGGATCGGCGAGCGGGAACCCGAGAGCGACGACTACCGCTGAGGCGATGACCGCGAGGCTGACGTAGGCGTCGGCGCGTGCGTGCTCGCCGTCAGCGATCAGCGCGGCGCTGTCCAGACGCTTTCCGGCGTTCGTGCGGATGCGAGCCGCCAGGAAGTTACCCGCATACCCAATGGCGCCGGCAACCGCCAGGACGGGCAGATGCGTAGGAGCGCTCGGATGAACGAGGCGGATGATCGCCTCTACACCGGCGACGCACGCGCTGATGAAGATCGCGGCGACGACAGCGAGCCCGGCTCGTCGCTCGGCCAGGTGGGAGCGCAGTGCGAAAGCGATGCCGAGGGGAACAGCCGTCAGCGCGTCGCCGAAGTTGTGGATGAGGTCGGCCAGCAGAGCGATGCTGCCGCTGGCGAGGAACACGACGGTCTGCGCGATGGCCGCCAAGCCGAGAACCAGGAGCGACAGCGAGACCGCGCGGATGCCCTCGCGGGAGCGCTTGATGCTCTCGTCCACCAGGCCGTGCGAGTGACCGTGCGGACCATGGTGGTGGTCGTGCGCGTCGTGCGGGCCGCCGGGGTGGTGCCCGTGGCCTCCGTTGGGGCGATGCTCCGGGGTTGTCACCGGCTGCGAGCGCCTGAAGGCCGTCAGGTGGCGGTGAGGGCCGTCGTGTGGATGAGCATGCACTCGCCTGCCGTGCCGGTGCCTCGAGGGGGGCGTGCTCTCCATATCCCAAAGGCTACGTGCCCTCGCGCTCGTAGCGCCCGGCCAGGTATTCGTCGACCCAGGCGCGTGTGCTGCGCCACGTGCCGTCGGCGGCCTTGGAGGCGTTGAGGCGTCCCCGCGTCGCGGCCACGCGTAGCGCGTTTGCGGAGATCCGCTCGGAGGCCAGAGCGGGCAACGGGACTAGGCGCGATGGGCCGGCGACTGCGGGGACGACGAACTTGTGGAGATTGTCGAGGATGGCGCGCGCGAGCAGCTCTCCGAGCGGGCCGTAGTCACCCTGATCGGCACTCTGGAGTGCGGCCAGGTAACGCCGGCGATCGCCTTTGAAGATGATCGCGGGGGGATAGCCCAGCCGAACCAGGAGCAGATTGAGAACGAGCCGGCCAGTGCGCCCGTTGCCGTCGAGAAACGGGTGGATCTGCTCGAAGCGCGCATGTAGCTTGGCCAGCGCTTCGGGCTCGATGCCCTCATCCTTCTGGCCCAGCGCTTGCACCTCGCCAATCCAGTCGGTGACCATGGCGGAGACCTCGAGCCACGGCGGCGGGCGCATGCCACCTGGAAACGGCCGGATGTCGTGCTCGCGGAAAGAGCCGGGGCGCTCGCTGTCGCCGGCGCTCGGGTGAGGCGCTACGTCCCACGCGGGGGTGAGCGCAAGGCGGTGGATGTGCCGGAGCTCAGTCAGCGAGAGCAGCTCACCGCTCGACCATGCGTCGGAGTTGAGCGCCTGAGAGTAGACCCAGTTGGCGGCATCGGCGTACCCACGGACCTCCATGTACTCCCTGAGCTCCTTGTTGCCCACAGCTCGGCCCTCCTCGAGGAGCTGCTCGACCTGCTTGAGCACGAGCGTGTTGCCCTCGATAGCGGTCGAATGGTGAGCCTCCTCGAGCCATATCCCGCGCCAGATGCCGTCTGCTTCTTCAGATGACGGCAGCCCGCCGAGCTGGTCGCGCAGTTCGGCGATCTGCACACGCAATCGACCATAGATGGCAGCTCGCGTGGGCCGACCACGAGTACTGCGCGAGATTTTGTGCGGCTGAGGCATTCTCTAATCGTACCGAACACCCTCTTAAGTGTGCGGCTGACGCTAAAGCAATTGCACCGAACAAACACAGGCACGGCCCAGTGGCGTACTGCGCACCTCCGGACCGTGCCGTGCCAGCTTCGTCAAACGGCCTCCCCTGGACCACCAAGCCCGTGCCTGCCAGCGGAGGTCACCGCGACCGAGGCGCCATGTGGCGCGGCGGCACAGTCGGTCGATCAGGGGTTACTCGAGGGCGCCTTGCACTCAGCGGCCGAGCTGGTCGAGATCGTCGTCGATCGCCGTTGATTCGACGTCAAACGATGGATCAACGCGGTTAGGAGGCGCGAAGCGTCCCGCTGTCGCGGCAAAGCTCATCACGCGAGCGGCGTAGTGACGTGAGATCCAGCGACGCGTAAGCGTGCGAGTGAGCGGAAAGAGGAGCAGCGAACCGAGGACCGCCGTGACGAACCCAGGGACGACGAGCAACAGCGCCCCGAGAAATCCGAGTGCGCCATCGACGGCGACACGGGCGGGAGCACGATGCTCGGACACCGCCAGCGAGACGCGATCGATCGCCGAGCGTCCCTCGATGCGCAGAACCTGCACGCCGAGCAGCGAGGCCCCGATCAGCAATACGACCGCCAGCAGCCAGCCGATCGCGTGTCCGACCTCGATGAAGACGAACAGCTCGAGGATGGGCACTCCGATCAAGACAAGGACGAACATCTCAGCAGTCAGCCTACGCGCCGGGATGTGCGTGTCTCAGGGAGTGCCCAGATCACCTCAGTTCCTAGGGGGTGTCGCCTACCGGATTGTCGGTCAGGCAGAGACCATTCAGCTGAAGCCAGTGGCGCTCGCGGTCATCGTTGGTGGCTTGGTACGCGCGCGCGAGTCCCAGCATGAGGAACGCGTCGACACCTCGGCGGAGGCGTCGGGCAACGTCCTCGACGACGCTCGTCTCGATCGTCGCCTGATCCTCTTCGTAAAAACGCACGTCGGTGACTGGTAGGTAGGTCGGCCGATCGAGGTCGTTGAACTGAAGTTGCAGCTTGCCAAACTTGTCATCCACCGCCAAGATCAGTCGCTTGTTCGGGCGGACCACTGCGAGAGAACGCTCACCGCACCCGACTTCGACGGCATACTTCCAGCCGACGCGCTCGAGCGCGGAACCAAACGCACTTGCGAGATCTGGTGCGCTCACCTCATTGAGCAACTCGAGAAAATCGTCGCCCGCCATGTCCTCGACGTGACGCGCGTCGGCGGTCCTGAACAGATGGTCCTCGGTCTCAGGAGGCGAGGGCTCCGGAACGACTTCGCCGAGGTCGACGATCGCTCCCATACCGAATGGGCCGCCCTCCTCACGGAGAAGAGTCCGGGTGATCGGGTCGGTCTGCGGCGTCGTCGGCCGCACATGCTCGAACGTCTCTGGATTGATGCCGGCGACGCAGATCCGCGGCGAGGACATTCGTGTGACGTGGTTGACAACGATCCTCATCTGGTCATAGGTGTACGGCGCCAACGCTCGGCCATCGGCCGGCAAGGTACTCGCAGACCAAGCGCCGATGGCAGTTCTCGGCCGTGGCCTCGCTGCACAACAAGGCTGTGGGCGTCTCGAAGTCAGAGATCGCGAGAGCTGTCTCTATCTCACGGCTCTCCATCAGGTCGAGAAACCGTGCTTCGTAGGACGACCAGTCGCCTTTGCGCTTCTTGTACTCGTCGAGCAGCTCTCGAGTAGGAGCCAGAAGCGGCTCGTGCTCGTAGGTTGCGCCCACCAGCTCGTGGAGAAAGTACGGAAGGTCCTTCGCCTTGGCAAAGCCAGCCAGCTGCGAGGAGTTGTTGAGACGGACATCGAGCAGCCGCTCAACGCCTGCGTCAGCTAGACGCTTGAAGAAACGCTCAGCCGTCGTCTGTGTGAAACCGATTGTGTAGATCTCCACGGCGTGTGATCCTCCTCCAAGAACGAGCACTGCTCGTCATCGTCGGACAGCGCCACAGAGAGCTCGGTCCGGATCGTCCCATCCGGAAGGATATGCCGAAGTTCGACTCCTCGATCAGACAGAACCTTGCCGACGAGCAGCCGACGGTGGCAATCGTGCGGATTCCCCTCGCTGCACACCAAGGCGATGCGGTGGCGATGCGCGCCGTCGATCAGGCGCTCGATAGCTGCCTTGAACGGCTCCTCTTCGGACATCGGTCCGTACAACGCACGACCCTCGGCATCGTAGTGCTCCTCGTGCGTCGGGCGACCCCCCAGCTCCTCTCCGAGGAAGAGATAGCGAACGCCGCGCTCAGTCATCGCCGCCTCGAGCTCGTCGCGGTTGAAGTGCGGCGCAAAGCGCGAGTATGGAAAGGACCGCACATCGACGAGGAACTCAATCCGCTGTCCCAAAACGAGATGCGAAAAGGCATCGAACTCGTGGTTCGAATGGCCTACGGTCCAGACAACGGGGCGCGGAGACATCGTGCTGGCCATGGTAGGGATCGTCGCTGACGGCACAGTGGTCCCGATGCCTCAGCTCCACCGCGAAGTCCAAGACGGCGAACGCGGTTTCGCAAGCGCATCACATGCCGCTCCTGTCCGGCGGGGCTGCCATCTGGATGTCGAGCTTCGTCGCCGCGGCTTTTGCGAATCGCGGTGCGAGCGCGTCGCCGTGACCGAGCCCCGTGAGACGGCCGAGCAGCTCGGCAACTGACCACTGGCTGGGATTGCGCATCGTCGCGGCATGGTTTTCGAGGGCCTCCATGACGAAGCTGGGTGACGCATCCAGCAACTCGCAGAGGAACTGGTCGGGGTGCAGGACGTGCACGCCGACGCCTTTGAGGTCGGCCTGTTTGAAGTGCTTGAGGTTGTTCGTGACGACGAGCTCGACGTGGCCCGCGACGGCCGCTGCGAGCACGTGGCGATCCTTTTCGTGGTTGGGCATCTCGTGCTCGATCGCATCGGCTGCGGCCTGGTCGAGCATCGCGTCGGGAAAGGACGCAAGCATCGCTGCCCGCAAGCGCTCCCATTGCTCTGGAGACAGTGCGCGCTCTTCGAGCAGGTTTCTGCTAGTCTCGTCAAGGATGCGCTCGGTCCAGAATGGATCGAGGGCGCCTTGGGCCGCGATCCACAACAGCAGGCTGCATAGCGGCTCGGGATAGAGCACAGAAGCATCGAGGACGCCTCGACGGGGAGTCATCGTCCAGTGAGGACGTCAGCCCCAGCCGCCAGCGGATTCGTTTGTGATCTCCGCCATGCGCCGCAGTCCGGCTTCCGCTGTATCCCGTCGTTGGCGATACTTATCCAGTGCGAGAACACGTATCCGGCGCTGATTGCCGACCCGCCGGTAGGGAATAGCCTCGATCTCGAGCAGCTCGTTCAGGTACGGACGTGAGACGCCGAGCATGCTCGCCGCGACCTCCGAGGAAACCTCCTCGTCGGAGTCGAAAACCAGCAGCTGGCGCCCGTCGATCTCTTGGGCCTCCAGGTAGCGCCGCAGCAACCCCACAGGCACCAGCGCCTTAGTCGCCGCCTTGGCGGAGATCCGAACCTCGATCATCGCGTCATCCTCGAGATCAGACAGGATTTCGCGGGCACGGCGCTCAACGCCGAGCGCCTCCCTGGGCGCTGGAGCGAGGGCCGTACCGGCCGTGATGCTGCGTGTCGTTCGAGTCGTGGTCATCTGAGCTAGCCTAACAGCTTTCTCGCAATACTCGAAACGATCTTTGGCGATCCGCTCAAGGACTCCACGCCGCTGCCGATATAGTGGATAGTCTGGACCTAGAGGATTACGTGCCTTAGCG
>OBLU010000968.1_pt1 | contig 26696 bp, 31 predicted proteins | sample 1518681 | NCBI WGS metagenome assembly OBLU01 (sample SAMEA3539304, study PRJEB22396) | soil metagenome | biome: tundra; feature: field; material: soil | place: USA | collected 2010-05 | depth 0.15 m
CGATCGCACAGGGGGGGGGCCCGCTGCGGCGAGGAACCCGCGCAGCGTGCGGACCCGCGCGCCCGGCCCCGCCCGCGACGGCACCAGCAGCGGCGCCAGATCACTGGTCTCGCCGGTGACCATCACCTCGCGCACGCCGGGCAGGCTAGCGGCCTGCGCGGCTGCTGCGCTGAACTCGGTACTGACCGCGAGGAACCGGGCCCTGCTGTCTCGCGCCACAGCCGCCAGGTCGGCGGCTGTGGACATATTGCTGACCGGAACCGGTACCGCACCGATGTACAGGCAGCCCAGGAACAGGGCCAGCAGCTCAGGAGTATCGGTCATGCACAGCAGCAGCCGCTCCTCGGCCCGAATCCCGGCTGCGACGAGGGCGGCCGCAGCCTGCCGAGCGAGGTCGTCGAGCTCGCGGTAGGTGTAATCGGCGGCCGATTCGTCCAGGCCGACGGCCGTCACCGCCGGTCGCTGCGGTGTCGCGGCAGCCTTGCGGCCCAGCAGCCAGTCCGCCGCGTTGAAGAACTCGCCGAACGCTCCCACCGCTGCCCGATCCCTGCCTGGTGCCCGCTGGCCAGTGCTGATGCTCAACCGACCGGGTTTCCCTTCGTCTCGTCTCATCTCACAGTGTTATCGCTCAGTAGTTCGGTCGCTCAGGAGTTCAGTAGCACAGAGCCGTCGCTCAGATCACCGTGGCCGAACGCGTAGATCCGGTCTGCCCCCTCCGACAGCAGCTGGTGCCGCCTCGGTGAGGTCCCAGCGCACCCGCCTGCCATGCAGCTCTGCGTCGGACAGCTCTGCGTCGGACAGCTCTGCGTCGGACAAATCGGATGAGCGATACTCTACGACTGCAGCGTCGGACGTCAAGTCCCTGTAGTACGTGCGGGCGGCGTAATACGGCTCGTACCGCCTTGGAGTACGTGCCGACGGCGTAGTGCTGGGCTAGCCCGCGCCCGGATCCGGCGGTGTGCCAGGAACCGCTAACCGATTGCGGCCCAGCTGGCTGGTCTCGGCCAGCCGCTCCGGCCGCAGGCCGAAGAACATGCCGAACATGGCGCCGAGATCCAGGATCGCAATCAGGCCGCCGATGTACGGGCCTGGCCCGCCGAGCCAGGCAAGGTAGCCGCAGAACGAGAGCACGACGATCAGCGCGCCGAGCACCCGCGGCCGTCCGCTCTGCGCCAGCCGCTCGGGCACCTCGTAGGGCGCGCGCTCGACATAGCTGGCGGTGGAAGCCTTCTCCTGGGCGATCTTGAGCCAGAGGTCGTAGAGTTCGGGGGCCTGCTCGCGCAGTGCGATGGCCTGGTCGACCGACGGCATTTCCACGGCAGCCTCGCGCTGGCCGCCGAGCTTATCCTTGATCCGGGCCAGGACCGCGCTGGCGATCTGGTCCAGATCGGAGTCGGCCGCTCCGGACGGCGCAGGCGGGACTGATGCGCCCGGCGCAGTGGGCGTGCGCAGCGGCGTCGGCGCAGCGGGCATGGAGAGCGGCGTCGCGGGCTGCGACTGAGGCGCGATCCCTGGCCGATCGATGTCCGTCATGCGGCTAAGGTCACGCGGCTTTCGTCGCTCGCGCGGACGACCGCGTCGCGATGTGCCGCCATGATCGTGCTCATCGCGGACCGCAGCGGGTTGTCGTCCGCGGTCTGCTGCGGGCACTCGGGCAGGCTCGGCCGCATCATCCGGTAGACGGTTGCGCCGGTCAGGTCGAAAATCGCCGCGATGCCCATGGTGAAGGAGAGGACCCGGCGAGCTGAGGCGATCGTCGGCATAAACAATCCGTGCCCGATTCCGCGGAGCCCAAAACCCCGCAGCCGGCCCAGAGCAGCTTCCCGGCGAGCGAAAAGAAATAAAGCCGCAAAAAATTAGCTGGAGCAGGTCCAGACGATCTCGCCACCGATTGCCGGGCTCGCCGTCTGGCCGCTGACGTGTGCTGATGAGAACGCCAAGGTGCCCGAGCCATCGCTCTGCAGGAAGAGGACCTCCTTTCCGTTAGTGTGACCGGGCGGCGGCGCCGCGGAATGCGAGGTGATCTCATACTTGTGAAGTGCCTGGCCCGTTTTCAGCCAGATAACATGCGTGTCTTTTTCCAGCATGTTCGGGGTATAGGTGCCGGCACCGTGGAATCCCCCTCTGTGTCAGGCCACGTCGATGTCGATTTGCGGATCGCTCTGGCCCGACGGTGATGGCACCTTGAGGACGTCGCCCGGCGCGTTGCCGGATTCGGCCGCGTCGGCGCAGTTCTTGACTGTTGTGACCCGCTTCGGTGAAGTCCTGGACCAGTGAGCTTGCGCCGGTGAAATGTCCTTCGCCATGGAAGGTCACGCCCGTAGAGCCGGTGGCTGCCAGGTAGCTCATGGGGGCAACCCTAGGGAGAATCTAACCTTTTGTCGCAGCGCCACGACATAAGGTGACTACGGGCCGTCCCGGTCTGTGCTGGATCGGGCCGTAGGTGCTCTCCGCTGACGACCAGCGGTGCTGGGCGGGAGTCACCGGGTGGCCCGCCTGCGCATCGAGCCGCGAGCAGCCGTATGAGCATGTGCCTTCTGGTCCATGGCTGACGCCTTAGAATGCGGTCTTCTGCTGAAATCCCGTTCTCTAGGCAAGGTATCGAATCATGCGCTGGTCACAGCTCTACATTCCGACACTGCGCGAGGACCCGGCGGAGGCTGACGCGGCGAGCCACCGGCTGCTGCTGCGGGCCGGGTTCATCCGCCAGCTCATGGCCGGCCACTACAGCCTGCTCCCGTTCGGCGTCCGGGTCCGCGCGAAGGTCATGAACGTGATCCGGGAGGAGATGAACAGGATCGGAGGGCAGGAATTCCTGCTGCCGGTTATGCAGCCTGCCCAGATCTGGGTGAAGAGCGGGCGGCTTGCGGTCATGGGGGGGGAGATGTTCCGCCTGAAGGACCGCAAGGGCAGCGACGTGGTCCTGGGCATGACGCACGAGGAGATCTTCGCGACGGTCGCGCTCGAGCTGTCGTCCTATCGTCAGCTGCCGCAGTTCTGGTACCAGATCCAGACCAAGTTCCGGGATGAGCCGCGGCCCAAGGGCGGCCTGCTGCGGGTTCGCGAGTTCACCATGAAGGACTCCTACAGCTTTGATATCGACGAGGCGGGACTCGATGCCTCGTTCGAAACGCACCGGAAGGCCTACGAGCGGATCTTCGACAGGCTCGGCATCCCGGCATTCGGCGCGGAGGCCTCGAACGGCACGATGGGCGGCACCGACTCGATCGAGTTCATGTGCCCGTCGGATGCGGGCGAGGACCGAGTCGTCCGCTGCCCCAGCTGCGGCTATGCCGCGAACCTGGAGAAGGCCACATCGGCGCTTTCTCCGGTGCAGGACGCAGTCGGCCCGGCAGCGCCCGCGCGGCTGGCGACCCCCGGCGTGCGCACGATTGAGGACCTTGCGAACAAGCACGGCATCCCCGCCGACCGGCAGATCAAGACCCTGGTGCAGGTGATCAACGGTCAGCTGACTCTCGTCTTGCTGCGCGGCGATCATCCGCTCGCCGACCAGAAGCTCGTGGATGCCACCGGGACCGGGGATATCAGGCCTGCCCAGGCCGACCAGATCCGCGCGGCACTTGGCGCCGCACCCGGCAGCCTGGGCGCCGTCGGTGTCAGTGACTTGCCTGCCATCGCTGATCTGGCGCTGCGGGGCCGGCGGGACATGGCCACCGGGGCGAACACCGATGACGTGCACCTGACTGGCGTGGATATGGCAAGAGACATCGCGGTGGGCCGCTGGGCGGACCTGCGCGAGGTATCCGAGGGCGAGCCGTGCCCCCGGTGTGGCACCGCGCTGGAATTCATCCAGGCCATCGAGGTCGGGCACATTTTCAAGCTCGGCCGGAAATTCACGACGGCGCTCGGCGTTTCGGTCCTGGGCCCGGACGGAAACGAGATCATCCCGATCATGGGCTGCTACGGAATCGGCGTGGAGCGGGCGATCGCCGCAATCGCCGAGGTGCACCACGATGATGCGGGCCTGAAATGGCCAGTTCAGGTTGCTCCGGCTGAGGCCACCGTGATCCTGCTGTCACCGCGCGACGAGGCAGCGCGCGAGGCGGCCGAAGGTCTCTACCAGGAGCTGCTGGCGGTCGGGGTCGACGCGGTGATCGATGACAGGGATGAGCGTCCGGGCGTCAAGTACAAGGACGCGGAGCTGACCGGCATCCCGTGCCGGGTGAGCATCGGCAGCCGCGACCTGGCCGAGGGTGTGGCGGAATTCACCAACCGGGCGAATGGCGAAAGGGAACGGGTACCGGTAGCCGAGGCGGCCGGTTATGTGCGGGATTTCCTAGATCCGCGACCTAGGACAGTCGTGACCTAGGGCAGTCCGCGACCTAGGACAGTCGTGACCTAGGGCAGTCCGTGACCTAGGGCAGTCCGTGACCTAGGGCAGTTCCGGCCGGTTTCGAGCTAGGCAGCTCCGGCCGATTTCCTGGTCATCCGCCAGCGGCGGGTGCGTGCCGACGGCGGCTTGGCTGCCAGCGGACTCGCGCCGTCGGAGCCGCCCATCCCGTGCCGGGCCGGACCTCCCGCGGTGCTCATGGCGGCGCCAACCGGAATGCGGTCAAAGGAATCCGTCGGCGCGATAAGCCGCTCATTCTCGCTCGCCAGGTCGTCCCAGCTGCTGTGGTTCACCATCGGTTCCTCCCGTGGGGCGCGCCCGGGCGCTGGTGCCCTGCGGCCCGGGCCTCACCTTTAGACACGCTGGAGGCCCGCGTTCTGTATCGCAGAACTGGTTACAACTGCATAACTCCTGCGCTGCCGCTGTACTCCTAGTGCGCTGTGGCCCGCGTCGGGCGGCGGCCCCTCGCGCGCGCCCTGACGTTATTAGTTATGACGCGCAAGAGCCCGGTTCAGTCGGACCAGGCTGGTAAAGAATTGGTGAACTTCTGCGGGGTGTGCGCCGCAATCGGGCGAACCGGCACAGTGCAACCGGCACAGTGCAACCGGAACCGGGGCAAACCGGAACCGGGGTAACCGGCCCAAGCTGGCTCAGATCCTGGACCATGCCTCCGTCAGCACGCTGCGCAGGATCTGCTCCATCTCGTCGAAATGCTCCTGGGTGCACGTCAGCGGCGGCGAAAGCTGGATGACCGGGTCACCGCGGTCATCGGCGCGGCAGACCAGGCCGGCGTCGAACAGGGCCTGCGAGAGGAAGCCGCGCAGCAGCCGCTCGGACTCATCGTCGTCGAACGTCTCTTTGGTGGCCTTGTCCTTGACCATCTCGATGCCGTAGAAGTAACCGTCGCCGCGCACGTCGCCGACGATCGGCAGGTCACTGAGCTTCTCCAGCGTCGCGCGGAACGCCGCCTCGTTCGCGCGAACGTTGCCGAGCAGGTCTTCCTTTTCGATGACATCCAGGTTGGCGAGGGCAACAGCGCACGAGACCGGGTGCCCGGCGAACGTGACACCGTGCAGGAACGTGCCGTGGCCGTCGCTGAACGGCTCCATCAGCGCGTCTGTGACCATCATCCCGCCCATCGGCGCGTACCCGGAGGTGACGCCCTTGGCAAAAGTGATGATGTCGGGCTGGTAGCCATAGCGCTGGGAGCCGAAGTAGTACCCGAGCCGGCCGAAGGCGCAGATCACCTCGTCGGAGACCAGCAGCACGCCGTAACGGTCGCAGATTTCCCTGACCCGCTGGAAGTAGCCGGGCGGCGGCGGGAAGCAGCCGCCGGAATTCTGCACCGGCTCGAGGAACACCGCGGCTACCGACTCCGGGCCCTCGCGCAGGATCGCGCGCTCGATCTCGTCGGCAGCCCACTGCCCGAACACCGACTCGTCGTGCGCAACGAACTCGGGAGCCCGGTAGAAATTGGTATTCGGCACCCGCACGCCGCCGGGAGGCAGCGGCTCGAACGGCTCCTTGATGCCGGGCAGGCCGGTGATCGCCAGCGCGCCCATCGAGGTCCCGTGGTAAGCGATGTCACGGCTGATCACCTTGTAGCGGCTGTACTCGCCGATGGCCTTGAAGTACTGCTTGGCCAGCTTCCACGCCGCCTCGACGGCCTCCGAGCCGCTGGTGGTGAAGAAGACCCGGTTTAGGTCGCCGGGAGCTACGTTCGCGAGCCGTTCCGCCAGCTCGATGGCCCGCGGATGGGCGTACGACCAGAGCGGGAAGTAGGCGAGCTCGCTGGCCTGGCGGGCGCTGGCCTCCGCCACCTCGGTGCGGCCGTGCCCGATCTGGCTGACAAACAGCCCGGACAGGCCGTCCAGGTACCGCTTGCCATGCTGGTCGTAGACGTACTGGCCGCTGCCGCGCACGATCAGCGGCACGTCGCTGTCCGCATAAGAGGACATCCGGGTGAAGTGCAGCCAGAGGTTCCGTTTTGCCGCAGCCTGCAGTGCCGCGATGTCGTCGGTGCTGTACGAGGTGGTCATCTGGTCCCCCAGCTGTAGGTCTGCTTACGCAACTTCAGGTACACAAAGGTCTCGGTCGTGGTGACGCTCGGGATGGACCGCACCCGGCCCAGGATCTCGAGCAGCTGGTCATCGTCCTCGCAGACGACCTCGATCAGCACGTCGAAGGATCCGGCGATGATCACCACGTAGTCGATCTCCGTCATGGCCGCGAGCTGGCTGGCCACAAGCTGCAGGTCACCGCTGCACCGCACGCCGACCATGGCCTGCCGCCGGAATCCCAGCGTCATCGGGTCGGTGACGGCCACGATCTGCATGGCGCCGCTCTCGATCAGCCGCTGGACCCGCTGGCGCACTGCTGCCTCAGACAGCCCGACCGCCTTGCCGATCGCCGCGTACGAGCGGCGCCCATCCTGCTGCAGTTGCTCGACGATCTGCTTGGAGACGTCGTCAAGCGCCATGCAGTAGCTCCCTCGATCCCGGCCGCCCGGATCGTCGCGCAGGCGCCCGCCCGCCACAGCCAGAACTCCCGGCGTGTGCGCCATGCGACCGCCTCCTTGCAAGGCCATGGTGCCACTCAACCGATATCTGTCAACTGATTCCGTTGAAGACACCCGTTTTCGGGACTGATTCACTTGTGTCAGACCGGATTGTCTGCCAAGGTCAGTAGCTTGACCGGCGCCTGAACAGCCGACGCCGGGCTGAACCGGCGCTGTGTGGAACCGGCACTGAGCTGAACCCGCTGACCTGAACGTCGGGAGGCCGCCGTTGACCGTGCCCACATCCGGCCGGGCGGACCATCCGGTGCTGGCGAACTTCGTGAACGGCCAGAGCGTGGCCGCCCGCGACGGCCGCACCAGCGACGTCGTCGACCCGTGTACGGGCGAGGCGTACGCGCAGGCGCCGGCTTCGCGCAGCGGTGACGTGGACGCCGCGCTGCAGGCGGCGGGCGTTGCCTTCGAGATCTGGCGCGACACGACCCCAGCGCAGCGGAGCCTGGCATTGCTCAGGTTCGCCAGCGCGATCGAGGCGCCGCGCGGAGGGCCTGATCGAGGCCGAGAGCCGCAACACCGGCAAGCCGGTAGCGATGACCAGGACCGACGAAGTGCCGCCGCTGGCAGACGAGCTGCGCTTTTTCGCCGGCGCGGCGCGGATTCTGGAGGGCAAGTCGGCGGGGAGTATCTGCGCGGCCACACCTCCATGATCCGGCGCGAGCCGGTGGGAGTCTGCGCCCAGGTCACGCCGTGGAACTACCCGATGATGATGGCTGTCTGGAAACTCGCCCCCCGCACTGGCGGCCGGCAACACCGTGGTGCCGAAGCCGTCCGACACCACGCCGGTGTCAACCCTGCTGCTGGCGGAGATAGCTGCCGAGTTCCTGCCGCCCGGCGTCCTCAACGTGATCTGCGGAGACTGTGACACCGGCCGGGCGCTGGTAGCCACGACATCCCGCGGATGGTGTCGATCACCGGGTCAGTCCGGGCGGGCATCGAGGTCGCCGAGGCAGCGGCGGGCGGGCTCAAGCGGTTGCACCTTGAGCTGGGCGGCAAAGCGCCTGTGATCGTCTTCGACGACGCGAACGCCGAAACGGCCGCCGCGCAGATCGCCGATGCCGGCTACTACAACGCTGGTCAGGACTGCACCGCGGTGACCCGCGTGCTGGCGGCCCCCGGTATCGAGGCAGACTTGGCCGGTGCGTTCGCCGAGCGGGCGCGGGGCCTGACGGTGGGCGGGCTGGAGACGCCAGCGGCGGACTTCGGACCGCTGAACAACCCGGCGCCGCTCGCGCGGGTCGAGGGCTTCCTGGCGCGCGCGCCCCGGAGCATGCGAGCGTGCTGGCCGGCGGCCACCGGGTCGGCGAGCGGGGCTTCTGCTGTGCCCCGACCGTCGTGACCGGCCCGCGCCAGGATGATGAGATGATCCAGGACGAGATCTTCGGGCCCGTGATCACGGTGCAGCGGTTCAGCGCCGAGGACGAAGCGCTGCGCTGGGCCAACGGAGTGAAGTACGGGCTGGCCGCCAGTGTCTGGACAAGGGATCACGCCAGGGCGATGCGGATGGTGCGGCAGCTGGACTTCGGTGCGGTGTGGATCAACACCCATGTCCCGTTCGCCTCGGAGATGCCGCACGGCGGCTTTAAGAACTCCGGTTACGGCAAGGACCTGTCCATGTACGGGTTCGCGGGGCGGCAGAGGCACTGGCCGGGGCCAGGCCCATGCCGTACTGGCTGGATCAGCCGGGGGCACCGGAGCCGATGCCCGCGCTCGCCGGGCATTCGTCGGCGGGCCTCGCGGTCGTCGGCGGCGGGTTCACCGGGCTGTGGACCGCGCTGCTGGCCAAGGAGCAGGAACCCGCGCGACGTCGTCCTGGTCGAAGGCCGCCGGGTGGCGTGGGCCGGCACCGGCCGCAACGGCGGGTTCTGCTCGGCCAGCATCACTCACGGCCTGCGTAATGGCCTGGACCGGTTTCGGGCCGAGATCGCCACGCTGGAGCGACTCGGTCGGCACAAGCTGAACGAGATCGAGAAGACCATCGCCCGGTACGGGATCGACTGCGACTTCGCGCGCACCGGGGAGCTGGCCGTGGCCACCAGCGACTGGCAGCTGGACGGGCTGCGCCACACGGCGACAGTCGCCCGCGGCCTTGGCGCCGTCGTCGAACTGCTGGGCGCCGAGGCCGTCCGCGCCGAGCTGCACTCGCCGACCTACGCTGGCGGCCTGTGGGACCGCGACGGCTGCGCGACCGTGGATCCGGCCCGGCTGGCCTGGGGCCTGCGCCGGGCGTGCCTGGAGCGGGGGGTGCGGATCTACGAGCACACCCCGGTCACCTCGATCGACGCGGAGCCGGCTGCCGGAGCCGGCCACGGCGGCCTGGTCCTCACCACTGGCGCTGGGGCTGGGGTGGGGCTGGCACCATAGCTGGCACGGTGGCAGCGCAACGGGTCGCGCTTGGCAGCGGCGCGTTCGCGCCGCAGCTGCGCAGGCTGCGCAACTACCTGGTGCCCGTTTACGACTACGTGCTGATGAGCGAGCCGCTGTCGGCCAGCCAGCTGGCCAGCATCGGCTGGCAGCACCGCCAGGGCATCGGCGACAGCGCCAACCAGGTCCACTACTACCGGCTCACTGCGGACAACCGGATCCTGTGGGGCGGATACGACGCCGTGTATCATTACGGCAGCAAGATCACCGCACCGCAGGATCAGCGCCCGCGTACCTCAGTTCGGCTCGCCGAGCACTTCTTCGAGACCTTTCCGCAGCTGACGGGGCTGTCGTTTACCCATACCTGGGGCGGCGGCATCGACACCTGCTCGCGGTTCAGCGCCTTCTTCGGCACTGCGCATGGCGGCTGGCTGGCCTATGCGGCCGGGTAGACGGGCCTCGGCGTCGGGGTGATCCGGTTCGGGGCCCGAGTGGTTCTCGACCTGCTGTCTGGACAGGCGACCGAGCTCACCGAGCTGACAATGGTGACCGACAAGCCCATCCCGTTTCCGCCTGAACCGATCCGGTCGGCGGCTATCAAGCTCACCGTCTGGTCCCTCGCGCGTGCCGACGGCAGCGACGGCACCCGCAACCTGCGGCTGCGCGCGCTGGACCGGCTCGGTCTCGGCTTCGGTTCCTGACGGACCTGACGCCCACTGACGAATGACGGGCATCTGGCGCCCGGCATTTTGCGTACGCGGGGCATTCGAGCGCTGTCCGCGCGCATTCGAGTTAATAGTGTTAACATTAGCTATCGTTGTAAATAGTGCTGGGGCAGGGAGCCGTCATGGAAGTGCTCCTTGTCGGCGCCGGAGTTATCGGGACCGTTTACGGTGCCCATCTCGCCGAGGCGGGGAACCATGTCTCGGTATTAGCCCACCGGCCGAGGACCGATGAGGTAGCCGAGCTAGATCTTCGCGTCCGCGACGTGCTGGACGGGAACCACATCGAAGCCAAGGCCAGCGTGGTGCCCGATGCGGCGGGCGTTTATGACCTCGTTCTTGTCGCTGTCCGGCGTGATCAGCTCGCCTCAGCGTGCGAGGGGCTCGCTGCCCTCGCGGGGCATCCGGCTGTGGTCTTCTTCGGTAACAACCCGGCTGGCCGCTCCGCCATTACTGGCCGCGTCCGCGGCGACGTCTACCTGGGGTTCCCCGGCGTTGGCGGCGTCATGGCCGGCGGGACGGCCGTTTATGTCCGCATCCGGCAGCAGCCGACTGCTATGCAGGACGCACCCGATCCACGCCTCGCCGAGTTCGAGTCGGCGCTGACGACAAGCGGGTTTGCCGTCCAGCGTGTCGCCGACATGGACGGATGGCTCATTTACCACGCCGCGCTCGTCGCCTGCATCGCCGCGGCTCTCTACCGCTGCGGGACCGATCCGGTACGCCTCGCAGCAGACCATCGGATTCTCACGCTTATGTGCAGGGCCATCACCGAAGTGTTCGCCGCCTTGCGCGCTGACGGTATCGCCGGGCTTCCGTGCAACCTCGCCGTGCTGCACAGCCCGCTGCTCGGGCCGGTTGCCGTCCGCTACTGGGGCACACCATGCGTTCGCCCATGGGGGAGCTGTGCTTCGCGGCGCACTCCCGGCGCGCCGAGGCCGAGTTGCGGGCCCTCGGCGATGACGTGGCGGCTCGTATCGCGGGCTCACCTGCGCTCACCGAGCTGCTTCGTTCTTGAACCGGCATGACGACCGTCGCCCCGCGGGGCGCGGGTTAGCGCGAGCTAGCCGGTCGCCGCGCGGCGGGCCCGGTAGGCGGCGACGTGCAGCCGGTTGCCGCAGGTGCGGCTGTCGCAGTACCGGCGGGATCGGTTGCGGGACAGGTCCACGAAAACATCCCGGCAGGTCGGTGCCGCGCAGCTGCGGATCCGGTCGCTCTGGCCGGCTACTACGAGCTCGGCGAGGCCCATCGCGAAATGGGCGGCCATCCGGTCGGCCAGCGGCGCCTGCGGGCGGGACACGTGAATGTGCGGGCCGCGGCCGTCGTGCGAGACGATCTGCGGGATCGCCCCGGTCTGCGCGAGCAGCGCATTCAGCATCCCGATGGCGGCGGAGTCGTCGCCTTTCTCGCAGGCGGCGGCGATGGCGTCCAGCTGGGTGAGATGCGCGCGCAGCCGCGGCAGGTCGCGAGGACCGGCGCCGACCCCGTGGAACGCGTAGCGATCACCGAGCGACTGCACGTCGGCCACATCGCGCAGGCCGTCACCGGCAGCCGAGCGGCCGGTGTTGATCAGCTCGGCGCAGCCGGTCAGAGCCTCCAGCAGGTCAGCAGTAAAACCGCTTTGACTCCTGTCGGGCGGCGCTCCTAGGGTGGAGGCCATGTCAGCACCGTATGCCAGCACGGTCATTACCGGCAACGAGGCTGGCCGGTCCGTCGCCGCCCGCCGGCCGCTGCTGATGGCCGCCCTCGGCGCGGCCTGCATCTCGGCCTCGGCGGTGCTTGTCAAGCTTGCCGACACCGGCACCGCCACCACCGCGTTCTTCCGCTGCTTCCTGGCGCTGCCGGTGCTGGTGACGCTGGCCGCGGCGGAGCAGCGGCGGCATGGGTCCCGGCGGCCGGCTGTCCGCGCGGCCGCAGTCCTGGCGGGGGTGTTCCTGGGCGTGGATCTCGTGCTGTGGAACCACTCCATCGCCGCGGTCGGAGCTGGGATCGCCACAGTGCTCGGCAACCTGCAGGTGCTGTTCGTGGCCCTCGCGGCGTGGGCGCTCTTCCGCGAGCGTCCCTCGCGCAGTTTCCTGGTCATGCTTCCCGTCGTGATGGCGGGAGTCGTGCTGGTGTCCGGCCTGGCCGGTGGCTCCATAGGCGGCAGCCACCCGCTCGCCGGGATCTGGTACGGGGTCGGGACGTCGATCGCCTACGCAGTGTTCCTGCTCATCTTGCGCCGGACATCGGCCGGCACGCCGCATGTCGCAGGCCCGCTCGCCGAGGCCACCGCCGGCGCCGCGCTGGGCGCCCTGGTTTTCGGCCTGATCTTCGGGGGACTGCGGCTGGAGGTGCCCTGGCCGTCGTTCGGATGGCTGCTGATGCTGTCGGTGACCAGCCAGACCATTGGCTGGCTGCTGATCACCTCGTCGCTGCCAAGGCTGCCCGCCGCCTCGTCGTCGCTGGTGCTGCTGCTCCAGCCGGCCGCCGCGTTGCTGCTGGCCGCCGCCGTGCTGGGCGAGCGGCCCGGCCTCCTTCAGCTTGGTGGCGCCGTCCTGGTCTGCGTTGGTGTCCTGGTGGTCAGCCGGGCGGGCGCGGCGCGGCGCGAACCGGCCGGCAGTCCTGCCAGCAGTGTTGCCAGCAGTCCTGCCAGTGGTGTCGGCCCGGTGGGGTCACGCAGCCCATGCGAGAGCCCCTGACCCGGCCAGGAGGGGCAGCGCCGGACTCGTCGGCCGCGTCTGTGCCGGCAAGGTGCGTCTGCGCTGGCGGGGCCCCTCGCAGCTTCACGCCCGGCGACTGTCGGCTGCGTCCGGTGACGGTCGCGCGAGCGAGGACGGCAAGCTCGGTCGGGCGCAGGGCGTCGGACCGGTTCCACAGGCAGCGTCGACCGCGTCGCGCTGCCGGACCTGCTCAGCGACGTCGAAGCCGTGCCCGGCCAGCAGTGCTGACATGTCATCGGGACCGAGCAGGGTCAGCCACGGCTCGCCGCGTCCGGCGGCGGCCGGCATGATGAGCTCGGCGTAGGTGTTGCCGTCGGCGTTTCGCAACCTGGCGGGCAGCATGTAGTCGGCGATGATTTCGGTGCCGGGTGCGAATCCGCCGATCTGTCCGAGGGTCTGGCTGATGGCCGCCCTGGTTAGATACATGGTGACGCCGAGCCAGCTGACGAGCGCCGGCCGGGACAGGTCCAGCCCGTGCTCGACCATGCTGCGGTCAGCAAGCCGGTTTCGAAGTCCGACCGGGACAAAGGTCGCGCCGTCTGGCACGGGGATCAGCGCGGCCGACAGGCGCTGGCGCTTCCAGCGCTGGGTGGCGGGGTGATCGACCTCGAAGACACTGACCTCGGCCGCGAGGGCGGAGCGGTAGGCAAACGAGTCAAGCCCGGCACCGAGGATCACGTACAGGGTGACGCCGCGGCGGACGCTGTCGGCGAGGCGGGCCTCGGCGTAGCGGCTCCTGCAGGAAGCTTGTGCCCGGGCACCGGACAGCACGACGTGCGCGCCGTGCGCGCAGTGAATAGCCGATTAATTACAGTTTGGTTTCATTGAGCGGGGTTGCTGATTGGCTCAAGGCGGTGCGCACGTATCCGCGGCGCATGGTGCGCAGGTATCCGCGCGTCGCGGTCCATCGCGCAGCCCCCGGCCCCGTGCAGCCCGGTGTATCGCGCAGCGCGGGTGTCAGACCCTCCCGGGAACATGTCTGTGAGTAGATCCAGCAGCAGGGAGGGCCGATGGCTGCCGCATCGTTCACCATCACGCCGAGCGGGCCGTTCTCGCTGGCGGAAGCCGCCACTTTCGGCTTCGGCCAGCGCGGCGGACAGGACTGGGACGGCGTTATGCGGCTGGCGTTCTGTCTCGACGGCTATCAGGACCAGGTCGGAGTCGAGCTGCGGCAGGACCCAGCAGGCGAAGTGCGCGCCGCGACCAGCGGGGCGGCGGATCTCGACATCGAGTGCGTGCGGCGGCAAGTCGCCCGCGTGCTTTCCCTCGACTACGACGGTGACGAATTCCTGCTCGTCGGCGAGCGGGACCCTGTCATCGGCCGATTGCAGGCTGCGGCGCCCGGGCTCCGGCCGCCGTTGTTCTACTCCCCTTATGAAGCGGCAGTGTGGTCAGTTCTGAGTTCCCGGCGCCCGCCAGGCCAGATGATGCAGCTGCGCCACCGGCTGAGCCGCGCCCACGGGGCGGTCTTCGACCTCGCCGGCGCGCAGCTGGCCGCTCTGCCCACTCCCCGCCAGATGCTGGGTGTCGAGTCGTTCCCCGGCATTCCCGATGACCGGATGCGGCGACTGCATGGCGTCGCACATGCGGCGCTCGAGGGTCGTCTCGATGTTGACCGGCTGAAGGAGCGGGGCCCCGAGCGCGCCATGACCGAGCTGCAGTCGATCAAGGGCATCGGCCCGTTCTACAGCGCGCTCATCGTGATCCGCGGCAGCGGGCTTGCCGACGTGCTGCCCGTCAGCGAGCCGAAGGCCCTGGCCCTGACGGCTCGCCTGTATGACCTGGCCGGGCCCCCGTCGCAGGCGGAGTTTCGCGAAATTGCCATGCCGTGGAAACCGTTCCGCACCTGGGCCGTCGTCCTCATCCGGGCCGCCGCGGGGCGCATTCTGGACGGCGCCGCGGCACCGCCGACCTGAGCGACCGGGCCGGCGAAAGTTCTCTGTATCGTCAGCAGATGCGCTTAGTCGCGCCCTGGCGCTGGCGTTCTGGCTCGCAAGTCGGCTGCGTACACCACGACGTCGGTGCCCGCCCTGTCTTGAGTCCGCTTCTCCGGAAGCAGGCCGATCTTCTCCGCAACACGCTGCGAGGGCCGGTTTTGCGGATGGATGATCGCGATCAGCCGGGTGGCCCGCAGCACGTCGAGGGCCAAATCCCGCGAGGCGGCGGGAGTCGGCATCCCGCTCGCACTCGGCGATCCGGAAATCACGCGACGGGGCGGCCGCCGGCGTCCAGTCCGCCCTCGCGGAGCTACTGCACCTGCATGCTGCCCAAGCCTAAGCGGCTCGGCATTTTCGCGGGGCTCTTGGTGGGCGCAGACACGTGCGGCCCCTTGCCGTCGCTAGGCGGCTTGCGCTGGCCGCTGACGCGCCCCTTGCGGCCGGTCTCGTCAGTCGTTATCCTCAACCTGTCGGTTGCACAACTAATAGGATGAATAATGATGATGGCCGACGAGCTCGGCACGACCTTCGCGGCTCTGGCGGATCCGACCAGGCGGGCGATACTCGCCCGGCTTGCCGACGGCGACGCGACGGTCAACGAGCTGGCTGAGCTTTTCCCGATGACCTTCCAGGCGGTCTCCAAGCATCTGAAGGTCCTGGAGAGCGCCGGCCTGATCACGCGCGGACGGGTGGCTCAGCAGCGGCCTGCCCGGCTGCGGGGGCGCCCGCTAGAGGACGCCGCCGACTGGCTGGAGCGGTACCGGCAGTTCTGGGAAGGTAGTTTCGACCGGCTCGACGCGCACCTCAGGAACGTCCTGCAAGACGGTGTGCAGCAGGAACGGTGAGCAGCAGAACCGGTGAGCAGCAAGAACGGTGAGCAGCAGACACTCGGCTGCAACAGCCAGCGGCCGAAAGACCAGCGGAAAGGCAGCGAAAGCGATGACTGAGAACACGACCCCCGAGCAGAACGCGGCCCGCGGATACACCATTACGAGGGTCTTCGACGCGCCGCGCGAGCTGGTGTGGAAAGCCCTCACCGAACCTGAGCAATTCGCGCAGTGGTTCGGCCTGGTCGGCTCACGGCTTGAGGCGGTCTCGATGGACGTGCGGCCCGGCGGCCGGTGGAGCGCCACGATGATCATTCCCGGCGCGCCCGAGATGGCCTGGGAAGGGCACTACGAAGAAGTCGCGGAGCCGGAGCGGCTGGTGATGACGCTGCTCGACCGGCAGGTTCAGGACAGGGTTTACGAGCTGATGACCTTCACGCTGACCAACATCGGTGACAAGACCGAGCTGGTGCTCCGGCAAAGCGGCGGCCACCTCACCGACGAGCAGTACGGTCAGGCCAACGAAGGCACGGCCGCGTTCCTCGACCGGATGGCCGAGCTGCTCGCCCGAGCCTGAGCAGTGCGCGCGCGAGGAACCAGCCGGGAGCGGGCGGCCAGGCGGCACGGCGTCGTGCTGATCGTGCCCATGTATGAGGAAGAGCTGCCCGGCCTCTTCTACAACACCGCCGCGGTCATCGACGCGGACGGCAGCTATCTCGGCAAATATCGCAAAACGCATCTCCCGCAGGTCAAGGGGTTCTGGGAGAAGTTCTACTTCCGGCCGGGCAACCTGGGCTACCCGGTATTCGATACCGCCGTCGGCCGGATCGGCGTCTACATCTGCTACGACCGGCATTTCCCGGAGGGCTGGCGGGCCCTCGGCCTGCACGGCGCGCGGATCGTGTTCAACCCGTCGGCCACCAGCCGCGGCCTCTCGCAGTACCTGTGGCGGCTCGAGCAGCCGGCCGCGGCGGTCGCCAACGAGTACTTCGTCGGCGCGATCAACCGGGTAGGCATCGAGTCGCTCGGCGACAACGACTTCTGCGGCCAGTCCTACTTCGCCGATCCGCGCGGCCAGCTGATCGGCGACGCCGGGTCGGACGCCGCCGACGATGTCGTGGTCCGGGATCTGGACATGGGCCAGCTGGAGGAAGTCCGCCATCTGTGGGCCTTCTACCGCGACCGGCGGCCGGACGCTTACGGGCCGCTGGCCCAGCCTTAGACCGCAGGCGGCGCAGCCCGCAGGCTGTATGGATCGGAGGCAGTGGTGCGCATCGTCATCAGCGGCGGCATGGTTATCAGCGCGACCGGCGCCGCGCCCCTGGACGTGCTGAGGGACGGCGAGCAGATCGCCGCGCTCGCTGCGCCGGGGACCGAGGTGGCCGCGTCCTGGGCGGCGAGCGCCGACCGGGTGATCAGCGCGGCGGGCAAGTACGTGCTGCCCGGCGGGATAGACGCGCACACGCACATGGAGATGCCGTTTGGCGGCACGCTCTCCGCCGACACCTTCGAGACCGGAACCCGCGCGGCCGCCTGGGGCGGCACCACGACGATGATCGACTTCGCCGTGCAGGCCAAGGGCACCTCGCTGCTGTCCAACCTGGACAGCTGGCATCGCAAGGCGGACGGAACTGCGCGATCGACTACGGGTTCCACATGATCGTGTCCGACGTCAACGACACGACGCTGAAAGAAATGGAAGCCTGCATCGGGGCCGGCGTGAATGCTTCAAGATGTTCATGGCCTATCCCGGCGTGTTCTACGCAACCGATGGCGAGATCCTGCGCGCAATGCAGCAAGCCGCGCAGACCGGCGCGCTGGTCATGATGCATACCGAAAATGGCATCGCGATCGATCACCTCGTTGCGCAGGCCGTGGCCGCCGGGAAGACCGATCCGGTCCAGCACGGCCTGACCCGGCCGGGCTGGAGGCGGAGGCAACCTCGCGGGCGATCGCTCTGGCCAAGGTGAAGCGGCGCGGGCCGCGGGACGTCCGGCCGACGCCGTCACCATCTGCGTGGCCGCTCCCGCCTACGTCGGCACCGATCTGGCCCACCAGCGGAATCAGCTCCGCTGGTTCGGCGGGATGGTAGGCAACCACGTGGCTGACCTGGTGCGCCGGTACGGCACGGACGGCCCGGTGCCGACGGCCCTGACTGACTACATCGCCGGGCGGCAGGGCTACGACTACTCCCATCATGGCCGCGCGGGGAACCCGGACACCGAGTTCGTCCCCGACGACATCGCTCTGGCTGACCGGGCCGTCGTCCGCGCATGTCGACCGGCTGCGCGAGCTGGCGGGCCTCGGCGTCGACCAGTTCGCGGTCTACCTCATGCACGACCAGCCCGAGGCCACCATGGCCGCCTACGGCGCCGGCATCATCCCGGTGCTGAGCTGACTGAGCTGACTGAGCTGACCGGAGGGGCGCCCCGCCGCGGACGGGCCCATTATCGGGGACGATTGTCAGTCCCGAATCCACGAGTAGGGCTCTACTCGTGGATTCGGGTCAGTGGATATGACTGAGAATCGTCCCCGATAAGCTGACGCAGCCTGGCACAGCCCGGGACGAGCTGACCAGGTACCACTGCGCGGTTGTCACCGGGCCCCTGCGGTGCGGCAGACTAGGGGCCATGTCTGAGCTTCTCGCCCGCCACCGAGCGGTCATGCCCGACTGGGTGGCGTTGTACTACGACGAGCCGCTTGAGCTGGTCAGCGGCAAGGGCAGCCGCGTCACCGACGCATCGGGACGCAGTTACCTCGACTTCTTCGGCGGCATCCTCACCAACATGCTGGGCTACGACGTGGCCGAGGTCCGCGAGGCGCTCGAGCGGCAGCTCTCCTCCGGCATCGCGCACACCTCGACGCTGTACCTGATCCGCAACCAGGTCGAGCTGGCGGAGAAGATCGCCCGGCTGTCCGGGATCGAGGCTGCCAAGGTGTTCTTCACCAGCTCGGGCACCGAGGCAAACGAGACCGCGCTGCTGCTGGCCACCGCCGCCCGCCGGTCCAACCAGGTGCTCGCGCTGCGAAACAGCTACCATGGCCGGTCGTTTGGCGCCGTCGCGATCACCGGCAACGGCGCCTGGAAGAGCTCGCAGCTGTCCCCGTTCGCCGCGCACTACCTGCACGGAACGGACCGGCAGCTGCCCGCCTTCGCCGGCCTGCCGGACGCCGAGTACATCAGCGCCTGCGTCGCCGATCTGCGGCACGTGCTCGCCACGGCAACCGCGGGCGACGTGGCCTGCCTGATCGCCGAGCCGGTACAGGGCGTCGGCGGCTTCACTATGCCGCCGGACGGCCTTTTTGCCGCCTACAAGGAAGTACTCGACGAACGCGGCATCCTGCTCATCTCCGATGAGGTGCAGACCGCGTGGGGCCGCACCGGCGGCCATTTCTGGGGGATGAGCGCGCACGGCGTCGTCCCGGACATGATGACCTTCGCCAAGGGCCTCGGCAATGGCCTGGCGATCGGCGGCGTGGTCGCCCGTGGTGACCTGATGGACGGGCCGGTCGGCAACGGCATCTCGACCTTCGGCGGCAACCCGCTGGCCACCGCCGCGGCGAACGCGACGCTCGACTACGTGCTCGACCACGATCTGCAGGCCAACGCGGCGGCCCTCGGCAGCCTCATCATCGAGGGCCTGCGGGAGGTGGTCGGCCCGCTGGCCGTGGTCGGCGAGGTCCGCGGCCGGGGCCTGATGGTCGCGATCGACCTGATCGACCCCGGCACCGGGGAGCCCTGCCCGGCACTTGCCGCGCAGATGCTGGAGGCCACCAGGGAGCGCGGGCTGCTCATCGGCAAGGGCGGTCTGTACGGGCACACACTGCGGATAGCGCCGCCGCTGAACCTGAGCCGGGCCGAGGCGCAGGAGGGCCTGGCAATCCTGACGGACGCGCTGCGCGGGGTCGATGCGGCGACAGCCTGACCGCAGCCCGGAATTTCCCGCGGCGGGAGGAACCAACCATGATCATGGTATGCAGTAGAACGGACGGGCAATGAAGCACCTATCGCACTGGATCGGCGGCAAGCCATGGTCGGGCGAGGCGGCCCGGCGGGGCGACGTCTACAACCCGGCGACCGGGCAGGTGACCGGCACCGTGGACTTTGCCGGCCCGGACGAGGTGGCAGCAGCGGTCGAGGCTGCCACCTCGGCGCTGCCGGGGTGGCGGGAGGCCTCGCTGGTCAAGCGGGCCGGGGTGATGTTCGCCTTCCGCGAGCTGATCCGCGCCCGGCAGGGCGAGCTGGCCGCGCTGATCAGCTCCGAGCACGGCAAGGTGGCCTCCGACGCGGCCGGCGAGGTGGCCCGCGGGCTCGAGGTCGTCGAGTTCGCCTGCGGCATCCCGCACCTTCTCAAGGGCGGCTTCTCGGAGAACGTGTCGACCGGGGTGGACGCCTACTCGATCCGGCAGCCGCTGGGCGTGGTGGCGGGGATCACCCCGTTCAATTTCCCGGCCATGGTGCCGATGTGGATGTTCCCGATCGCGCTCGCCTGCGGCAACTGCTTCGTGCTCAAGCCGTCGGAGAAGGACCCGTCCGCCTCGCTGCTGCTGGCCGAGCTGCTGGCCGAGGCCGGATTGCCGGACGGGGTGTTCAACGTGGTGCAGGGCGGCAAGGAGGCGGTCGACGCCCTGCTGACCCACCCCGGTGTCCGCGCGGTCAGCTTCGTCGGATCGACGCCGGTGGCCCGTTATGTATCCGAAGTTGGCACAGCTGCCGGCAAGCGGGTCCAGGCTCTCGGCGGCGCGAAAAACCACATGGTCGTCCTGCCCGATGCCGACCTGAACCTTGCCGCTGATGCCGCGGTCTCGGCGGGTTTCGGCTCCGCGGGTGAGCGTTGCATGGCTATCTCGGTGGTCGTGGCGGTCGAGCCGACCGGCGACGAGCTGGTCGCGAAGATCGCCGAACGGGTAGCGCGGCTGCGGGTGGGCCCTGGTGATGACGAGGAGGCCGAAATGGGCCCGCTGGTGACTCAGGCGCACCGCGACAAGGTGGCTTCCTATCTCGACTCGGGCGCGGGCGACGGCGCGGTGCTGGCGGTCGACGGGCGCGGGCACCCGGTGACCGGGGGAGAGCCAGGCGGCTTCTGGCTCGGGCCGAGCGTGCTCGACCACGTGACGCCGCAGATGAGCTGCTACACCGACGAGATATTTGGCCCCGTGCTGTCGGTGGTGCGGGCGTCCAGCTACGCCGATGCGCTGGCTGTGGTCAGCGAGAACCCGTACGGCAACGGCACGGCGATCTTCACCAACGACGGGGGAGCGGCCCGCCGGTTCACCCACGAGGTCGAGGTCGGCATGATCGGGATCAACGTGCCGATCCCGGTGCCGATGGCGTTCTACTCGTTCGGCGGCTGGAAGTCGTCGCTGTTCGGCGACACGCACGTGCACGGCACCGAGGGCGTGCATTTCTACACCCGCGGCAAGGCCGTCACGTCCCGCTGGCTTGACCCCAGCCACGGCGGCGTCAACCTCGGCTTCCCGGTGAACCAGTAGGAGAGGCAGTCATGACCGAGCACGGGGCGGACCCCGAGCACGCGGCCGGCGCTGAGCACGGGGCGGACCGCGCGCACGCCGCCGACCCAGCACGCGGCGCGCAGGTCGTCGCGATGGACCGCGCGCACGTCTTCCATTCCTGGTCCGCGCAGCAGGCACTCAAGCCGCTGCCGGTCGCCGGGGCGGCAGGCTCGTGGTTCTGGGACTACGACGGCCAGCGCTACCTGGATTTCTCCAGCCAGATGGTGAACATCAACATCGGGCACCAGCATCCGCGGGTCACCGCCGCGATCGCCGAGCAGGCGGCAAAACTGGCCACGATCGCTCCCCAGCACGCCAACGAGGCGCGCGGCGAGGCGGCCAGCAGGCTCGCCGCGCTGGCGCCTGCCGGGCTGGAGAAGGTCTTCTTCACCAATGGCGGCGCGGACGCGAACGAGAACGCCATCCGGATGGCCCGGCTGCACACCGGCCGGACCAAGGTGCTCAGCTTCTACCGCTCCTACCACGGCAACACCGGCGCGGCGATCAGCTCCACCGGGGACCCGCGGCGCTGGCCGAACGAGTTCGCCGTCGGGCACGTGCACTTGTTCGGGCCGTACCTGTACCGGTCGGCGTTCTGGGCGGAAACCGAGCAGCAGGAGTGCGAGCGCGCGCTGCAGCACCTGGAGCAGGTCATCCAGCTCGAAGGGCCGCCGACGATCGCCGCCGTGCTGCTGGAGACCATCGTCGGCACCGCCGGGGTGCTGATCCCGCCGCCGGGCTACCTGGCCGGCGTCCGGGCGCTGTGCGACAAGTACGGCATCGTCTATATCGCCGACGAGGTGATGTGCGGCTTCGGCCGCGCGGGCAGCTGGTTCGCGTTCGACCAGCACGATGTGGTGCCGGACCTGATCACGTTCGCCAAGGGATCGAACTCCGGCTACGTGCCGGCCGGCGGCGTGATCATCTCCGACGAGATCGCAGCGACCTTCGAGGACCGGGTCTTCCCTGGCGGCCTGACCTACTCGGGTCACCCGCTGGCCTGCGCGTCCATCGTGGCCACCATCGACGCGATGCGGGACGAGGAGATCATCGAGAACGCCGCGCGGATCGGGACGCAGGTGCTCGGCCCTGGCCTTCGTGAGCTCGCCGAGCGGCACCCGGTGATCGGCGAAGTACGCGGGCTGGCCGTGTTCTGGGCGCTGGACCTGGTCTCTGATCGCCAGACGCGGGCGATGCTCGCGCCCTACGGCGGCTCGTCGCAGGCGATGCAGACGCTCGTCGCCGAATGCCGGGCCCGCGGCCTGATGCCATTCGTGAACTACAACCGGCTGCACGTGGTCCCGCCATGCACCGTCTCCGAAGCCGAGGCTAAGGAGGGCCTGGCCATCCTGGACGACGTTTTTGCCGTGGTCGACCGCTACTACGAGGGCTAGCCCGGCGCGGCCCGGCTCCCGGGCCCGGCCTGTCCGACGGCCGACCTCTGGCCGCGCCGGTCTAGCTGGCGTACGGTGCTAGCTCGCGTACTGCGCGAGCACCGGGTAGTAGCCGTCGGCCTGGTCGGCTGCGGGCGGATGGTAGGACTCGCTGATGTCGAACCAGTCCACCGAGTGCAGCCAGCTGCCAGGGTCACAGATCTCGTGCCCGGCGAACGCGGCCGGACGTCGGCGAACACATCGCCGTACCGACCTGCGGCCGCCTGGATCTGGGCGTCGAGCTCGTCGGCGGCCTGGTTGAGGTCGGTGCGGTCAGTCGTGCTGAGGCCGATGCAGCCCGAGCACGTGGACAGGTCGTACAGCTCGGGATAGCCGAGCACTACCACCCGCGCGTTCGGCGCGTCCGCCCTGATGTCGCCCAGCACATTGTTGAGCTCGCCGGGCAGCTGGCTGCTGATCTCGCCTTGCGCCGTGTCAACAGCTGGCTGCTGATGACCGTGCTCGTGGTAGCGCCGGAGCAGGCGGCCGACGTGTAGGAGGCCGGCGCGTTGGCGTTGTCCCAGGGGGCGGGATAGGCGTTGGCGCTGCGGTCGCACGAGCCGCTGGAGCTGCAGTAGCTGCCTGCGCCGACGCCGGAGGCATAGGAGTCGCCGAGCGCCACGTAGTTCACGCCGCTCTGGGCACTGGCGGGCGCCGCAGGAGCGATCACAGACATCATCGCCAGGCCGATCGTGGCTGCGACTGCGGTTAAAGGGGCGCGGGCAAGTCGGGGCAGCAAGGCGTCTCCTTCTCCGGGGGCGAAGCGGCGGTTGCTGCTACCAATCAGCCACATCGGGTGCATCGCCGGTCAACGGACGATCTCGGCGGCTCTGCGCGCCCCAGCGGCGGCCCTCGTACGGGCGTGGCCGCTGCCGTCTCACGCCCCGGGGTCCTGCCGTCCCTGGCCGGGCGTGAGGTAAACCGCCTCGCGGACAGCATGAATGGCAAACGTGGCGACCGCCAGCAACGTTGCCGGTCCGCTGGCCGGCGCGCGGCCGCCCAGCCAGGCGCGCCCCCCCAGCACTATCCCGGCGCTCGCGCAGGCCGGCTCGGCGACGAGCAGCGCCCGCGGCACTACCCGAAGGCGCGGCAGCGCACCTGAGGCGATCATCACAGTGTCGCGGGCGGCCAGGATGGAAAGGCCCCCGGCTACGGCGGCGCCGCCCGCCCGGCCCCAGCGGCGGGGCGCCAGCACGGAGGCAACCGCTCCAGCGCCCGCGCTCAGCAGCAGCGCCCACCCGCCGATGCGTGCCACGTCCACAGGAACCCCCAGGAAGAGCCAGTCCGCTCATCCTAGGGCCCAGGGCTGCGGGTACTCCGTCACCAGCAGGCAGAACGCGGCCGACCCGCGTCCCGCCGCGAATGCGGGGGTAACTGGCGCTTCGGGCCACGTTCCTGTCGGGATCAGGCAACGGACTGCCGGTGCGCAGAGTAGAAGCGGCGCAAAACATCGCGGTAGCCGGGCCTGGTTCTGCTGCCAGTGCAGGTGACCGGAATCGGAGAGGGTGACCTGGACTGCGTGCGGAAGGCGGCGCCGGACGACGTCGGCTGACGTTCCGAAGATGTCGTACTCGCCGTACAGGACCATCGCGGGACCGGTGTACGCTGCCAGGCCGCTGAGCACAGCGGGTTCTCGGCTGTCATGGCACGATCCGTCCGGATCATGGCAGCCGCGCTCACAGCTGCGCGAAGGCGTCCTCGAGAACCGACAGGCCCTCATTGAGCAGCTCCTTGCCGATGACCAGCGGCGGCAGGAGGCGCAGCACGTTGCCGTAGGTTCCGCAGGTCAGGACCAGCAGTCCGGCGGCGTGGCAGGCCTTGGCGACCTTCGCGGCCGCTGCGGCAGCAGGCTCGATGCTGCCCGGCCGGACCAGTTCCACTGCGATCATGGCACCCCGGCCCCGGACGTCGCCGACCTCCGGGTGAGCCTCGGCCAGCTTGCGCAGCCTGGGCAGTATGACGTCGCCGATCCTGCGGGCCGCGGCAGGCAGGTCCTCCTTGCTCATCGTCTCGATCGCACCCAGGGCCGCAGCGCAGGCGACTGGATTGCCGCCGAAAGTGCCGCCCAGGCCGCCGGCGTGCACCGAATCCATGATCTCGGTGCGCCCGGTCACGCCGGCCAGCGGGAACCCGCCGGCGATGCCCTTGGCCGTGGTGACCAGATCGGGAACCACGCCCTCGTGATCGCAGGCGAACCAGTCGCCGGCGCGGCAGAACCCGGACTGGATCTCGTCAGCCACCAGCAGGATGCCGTTCGACTGGCAGAAAGACGCCAGGCCGGTGAGGAAACCGTCCGGCGGCACGATGAAGCCGCCTTCGCCCTGGATCGGCTCGATCACCACGGCGGCGACGTTGTCCTCGCCCACCTGGGTGTGAATCAGCGAAGTGACCACGTCCAGCGCATCGTCCGCGCACCGGGCCGGGCCGCCCGGCCAGCGGAACGGGTAGGCCATCGGCGCCCGGTAGACTTCCCCGGCGAACGGCCCGAAGCCCTGCTTGTACGGCATGTTCTTCGCCGTCATCGCCATCGTCAGGTTGGTCCGGCCGTGATAGGCGTGGTCGAACACGACGACCGCCTGGCGCTTGGTCGCGTGCCGCGCGATCTTGACCGCGTTCTCGACGGCCTCAGCGCCCGAGTTGAACAGCGCCGAGCGCTTGTCATGGTCGCCGGGAGTCAGCCGGTTCAGCTGCTCGCAGACCTCCACGTAGCCCTGGTAGGGCGCGACCATGAAGCAGGTGTGGGTGAACCGCTGCACCTGTTCGATGACCCGCTCGACCACAAGCTCCGCGCTGTTGCCGACGGACGTGACAGCGATGCCGGAGCCGAAGTCGATCAGCGAGTTGCCGTCCACGTCGATGAGGACGCCGCCGCCGGCTGCCGCCACGAAGATCGGCAGCACGTGACTGAGCCCGCGTGCGACGCTGTGCTGGCGGCGCTCGAGCAGCTGCCGGGAAGCCGGCCCTGGGATCTCGGTGACAAGGCGGCGTTCCTGTGCGAGCGAGGGCCCGCCGTGCGCGTAGGAGGCTGTAGTCATGCTCCCGACGATAGGCCAAGACTCGCTCGTGCAGAACGGGTGATCCTGGGTCGCCGGGCGCCGCAGCGCCGGCGGCTGGCGGACAGGCGGGCGGCGGGCAGCGGGCCACCGGTCGCACTCATTGGCCAGCAGGTCAGGGCAGGAACTAGACCTCGTCGCGCAGGCCGTTGCAGGGACCGTCGTCGATGGCCAGCCCAGGTCTGATCGAGCCGCCGGGGTCGGTGAGCAGCGGCGCGCTGCCGGGTTGTACAGGGCGGCGTCGGCGTGCGCCCGCCACTCCTGCAGCGAGCTGCGGTTGCACCGGCGCAGCGCGACGGCTGCGGATCTGCTCGCCGAGCTGCTGTCAGGCACAGGCCTGCCGTGCTGCGCACGATGGTACCGCGCAGCTGCCAGATCCCGGCGGCAGTCCTTACTGCGCCGCCGGGACCCCAGTTCGCCAGCCGTGCTGCGCACGATGGTACCGCGCAGCTGCCAGATCCCGGCGGCAGTCCTTACTGCGCCGCCGGGACCCCAGTTCGCCAGCCGTGCGCTGGCGTTCACCCTGTCGCCGGGATAGGTCCGCCGCAGGCGACTGGATTTACTGCTGACGTGAGTCTGACCTCTGTTCTAGGCCCTCTTCAGCGAGCGCAGCGGGGCAGTGCGCCCCCTCCGGTCAGGGTCGTATGGAGGCGACAGGTGCCAGTGCTCCGGGGAGAACAAGATCACATGAATGCCGTACATCAGACGCGCCTGGCCGCGTGATCGGCGGCGTGACGGATCGTCGCGGCCAGGCGCATACAGTATTGGCGGGTCGGGCCGGGAGTGCGCTGCGGGGTGACGTGATGGCGCGGTTCGCCGGCGAAGGTTCCGGCTCATTGATTCGATCCTATCCGCGCTGTGCTTGACTCGGCCGTGCTCCTGGCGCCGTGGATAGTGGTCCTGTACGTCCAGCGGGCCTCTGCGCGGGCGCATGACCTCCCGGCGCTGGCGGCTGGCGGCGTCGCGGTCGGGCTGCTTGCCGCGGGTGCCCTGTGCCGTCGGGATCACCCTTCGCTGTCAAGGCGTCCGCGTTCACGGCCGTGACGCTCGCGACTGGATGGTTCCACGTCGTGACCCAGGCCGGTGTGAGCAGCCCGGCGGCGCTGAGCGTGAGCACGGTCGTGCTCGGCCTGGTCCTGGTCCTGTCCGGCTGGGCCACTGTCCGGCTAGATGATCGATTCCAAGGGTCAGGGTCAGTGGTCATATGCCAGGAGTGATCGT
>OBLU010000970.1_pt1 | contig 26666 bp, 28 predicted proteins | sample 1518681 | NCBI WGS metagenome assembly OBLU01 (sample SAMEA3539304, study PRJEB22396) | soil metagenome | biome: tundra; feature: field; material: soil | place: USA | collected 2010-05 | depth 0.15 m
GCGTGTGCAACTCGTCGCTGGCGGTGAAATGAATGCCGTTGAGCTTGTTGATGACGTCGCGCAACAGGTAGCCGCTGACCATGCGGTTCTGCACGCCCTTGAATACGGTGGCGATGACGCCGCGCCGAGTGTCAGCGACGCCGACCGAATCGGAACTGGTCAACAGGCGTAAATAGCGAAACAACCCCGGCCCTTTCTTACCATTGGGAAGTGAAGCCTCTTCACTGTTGATGAAGGCGAGCAATTCGTCGCCGGTGATGCCGTCGGATTTGGCGGCCCAATCGCGCCAGCGGTAGGGCGGTTCGATGGCGGGCTTGAACTTTTTCCCGGCAAGCTTGGCCTCGCCCTCGCGCTGAATCTCCAGGTCATCCAGAAATTTCAGGAACATGATCCAGGTGAGCATCGGCAACCGATCAAGGTCGCCATTCAGCCCCTTGTCCTTGCGCATGATGTCGCGCGCGGATTTCAGGAGCGCCCCGAGGGATTGGGCGGTGGTGGGGTATTATGTCGGTTTAGCCATTGAAATAATAGTTATGACTCTCTTGCAGGAATGGACGCTGTGCAAAAGCGTCGAGGCGCTTTTGGGCTTGTTTAATTGCTGCCGCAGCGTCGCCGAGTCTCACGCTCGTTCTCTTGCTTCGCGTCGCAAGTTCAATCGCTTGAGCGACTACTTCGAGGCTTATTCGTGGGTTACCGTTTGTGAATGTGTAAATTGTATTGAGCGCAGACATGCTAAGTTTCTCAATCTCGCCTTGGAAATGCTTGCCGAGAAATTCGCGAAACTCCCGCTTCGGAATGCCCTTCAGCTCCATGAAAGAATCAAAATACTCAGGGAGATTTACTGGCTTCAGTTGTTCGATATAGCCAGCAACAAACACGAATTGAATGCCCAAATCCGAAAGCTCGCGGATGTGTCCTCCAATCAATTTCTTTTGCCATTCTTCGGGAAGTAGATTTGCTTCATCACATAAGGCCACAATACGCTCGCACTTCAGGCTGTCAGAAATTGCCTTCTTTAGATCTGCAATGTAATGCCGCACTTCGGCATCGTGCCCAGCCGACAACGTGGCCTTCGTATGCCATTCTTCGGCAAGCTCCCCCTTTATGATCGCACTACCACCGATAATTGAACCGCGTTGGTATGCGGACTCCGATTCGCGCAGAAACACCTGCCGTCTGATTTGTAGGATGAGTTCATCAAGTTTGCCACTGATTGCCTCGCTCCTTGTTTTCGACTGATCTCGCAATGCCAGCGAAATGTGTGGCATCCCTGTAACATGTGACCACGCGGCGGCCAGAAGCGAATAGAGGAATGCCAACGGAAAAGCGCTCGAATCGCCATGGGATTGCGCGACTTGGACAACAGCAAGATCAACTGGGAAAAAAATGGAAAAGTGCGGTGGTTTTGATCGCCTAAATCATCAACCAACATTCGTAAAAGGAAGGTTTTCCCGACCCCGCGCGGTCCGTAAAGATACACGTTCGCACGACGCTTTAAGAGCGCTTGCTTGATGGCGTCCAATTCGTCCTTGCGGTCAACCCTTAGGCGGGATACGTCAGTGAAAGTTCTAGCATTCAATCGTAGGTTCACGGGGATTTTGCTATGGATTCGCGGCGAGAACTTTCATATCGCTGAACCAACTGACAACATGGCCGTCTGGATCAACTTGGTCCAAGCGCGCCTTTGTCATCCGCGCGGCTGCGTGGTCATTGAGTATGCGCTTCGCCTTCGACATCTTTTCGTCCTTTGTTTCCGCATCGAGTGCTGCCCACGCCTTTGGACTCCCGGAAGCGGCGTGAACCATCTCGGCAATCCTTGCGGGAACGTCATCAAACTCTGCGAAATTTGCAGCCAAACCGAGGCCGATGTTGCAAACAGCAGCATAGGCCTCGTTGATCGCCTCGAAATGCAAGTAGTTTTCTATCTCCTTCTTGCCGGTGATGTCGGCTTTGCACCGAGCACGAGCGTTAATCGCGTTCGCCTCTGCTTGATACTTCGCAGCACCCGGCGGTGGCACATCTCTGTCGTAGAGATGGAATTCAGGCCTAGACAAAGGCTCAAGGCGCGAGGTCCATAGAGCCAAGGACGATCCTCCCAACGGGAAGAAAATCACTTCGCCATCAAGCCCCATCTTTTCCAAGTCAAAAACGTCGCAGCCTGCCTGCCGGAGAAATTTCGCAGAATGCTTCAGGAAAGTTATGTCGTGCCGGCCTTCAACTCCAATGAACAGTTTGATGGCGTTGTCCGGGAGAACACCAAGCGATTTTGCAAACAATTTGTTGGTTTCGCCGCCGCCGTTAAGAACCTCTCTTGTCTTGTTAGTTTTCAGGTGGATGTATCGCAGACATTTGTCCGGCAGTGTCCGGGCAAGCATTGGAGTATGGGTCGTGATGATAACTTGGCTTTCGGTGGCCAAATCGAGGAGTGCATTAACGAGCAGACGTTGATTGTGGGGGTGCTGACTCGTTTCCGGCTCTTCGATTGCATAAATAACTGGCGCATTATTCTTTTCCCGCGCCTGTTGCTCCGCTTTCGCGCGGAAAAAATTGAGCAGGACGAGACGTTTTACGCCGCTGCCGCGCTTGTTTATGGGAATATCTTCGTCCCCGGTGATACTGACATTGAAAAGCGTCTCCCACTTCTTCAACGTAATTTGTGGATTCAATTGCTGCGCAAGCGACTCATCCATCTCCTTTAGCTTTTCGAGGGTTGCCTTCGCAATCCGCCGAACCTCAGTTTCCACGTGTCCGGCGAGGCAGCCCAGTGAACTCGCAAATGATTGTCAGGTCTTTTGCGTCACCATCTTTAGTTGCGTCGTGCTTGTCTGGTGCGCCTTCATTTAGAAAGATGTCAAGCGCGTCCATTACAGTGGACTTGCCGACGTCATTCTTGCCTACAAAGGCCGTCATGTCATCGAAGTCGAAGGCGAATTCTTTCTTATAGCAGCGGAAATTTCTGATGCGAAATCGTGCGAGTTTCATAGAGTTGAATCACGCTGCATACAGCAGCGATTGGAGTTGGTTGACGGCGTTGCGGAGCTGGTCTGCGCCGCCGAATTTGCCGATGATTTCATTGACGTTGCCGTGATCGGAAATGGGCCGGACTTTCAGCACGTCGGGCAGCGTGAATTGCAGTTCGCCGTCGCTGGCGTATTTCTCCAGCAGGTCGTCCAGAATTTCGCGGGCTTCCGGCGCGAAGAATTTGAAGAAGGCAACGTGTTGCTGCTTCAGGCGGTCGGCGCGCTGGCGGCGGGTGAGCACCGGCGCGTTGAAGGCCAGATGGCACAGAAGATCGAACGGGTCGGCCTCCGGCTTGCCCGCCTGCGCCGCGACTTGCGCGAAATCAATGCCGCGCTCGGCCAGTTGCTGAATGATGTCGGCGCGCTGGCCGGCATCCGCCTAGCGGGCGCGCAGGTCGTCCGGGCTGGCGCAGAGCGTCCGCACTTTCTCGGCGGTGTAGTCGGTGAGCTTGACGACGCGGAGTTGCTTGCCGTCGGCGTCGAGTTCGTGGACGAGTTCGGCGGCGATTTCCACCTGGCCGCCGTCGAAGTAGAATTTTCGACACCTCACCCCGTCCCTAACCTCTGTTGGTTTTTGCATTGTTCTATAGAAGTGGGCAGATGTGAATAGGTTATGTCAATTTCACCGTCGCCAATGACTACCTTTTCGATGATGGCTTCGACGATCTTCCGTTTTTCTGGCACCTCCATTTTGGGCCAGCGGTCATACAAAGAGGCGGACTCATGGAGCACGTCATCGGCTGACATCTTGTTCACTTTCAAGAAATCCACCTCGGCCTCCAGCTTGGGCAGTTCAGTCAAAAGCTGGTTCAACCGTTCTTCGGCGGGGGTGTAGAGGTCGCGGAAGCCATCACCAGAAATCTGTTTGTGCAAATACAACTGGTGCGTCTGGTGCATTTCTTCACGCATCTTAACAATCTCCCGCTGGTGGGTTCCGAGCAATTCCGATTTCTCGGTCAAGTTCCGGTTGGCTGCCTCCAAGTGGCCGGCTATCCGTTCCGACTGGCCGAAAAACAACTTCATTTCGTCCCGCACGATGGCTTCCAAGTCCACAATGGCGATCTTGTTGCAACATTTCCGGCAGAAGTATTTCGGGCTGTTGGCGGCGACATACATCTTGTGACCGCAGGAACAATGCGCCAAGCCGCTGAACAAATGCACCGGCGGCTTGCCGGGCTTTTTCCACGACTTCAACTGTTCCTCAATAATCTGGTTCACCTGATTCCAAAGCGTTTCGGAAACGATGGGCGGGCACTCGGCCCGCCCCCATTCGCTTTCCGGCTTCAACTCGGTTTGCCATGTTCCGACGAGGCGCATGGTGTTGAACACATACACGCCCTTGGCGCTGGATTCGTTTAAGATGCGTTCAATCGAGGTGTCTCGCCAGATGTTCCCATTGCGGGTGCGATAGCCGGCGGCGTTAAGCTCCTTGGCGACCTGGCCCTTGCGCCGGTATTGCAGAAAAAGCTCGTATGCTTTGCGGCGGATGGCGGCTTCTTCGGGTTTGATCACGAGCTTGCGGTCTTTCCAGACGTAGCCGTATGGTGATGTGCCATTGATGGATTTGCCGAGCTTGGCGCGGGTCAACACTGACGCATTGACACGCTCAGTGATTTCTTCTCGTTCCCATTGGGCAAACACGCCAAGCAAATGAAAAAACATCCGCCCTCCGGCGGTGCTGGTGTCAATCGCCTCGCTCAAGGAAATGAGGTCGGCATTGTGCTTGTTAAAGAAGTCGGAAAAATCTTCCAACTCGCGCCGGTTGCGGGACAGGCGGGCGAGCTTGGAAAACACCAAGCCGGTGACATGGCCGCGCTCAATGTCCTTCATCATGCGCCGGGCTTCCGGGTGTTGCATGACGGCCTTGCCGCTTTGGCCGGCCAAATTATACACCTCTTTGACCTGCCAGTTGCGGCTCTTGGCGTAGAGCCTGGCGCGCTCTTCGTGATGTTCCGGGCTTTCACCTCTGGCCTGATCTTCGGTGGAAACCCGAATCCAGATGCCAACCGGTTTGTTCAAGACGCTATTGTCCTTCATATACTACTTCATACCCGAAAACGAGGGGTGAAGGCAAGATAAAAATGTAGTCAAACTGAATATATCTGTTAAAAAAGTGGCGTGTCACAAAATCAACCGTTGGCAGAAAAAGATTTGATCGCGCTCGCCAAGCGTTTCCGAACGCAGGCGTGCAAAACTCGCGCGCAAGCGGCGCGGGAAATGGGCGTGTCTCAAACCTCAATTTTTAACGCGGAAGAAAGCCCTGGCCAAAGCCTGCTCAAATTACGGATGCGGATGATCGAAGCGTATTCACCGTTCAAGGTCACTGGCCCGGTGTTTTTTTTGGAAGAGAAATATGGAAGCTGAAATTCAGAGCGGCGAAATTATTTGGATTTTGAAGCGGCTTTATAGGCGCGCCTGATGATTTCTCCCAAATTAAGTTCAAAAACTTCGGCAATGCGCAACAGTGTTTCCAATGACGGATTGCGAATTTCTCGCTCCACAAAGCTGATCATTGACTGTGACAAACCCGCCCGTTGCGCCAGCACCGTCATGGACAAACCGCGTTTCTCACGTTCTTCCCGTAAAATTCGGGCAACGTGAGAGGCTATCGCATCGCGCATTTGATTTTTCGCCACACATAAGAATTACCAAAGCGGCGATTGACAATGCAGATTACTATAGTAATAATTCGGCATGACTTTTATCAAACGCATCGGCCCAGACCCGCATGAGAACGGAGCGCAATCCGCCGCCTGCCGGGGTTGCCCGGACATTTGGGAACTCGACAATGGCGACTTTGCCGTCATCGGCATAGACATCACCGCTGCCGCAACACCACAATTGCCGCCAACGGCCGGCTGTGGCCCGGATGAGCGGATTGTCCGGCTCCCGCGCAACCTGTTGATCAACGCCAAGCGCGACATCCCCGACCGCCTCTAGCATTGTTCCTGCCCCTCATGGTAAAATGGGGGACATGGAACAATGGTTTTCAGAACACTGGTTTGATCTCTTTAGCACGGTCGGCATCGTCGGCAGTTTGTGGTTCACGGCTACGGCGCTTCATTCTGAAACCAAAACCAGACGCATCGCCAACTTCCTGGCGGTCACTGCCAATTACCGTGAGATTTGGAAAGAATTTCTCAATCAGCCAAAACTCGCCCGAGTGCTCGACGCTGCGGCCAATGTGGACAGCCAGCCGGTGACGCCGGAAGAAGAAATGTTCGTCAACATGGTGATTCTCCATGTCAGCACCACCTTCTACGCCATGAACGACGAATTGCTGATGACGCTCGAAGGCTCACGCCGGGATGTGGCAGAATTTTTCAAATTGCCCGTGCCGAAAGCAGTTTGGACCAAGACCAAACTGCTGCAAAATCAAGATTTTGCAGCATTCATTGATTCATCTTTGAAGTCTTAACGCTTCGGACGCATGGCCTCGGCCATCATTTTGTTGGCGAGTTCTTCGCGCTGCCGGCGTTCCTCGTCTGTCAATGCCGGCGCGGAGCGTTTGACTTTATAGCCATGACTTGTGGTGACTGAATCCTTGGGAACTGGCACCGGCAAGGTTTTCAAATGGGCAATGAACTGGTCGGGCTGGTAATATGCGACCTTCGCCGCCGCTTCCGCGCCAAGACAACCACTGGCGGCGGCGGCAATTTTTTGCAACCGATCCTCGCTCACGCAAATGATGGCAACCTGTGGCAAACCGGCCTTCAAACATTTCCTGATATTGCCAACCTCGTGATCAATGGTGGTGGTGACGGAAATCTCACACGCGATTTTCTGGTCGCCGCGCTCAAGCAACAAATCAACGCTTTCCTGGCTTCCGGCAATCTGTTGTTCAATCACGCTACGGAAGCCAAGTGCTTCCGCCGCCTCTTTGATCCGCCGCTGCATCGCCTTGTGCTGTTCGCCGCCCTTGCCAAGATCAGCAGGCGCACTCGGCGTTTTCTTTTCCACAACCGCTGCCGGTTTTGACTCCGGCACAACGACCGGTGGCAAAACTTCGGGCGGCGTGGGTTCGATAGCGGGTGGCGATGGCGGGGGAATCTCCGCTATCCTGGGCGGGCTTGGACGGGAAATGATTTCTGTCAGCTTGGGCACCAGTGTCACCGGCAGCTCGTTGGCTGTCGGCGTTGCTCTGGACTTCGCCAGCATCGCCTCCACGTCTGCCCGTGCTGTGCCATACTTTTCTCTCGAAACCGTGATGACTTTCTGCCGTCGTGTAGCGGCTTCCGCCTCGTCTTGTTTTTCCGGCAATGGAACTGTGAGGTTGAAATCGTAGTCACTGCGTTCGACTCGACACACAGCTTGCCCGGTTTCCAGATTTCGCAAATCTTTCGACTCGAAATACGAAAAGCCCTCGGCCAATTTCTTGGCGTCGTCGTCACCAACGCGGAACACAATGCGCGTATAGGGATGCGACATGACAGCACTCGCCACTTCGGGATTGCGCTGCAACTGGTGCAATTCGTGATGTGCCAGCGTGAGGCCGATGCGATACTTCCGTGCGCCGGATAAAATCTCCGCCATGCTAGGCGTGATGAAATTTGCAAATTCGTCAATATAGAGCCAGTAATCGCGCCGGGCGGTGATGTGTTGCGCCTGCCGGCTCATGGCAATCTGCTGGAATTTGGACACCAAGAGCGTGCCCAGCAAATGTGAATTTTCCCGGCCTAATAATCCCTCCGGCAATTTTGCCAGAAAGATTTTGCCACTGTCCATGATGTGCGCGAAGTCCAATTTGTTCTCCGGCTGCGATACCATGTGACGGATGGGCTTTTGTGCAAGGAACGTGTCCAACCGCGTCAAAATCGAGCCGATGGATTTGTTGCCGGACAGGTGTGGAAAACTTTTCTGCCAATAATACACGACTTCGGAATCTTTGACGGATTTCAGGAATTCGTTGCGAAACGGCGGTTCAATCAGGAATCGGCGCAAGTCGGCGATGGTGCCGCGCCGGTCACTTTCCAGAAACGCCAGAATGGCATTCTGCAACACGCTATTCATCTGGTCGCCCCAACTCGTTGACAACCGTTGAAACACGGCAACCAGGTCAGAGGCCAAAAGATTTTTCTCAAGATCGCTGTGGGCGGACAGAATGTTGAATCCAATTGAAAATTGGTCGTCTGCGGGGTCCACCAACACCACGTCATTGATTCGCTCCGGCGGGATGATACCGAGAATGCGGTCAATTAAATCGCCATGCGGGTCAAGCACGGCAACGCCTTCGCCGTTCTCAATGTCTTGTCTGATGAGGTTGAAAAGCAAAGTGCTTTTGCCTGTGCCACTGGCACCGATGATGTGCGTGTGCCTGGTGCGCTGCTCGGCAGACAGCCTGACGGGAACCGTCTGGCCGGCATGGTCGTTCTCGCCAAGTAGCAAGCCCTGCTGCCGGACAATTGACGGTGCCACCTTGGTCTTGGTCGTCTGTCGTTGGAATACTTGCGAGCGCACGGCACTCGACGGCAAATGCACAAAGCCAATCAACTCGTCGCTGTTCAACAACATTCCTGTGCGCCGGGTCTGACGGTGCAACACGTCCTCAATGTGTTCCTCGAACGGGTAATCGTCGTTGTGAAGCGGAATGAGTTCGTTGCCGCTGGGATGCGCGAATACACGCAATGATCCGGCCAAATCGCGCGCCAACTGCAACAGGCGGTCAAAGTCATCGGCTCGAACCATGATGCGGACAACGGTGGCATACAAGGGGCGGGAAACTTTGTTCTCTGCTGCACCGGCCAATTCCTGGGAATTGACGAAATACGCTTTGCCGTCACTGTGCGTTACGGAATTGACGATTGCTTCGGCCCAAGGGTTTTGCACCGGCTGGAACAATACCTGAAACAAGCCAAGCTCGCCTGGCTGCAACTCTGCCAATGCGCCCACGATGCCGATGAACGGGTCAAGCCTGCGACTGGCGAGCGGCAACATGAATTCATGCTTCAAGCCAAATTCAACGGCCAAAACCTCGTCGCCCTGGCTCGTATCCCATGCCTGATCCAAACCGCCTTTGCGGGGAACAAACACGGCTTCTGGAAAATATGCCTGCAACTGCCGCCGGAGCAATGGGGCATCGTCGGCTCCTGCCACGAACTGTGCCGTGACTTTCTTGTGAGTGCCAAGCATTTCAAATGCAATCGGCTCACGACAAAGGGAAAGATTCAAAAGGAACTGCTCGAACGCCTCCTTGGAAATATCGAGCTTGTCGGGAAGCGATGCATGCAATTCCACCAACGATCCACGGACAAGCGGTGTCGGTTCCGGTTCTTCTTCGGGTTCGGATTCAACCGGGGCCAGCGGCTTTTCGGTGCTTAATTTATTGCTCAACTTTTCAACCAGCGAACTCAAAAAGGTGGGCTTGCGCCGGTCGTCAACCGGTGGCGCGTCGGGTAAATAGTGGCCGTGGAACGGGGCAAAAGGCGGTTCCGGTTGAACTGGTTCGGGAAAAACCTGCCAGCCACGTCCGCGTAATTCCCACAGGTGGAATTGCTCGGTCAATTGTTCGTCGAGCTGGGACATACGGCTACGGTCCCTTGGGCAGTGACACCGGGTTGGGTTTGTATAGCTCGTTCAACATCGGGCAGTTCTCCATGAACCGAATCAGTTTGATGCCTTTTGCACCGGTGGTTTCCTCCACCTGGGCTTTGACTACGGCGTTCACCGTGTCGCAATACATCAATCTGGTGTCGTGGCGGTAATGCGTCTCCTTGCGAATCCACGCTTCGTAGATCGCGCCGATGACGGGTGTTTTGATGAGCGTGGCATCGAGGTCTTTGATGCCCGTTGCGATGGGGTTGCGCATTCCGTAGATGGCAATGACAAGCAGTGCCACAAGAAAACAGGGGAAAAGAATCAAACCCGTCAGACCTAAAACCCTGGCGAAAATCATCAATCCCCAAAACCCCACAGCGCACAAGCCGATGAGCAAAACCAATAATTCCCATAGTTTGACCACGGCCGGAATTTCCGCAAACCGGCAACTGAAAAAGAATGCGGTGCCAAATTGCGCCGCACAAATATCGAACACCAGCCGTTCGCGGGTCATTCGCAAATACTCGCGCTTTTGTGACAACACGCCACCCTCGGCAAAATCAACACGGAACATTTCCAAGCCGGGTGCTTCACGCTGTTTCAACTCTTTCTCGATGGCTTCGTAAAACTCCTTGCCGGACGTATTGAAGCCGGGAACAAGCGCATACCAGTGGTCAATGACCTCGCCCTTTTTCTTTTCAAATATCCCAAACATATTTTGTGTTGATGGTTATTTCGCGTTCCGTGGCAGAACAAACAGTGCCGCCCCAAAGATCAATGACAGAAATGCGCCGTAGGTGAGGATGTGGAACAAATCGCTGCCGATTTTGTAATACCAGTAGATGCCGACAACAAATGGAAGTGCGCCGGTCAATTGCCCGGCGATTTTCAGGCTGCGCTTGGTGATACCGGCGAAAATGGTGATGGCGCAGAATATTGGGATGAGCCAAAGCAGGCGTTGCTCGTCGCCTAACTTTTGCAGGTCAAAACCCGAAAGACTGGCACCGAAAATTTGCGCCCACGGCAGGAAAAAGCTAATGCACAAACCGAGTGCGCACAGATTGACCAACTGTGTTCGGCCCAAACTGACGGTTTGCGGCTCCGGCGAGATTGTGGGCGTGGTTTCCGATTTCGGTATGATGGTGATTTCGTCGTGCATAATGATTTCATGTGGTTATTTTTTAACGTCTGGTAAATCATCCCTGTGGCCAATGAAAAAATGACTGGTCGCGACGCTTCAGAGACGTTGGAATCCTAACGGATGGCGAGAGTGACGCAACACAAAATCATTTGAGCTTCAATTTACAGGAAAGTATAAAACACATCGATTTTCTTGATTAATCGTCATAAATACTTGAAATTATAAAAATCCCAATGCGGATACTTATTTATTGTGAAAGCATTTAACATTACGATTATAAATGACGAAATAAGTGAAACTCTAAGTGAGACTATTCGTTTTCTTAAACTCCACCAGATAAACTTTGTCGAATTAAGAACAATTAAAAAGAAGAACATGATCAACTACTCGCTACCCGAGGTGCGAGATTTCTATACTCAACTCACAGATAGCAACATCAAAGTTTCTGCATTAGCCTCGCCCCTTTTTAAATGGTATCCCCACAATACAGTGCATGCACATGTTGAAACCACCGACACATTCGGCTTTAGTCCGTTTTTAAATACAAACGAAAAAAAAGACTATATTGAAAAGACCATTGACGTTGCAAAAGCACTGAGAACCGAACGCATTCGCATCTTTTCTTCTTTAAAAGAACCACAAGGTCGGTATTCTTTTATTGACGACAAATTGTTTCTGTATGCTCTTGATAGGGCCAGAGAAGAAAAGGTGGTATTGCTTTTGGAGAATGAACCTCCTTGTTATGTGAGCCGAATGACGGATCTCAAGAGCATAGCCAGTCAATTTGTTTCTCAGAATTTTGGGATATGGTTTGATATTGCCAACTTTTATAAAATTCGCGAGCATGTCACTCTTGAAGATCTTGAAGAATTGAAGGGAAGTATTCAATACTTTCATCTCAAAGATTTTGATGCCTCCGGCAATTATGTCCCTCTAGGTCAAGGTATCGTAAATTATAAGCAGTTAATTTCTTACATACAAAAAGTGTTTAACAACAAAAGCATATTTTTATCAATAGAAACTCACGCCCAAAATAAACCCGAAGAAATAACACTCTTATCATTACAAACGCTGAAGATTCTTTTATCTGAAGAGACATGATTTCTACGCCAAAGAAGCAGGCGCAAGACAAAGTTCTTTACCGCCATTTTTTGCTCGTTGTTTAAAGTGTGGCTGACGAATTAAATTACACGTGTGTAAAGTTTACCGCCTTTGTCAATCTTTGATCGAAGTAGAATAAGATGTTTTTGCATTTGATCGGGCGCGATAGCATTTTGGCGGCTTACAACCTCGAACGCGTCCTGATTATATTTAATTCGCTCCGAACCAAAAAATATTTGATCCCAAGGAAGATCCATGCAGTTTTCATAAAAATAAAACGAATTTTGCAAATACTGAATTATCCCATTTTGTGATGGATTTCTAAAAATGTTTCCCACGCAACCAGCATTTTCGATATGAAAGGCGTTAATACTATGACGAAATACTGGCTGGATCCCCCTAGTAAACATTTTCCAAGCAAAATCCCAATCTTCAAAGCCCCAGCCAGAATATGTTTCGTCAAAAGGAACAAAGTCAGACTTCGGAAAGCTAAGGTTGCAAGTAAAACTTGCACGCCACGGAGTTGCGGTTGCGAGAAAATATGCACGCTTTTCAAGCTCTCTATTCTCACGAGTTCTTAACTCAGGTGGGGTTCCTAGGAGAACCATCTGTTCCAACCATTCATCCGTCAGAATTGAAAATGATCCAGCCGCCTCATAAATTTCACCAAGCCATGTTCTGTGACCCGCTACAAGTAAGTGAGGTCTTCCTGGTGCATGCACAATTACATTTTCATTAATAAAGTTCTTATCAGGTATCATATCACCGTCTAAGAGCACAATTATGCTTCCTTTCGCCTTTTCTATTCCGATATTACGACCCGCCGACCTTCCGTTCAAACTGTTTTTTAGAAAAACGTATGAAATTTTAGCTTTAAGATTTAGCAGGAAGTTCAGTGCTGTTTGCGGAATCTCCACAGGAGAAACATCTACAATAATAATTTCGCCGTCTTCTGGTGACATTTGTTTGGCTAGCCTACTACAAGTCAATAAAATCGTAGATGTTTGATTATATGCGAGTATAACTATAGATAGTTTCATTGTTCATTCAAGTTTGAAGGCGTTAAAATCTTTGATAATTAAAGGCGAACTCGACTGCCAATCTTGCCCGCAACCAACACTGTGGTTCCTTTGCCATTTCACTGTTAATTCAAAGTTCATAAACGATATAAATCACCTATGGATTAGAACGTGGTGCGTAATGAAGAATTGAGCGGACACCTGCGTCAGAAGGATCGTAGTTTATGCCTCGAACCACTGCTACAGGGGCGCCTCGACCCCTTTGGCCTATCACTACACCGGCTGCTGCTACGACCATGTCGACCAATGTTTCCTCTTGATGTTTTATTTTACCGCCACTTAGCGCTTGGGTTTTGCGGACTGGGCTGATCCCGCTTGCACCAACAGCAATCACGGTTGCGCCACATCTATCAGGACGACCATCGCTATCGCAAATAACTACTGCAATATTAATTTGGGTTAACTTGTGTAGTTCATCTCTGAGACGGCGTGCGGAAGCATCAGGATCAAGAGGAAGTAGGTAAGCACTGTCTGCTTGGTCCCTATCAACTCCTGCAGAAGTGAGTTCATAACCGAGTCGATGGAAAGCAATAATCGGACCTTTTGGACCAGCTAACCTATATGATTGTGATTCATCTAGGATAAGTTGCAAAAGCCGAGCATCCTTACCAGTTTGCTCCGCTAAATCTAGTGCTTTTGACGAAGGTGTTACAATTCGCAAGTCTATTCGGCGACCTTCTTCGATGGACACCACTTTGGAAGCAACAACAATTATATCACCGTCGAGAAATGGATGTGTTAGTGCCGCCTCCGCGATGAGGCGAGACAATAGGTCTCCGGGCAATACTTCTGGAAATGGTTCGAGCGTAAATACGCTATAATTTGCGGTGTTCATAATTTGTATTGCATTAATTAACGGTTATATTTGATGGGTCTTGTAGTTCCAGGGATTTCGCAACCCCTGATGTTGTTCACAGTGGCCCGAAGGCCATTTACAAGCATTGAATTGGCTGCATCAATGCCACATGACTGACCCACTACAAGATAATCAATTGCTCGCTGAACGTAAGCGGGCCAAAGAGTGTGTGTGACAGTTTCAATATCGGAACCATTCTGAGCCGCTTCCCAAGCTTTAAACAGCGGTTTAGGCCATAAATTCATGCTGTCAATTTCCAACGCTTCACTCTTCCACTGATTGAGTGCTAACAACATGCTATTATACTGATTATCGTTTAGCTGTCCACCATCTAAACGATAAGATTCGTCGTAGGCTTTATGAGGAACAGAACCCGATTTGAGGCCAGCAAGCAAAACAGGTATTTCTTCCTGATAGATTTGGCGAAAGTGCGGAAAACTTACAGCGTGCCTTTTCGGGCGGTCAAGACGAACAGAAGTTACTTTTCCTATGTCTAAACACTTAAGCAATATTGCGATATCTATACCGTAACCGTTAATTGCATTTAGAATCGGTCCAAGCGAAGAAGCTGTGTTGAACCATTTTAAAAGCGCCCTGACAGCTCGGCGCGAAAGTGCAATATCTCCCGCAATTGGTTGTGGAATGTTTAATCCGGTGGTGGCCAATAATAAAGGTCTTATAATATGGTTGCTCAAGTTGCCTTCATACCAAAAACGCGGGTAATCCGCGATAGCCAGATCTGACCCAAGAACAACTTCCGAAACAAGTGCCCGATAAGTAGAATAGTCAGCGTTCTTTGTGTCAGTATCAATGACAAGAACACAATCTGCTTTTGAGACTAAATGCAATCCGGCAAAGATTTGACGACCCTTACCAGCTTCCTTAAGGCGCAATTGCTGTTTGCAAATTGGTAATGTCGCGTTGAGAAAATTTCGTGCCGTTTCGTCTGAAGAACTGGCATCTACGTTCACTATCATAGTATCATGTGTTCCTATCGCAGTAACCACGGCTGCCGCAACATTGGCAATTGTGCTTTCTTCATTGCGACTAGGTAACACAGCAGCAGCCCTCATTTGTTTTTCTTTCCTTTAACTAAACGCACTAGGTTCAGGATGGCAGTAGCGGCTTCGTCTGCTGTTCGCACTTCAAGGTAGTAGAAAGGAAGTTTAATCAGCGATGAGACCAATCGCGAACGAAATAGAGCCGTTTCATTTGTGTCAAGTGGGAGTATTGGACAAAAGGAAAATGTCTTATTGATCACAAGTGGAGTGGGTAATCCACTGATGTATCGGCCTATATTTTCATGTAATCGAAGTCTTTCCACAGTCGACGCGTTAGAGATGCATTGCATATTTGGACAAGAACAGTCCGAGTGGACGTTAACACGAACCACAAGAGCGAGGGGGGTGTCGCTTTCCAGAAAATTTAGATTACTGAGCGAGATGTGACGTTTAATTTCATAAAAGCTTTTACCTCCTTTGATATTTGATCCACGCACCGATGCGACACGCTTTCCGGGCCGTAACTTTACAATGCATTTATTGTCGAGTTTCAGCACAATAATATCATCCCCTGCTGGCAGGCATTGCTGCTTTAGTAAAGCTAACAGTGTATTAGTCTTTCCACTGCCTTTATCTCCAAGAATGAGTATCCCGACGCCTTTAGGAGCAACCGCTGCCGAGCCATGAACTGTTGCCATACCAGCGAGCTGACGATCACGTTCCAAAATAGTATATGTAATAAATGGAAGCCTTGAATTTATTGTTGATGAATCTATTTGTAGAGCAAACTTGTTGTTTTTAGTTATTTTCAAACTTGGCAGCAATCCTGGCTTTAATGTGGTTACTTCAATTATTGTCTGCTTCTGGTTTTTAGTTCCTTTCTCTAATTGCCACCCACCAGGGAGAAAACAACCCATTTCCGTCGCAAATTGTGCGAGATCTGCCGTTTCGTTTAGGACTAACTGAGCGGACACAAATCCGGTATAAATCTGTGCCGACTTCATAATTATTTCGTATTGCCACTAATTAATTTCGCAAGTATTGGCGCTTTGGGGCGGTAGCGCTGCTCAGTGACACAAACGCGAATCCATTCTGTAGGGTCAGTGCATAGCGTTATCTTATCTTTATGCAAATTATCTATCTCCCGAACTGTCGTGACTATGCAAAAAAGTGGATCATGGTATTGGAAACCACGACGATAGGCTAATTGAATACGGGCGGCGCCTCCGCCGACAGAGGCTGATTGTTCGGCAAGGATATCCGCAATCAACGCGCCAACTTTCCCAACCTGATACGCAGGATTTTTACCAAATAATGTTTCATTCCCAGCGCCATACGATGGTGATATTAGCCCGTGACGACCATTCCCACGTCCGACTAGTCCGTCTTCACCATAATCTATTGCTGAACCGGAAACGTTCATGTAACAGTCTTGTGGCGACGCAATTTTATGCTCAGGAGTGTCCTCAAGCGCGCGCAGGCGCAAGGTTAGATCTGTAGCTATATTATTCCTTAATAATTCAACTATTTGCTGCTTGGCCTCACTCATTACATCTCGGTAACTATTGTAGTCGTGGACGGTCCCAGCAAGAACCGGAACATTGCAGGTAATATCAAAATGATCCGCTGTTCTCGCAACGAGCACTTTAATGTCGGTGCCAGCCCACTCGTGCCGGATAAAGAACGCTTCAACTATCAGAGCTATGTCCTCAGCTTTGCTCCGAGGATAGACCGCAGTAAGAAAGGCGGTATCATTCGAGCAAATCATGCGGCGCTCAGGTAGGTCCGATTCGGTCTCAGGCTTGAACCAGCGCTCATACATCGACGAATCAGTTGTGAGATGAATAAATTCTAGCGAAACTTTGTCAAATCCTGGTAGTGCGTGTTTCAGTTGCTCCAATGCTGCCGCTTCCAAGATTTCGGCCAAAGGTATGTTTTGCGAACCAAATTTAGTAGAAGCACGTCCGCCAAAAACTATGCGCAAAGGCCTATCGAATGTTCCACTGTTCCATTCAAAGCGTGCGCGGCCTCCAAACACTCCCACCTTATCCAGGTTATGGTGAAGGACGAAGCCGAAGCGGGTTAAACAGTATTCGCTGTATCTGATCGATGCAAGCTCTGCTATGCCATCAGCTAGGGTATCTGGATGCCCTATTCCTTTTCGTTCTACAATCTCCATCGGTTGATTATTCGGATGGACATTTAGATCAAACTTGTGTGTGATACGCATGGATGTTTCAGTTACAAATTGCAAAAAATATTCAAAATTGTCGAGCATTTTCTGGACAGAACATCCTGAATTGCTAAAATGCAACCGTGTCGAAACAATTTTCAACTTTGCGAGCGGTAACAGCACTCCTCGGCGATCCTGTGAGTCATAGCGTTTCTCCTTCCGTTTTACGGGAAATATTTCATGAAAGTGGCATTTGTAATTACGAACACCGCCTTATTCTCGTGCCGAAGGAACGTGCAGACATTGAGCTACCAAGAATGATTGAGGCTTTAAAAAATGAAGGCTTACTGGGAGTAAACATAACACTTCCTTTTAAAGAAATGGCAGCCGGAATCTGTGCCAGCCTGTCTGATATCAGCAAATTGAGCGGGGTTGTCAATGTTCTGAGATATGATAAGGAGGGAGTTATTGGAAATAACACGGATGGGGAAGCAGCAATCGGAGCTCTCAAAGTGTTGCATCCGCTTGCCGGTAGTTCCATGCTTATCTTTGGTTCAGGTGGCGCTGCCCGCGCGATTGCTTTTGCAGCAGCCATAGAAGCCTCTCACATCATGATCGTAAACCGAACTGAAGCACGTGGACAAGCACTTGTTGAGGATTTGCGACGACGAACTGGCGTCAAGGCAACCTTTTATGCTCTCTCCGACGTATCAATGTCTGCGAATCTCTTGCATTATATTTTTGAATCCAGTTCTCATATAGTAAACGCAACAAGTTGCGGAATGAGGGGCAATCCCCAAAAATGTGTTGTGCCCCCGGAACTTCTCAAAGAATGCCTCAGTAAACTCAACTATCGCGTGTTCCTTGACGCGGTCTTTAATCCCCTGCAAACACAATTTCTTGAGGTTGCCACTGCCACAAACCATCTTACAGTTGACGGTCTTGAGATGCTCATCAATCAGGCAGCTTTAGCGGTGGCATTTTGGTTGAAAGAAACTCCACGTCACCCACCTAAAAGTTGTCGAACCGTTGCGTTGGCGGCATTACGGCAAAATTAAGTATTCGCGCCCCGACATTCCTTAATGATCGCTATTCCAAATCTGTTTGATTGGTGATAACGAAAAGAGCGATTTCTTAAAATTTAAGAAATCGCTCCATTTAGAATTCGGCAACATTTAGAACGCGGCAAAATAGCCAAGCCCTCGTAATGAGGAATACCCAGGATTTCCCATGATTACATGATCCGTGATTTCAATTTTCATCAACTGCCCAGCCCGGATTAAATCGCGGGTCACCTTGATGTCCGCCTCGCTCGGTGATGGGTCGCCGCTCGGGTGATTGTGGATGAGAACAATGAACGCCGCTTTCATCGCCACCGCCACAGAGAACACCTCGCGCGGATGAACTAAAAGGGTATCCATCGTGCCGATGGTCACCAGATGATGCCCCTTCACCCGTCTGCGGATGTTCAGGAGCAACACCACCAGACATTCGCAATCCGGGTTGAAATACGGATGGGTGGCGATGTGCATCCGCCAGTAGTCAACAACCTGCTGTGGTTGTTCACAGATTTGCATGTGCTCCGGCACCGGACAGTCCCGCAAGGCAACAACCTTGAACTCCTTCGGGTTGTAGTCAGTCATGGGCCGCCTCGCTTTCCTGAAACGTCCGGCCAAGAATAAAATCCGCCGCTTTCTGTGCCTGCGCTGCCGCATACACGATGAGCGTCTTGTCCTGCTTTAACTGCTTCAACCAGCCTTCAAGGTAGGCGGCAGAACTGTCAATTGTCCGCTCGACGATACCGGCCTGACCGCAGAGAAACGCGCTGCCCAGTTCGGCAACCAATTCCTCTTTGCAGTATGGGTCGGAGCCATAGCCATTGCGTTCCGTGATGCTCTGGCGCTTCAACCGCTTTTCATGGCCGGTGGAATGCATCAGTTCGTGAAAGAGGGTTGCGTGATATGCGTCCTCGGTGTCGAATCGTTTTGGCTCCGGCATACCAACGATGTCATTAACCGGGGTATAGTAGGCATGAGACATGCCGTGCTTGATCTTTGGCGGTTGCGGCATCTTCGCCACAATCTCCGCCGCTTCGGTCGCGACAAAGGAACTGTTGTCTTCTGCCGGCATGTTCCTCAACCCCTCGCATTGCGCGACATTGAAGACGAAATATAGACGGAGCAGCGGGATTTTCTCCAGTTCACCCGATTCCTTGTCCGTGACCTCCATCTGTTTCCAGAACACGACGGGGCAGGCTTTCTCGCCCTTCTTCACGCTGCCGCCAAGCTGGATGGCCTGACGGAACGTGAGCCAGTGTGGTGATTCATACCCCATTGCCAAGAGCAGGAATGGATTGATGCCGCGATACGCCTTCTTGCTGACAAGGTTGCGGGGCAATCCGGTTTTAACCTGCCACGGCTTGTGCCAGGGAACGGTGCCTTGCGAAAGCAAGTCAGTGATGCGTTCGGTGATGCGCTCATACGATTTGATGTTCATATTTTTCCTTTGGTATTTGATTGTTGAAAGAACCCTGTGAACCCAACATGAAGCGTATGGCATCCCGGCATTGCAATGGAGACGCTAGAACTTGCCGGATTGGCAATATGAAAAAAGAGCGACCCAATGGATCGCCCTTGTGTATCACTTGCGCCTGCGGTTTAGGATCACCGCTTCTGAATTTGGCGAGATGCGGAACAAGACGGGCGGTTGGTGGAAGCGAACCGGCTTGTCGAAACGTGTTTTGAAATCACGCATCGGCCGATTCATCAGAACCACCGCCGCGCACTCGTTCACCCGGACGACACGGCACAGCCTACCGCTGAAACGGAAGACATCCCCGGCGCGCAACCGGAATGGATATGCCGCAAGCTGCCAGATGATGCCGAATTCAACTTGATTTGGGTCATAGCCGTTGCGCTTTTTGCCGGGTGGCGGTTTCTTGATGCTCATGGCACGCCCTCCAAGAGTGGTTCCGCGTCCCGCAGTGTTTGCAACACCTGGTCAATGTGCGGACGGGTCAGCGTCCAGCCTCGTCCCGGCAATTCGGCAATCACCGCCCATTTGAAGCGTTGATAGAAATTCAACGCCTGTTCGTCGTTGCGGCAATGGTCGGCAAGGATTGCGAGCGCCAGTTGCGCCGGGCCACTGCCGCCATAGCCCCACTCGAATCCGGTCGGACTGTGGTTCCACAGGTCGTGCCTGGGATTGAGTCGGCGTCCGTCCACCGTGACGATGACGGCATACCCTTGGCGACGGCCTTCATACTGCTTCATGCCGTCGCTCGGTCCCGATACCATACGCTTGTTTGACATAATACTCCTTTCTGTTGGTTGTAAGGGGCACGGCCACACGCAAGGTGAAGCCGCGCAGGTTTAGTAGTCTTCGGGAAGCAAAACCGTCGTTGAATTTCTATCCGCCTCGGTGATGATCCAGAATTTTATGCAATTCCTGGCGTGATATACCGACAAGAGACGACGGCCTTTTGCAAGAGCTTGGTCGTTCTCGTTCCGGTCGTCGGGAACCATGTCGCCCCAATCACCCGCCTGATGTCGAGCGACCCCGGCAAGGATGTCATCCTGGGTCAGCCGGCTGAGCGCATTTGGTGTTGCTACGAGGCGGCCAAGTGGAAACTTGACGGCGGAAACGGCTGAGGCGCTCATAGATGATGATCCTCGTAGGTTGCCGCCAGCCCGTCCTCGTCGTCGCCAAGCACGTCTTCAAGAGCGGCCTTGATCTCCACTTTCTCAAGGTCAGGCTTGGCACCCTTGGGACAGCAGGGGCAATGCACGACATTGATGACACTCCCGCCGAATTCCCAGCCGGCTACCCGGAATTCTTGCCGGTAGCGGTCGATCAATCTTTGGGCATGGGGCAATGAACACCATGCTTTGGCTTCCTCGTGGCTCAATCCGGTTTCAAACACGGCATCGTGCCAGAGGTGGTAGGTATCCCACGGCTCGCCGCAGGTAGAACAATGAACATCCATAGTTGTATCCTTTCTAGTTAGTTGGTGGTTTGCTCTATTCAAACAATCCTTTCACTTCCTCGGCATTCAACTTGTCCGGCTGCTGGTCTTCTTGTTCAAAGACATGAATCTTCACGAAGACAAACTTCGCCAGCCGCACGGCAATTTCTTCTCTCCCAACCCGTCCCGCCTCGTCCTCGTCGAACACGATGATGACATGGCTGTTGCGGTCGGTGTGCTGCTTGATTAACGCCTCCTGCGTGGCTGACATGGTGCTGCCCATAAGTGCAACCACCTTGCGAAAGCCTGCCTGGTGAAGCTTCATGCAGCCAAAGAAGCCTTCAACAATGATGAGCGGTTTGTCAGCCGGTTCTTTGCTGGCCCGGTCAATGTTGAATAACTCCTGCATTTTTCTGAATCCCGCAGGCAGCTTGTATTTCGGCGTATCCTCGGCTGGTTCACCGGGGAAGCGTCCCGCATACGCCACGACCTCGCTTTTGACATTGTGAATCGGTATGGCGATGCGGTCAGCCATCATGCCCTTGGAACAAAAGCCGATGCCGAAATCCACGATGGTTTCGAGCGTCAATCCGCGTTCCTGGGTGAGATATGGATGCTCACGCTCCAGCTTGTCCAGCCGGAATTTCAAGGGCGTGTTGGGGGTGGCGTTTTCCACAACCGGTGCTGATTTTGCAACCGGCTTCGGTCGTGGAGCTTCCTCGGCCTTCGATGCCTCGCCCTTTTCCTCGGCTTCCTCACTGGAGCCGGAGGCCATTGCTTCGGGATCAAGGTTGAACCATTCAATGGCGTTCAATGCCGCCGCATGGATGCTCACGTCATCCATCCTCGCAATGAAGTCGAGGACGTTCCCGCCATGCTTGCACTCGCTAAAGCAATTCCAGATGTTCTTGCTAATACTTATCCGAAACTGTGTCGGATTGCTGCCTTTGTGAATCGGACACGGCCCATTCAGGCTGTCAGTGCCGCGTTTGAACTTGTCGAGGATGCCGTAGTGTTCCAAGACTTGTTCCATGGTGATGGCCGCTTTGACGGCCTTGAAGTCAACGAACGATGATTTTGCCATATATGTATGTGGTTAGTTGTGAAGAACGGTGCGGCTCATGAATTTGAGCTGCATCCATTGGTCATGCTACGGGTTGGGTGAAAAGTCGGGAGACGCTAGAACTTGTCAAATTGGCAAGTCGAGAAGCGGGGACAATGCACCGGTTTTGCCGTGGTGCCAAACAGGGGAGAACAAATCCTTTTTCAACATCGACTGGTCGGCGAAAAGAAACAGTCCGTGACCGCGCTTCAATTGGGAACATGCGAGAAGCAGCGACTGCACTCGCGCGGCAATCGTCGTCACGGTGAGGACGCGAAAACGCGGGATGCCAAGATGCCGCTGGTGAACTTTGTTCGCCCACGTCGCTTCGTAGGCGAGCAACTTGCGGCGGAATGACGTTTGTGCCAGTTGTTTGCGGACAACAGGCATGGTGCCACGGTCGGCCTCAAGAAAGAAATATGCCCGCTCTACCTGGCCGGCTTGATCTGTGTATTCCACAGCGAACACCCGGTCGGGGATGACGCCAAGATTCATGCCACCGGCAATTTTCACCCGCCATTGAAACGGCTGCTTTTCGACTGGCAACTCAAGCTCGTCTTCGTAAAGAAGCCGGATGCCATGCTTCCGGCAGGCAAGCTCAATGGATACCATTGTCTCGGACACCAATAGTGCGTGTTCAAGAAACACCTGGCCGATGCCCTGATTCTTCTCGCTCCAGAGCGGAATGTCACCAAGCTCCTGTTTCAATAGCATCCCGCCCTTGGCGCTTACGCCATACACAATAGGGCGGGTGCCGGGTGTGTCATAGTATTGAAGCTGGGCGCGGGGCCGTTCCAAAAATCCGTGGTGGTAGAGCAGCTTCAACCGACGCAGCACTTGCAACTGGCTGTCGCCGACAAGCGCGATGATCTGGCGGGAATTGAGAAAACGGTGCCGGTGGACGAGCCGGATCACGGTGCGGTCGCGCTCGGTGAATTGCATCGGGGCAACGGCGGCGCGCTCAAAGCGGGGAAGTCGTTTTTCCATTCCGCCACAATGACGGAAATTGGGGAAATGTGGGAGACGTTAGAACTTGCCGGTGGGGCAAGTTCAAGATCGTAAAGGACAACGGATATAAACGCCACTTCTGCCAATGCGGTAGTTTTTTGCTTGACAAATATAAAAGTTTTAAAATAACGTATTTTCTATCAAAACAGAACTAAAACTTTGCCCGAAAGATCCCCACGATCCACTGCATCATGCAATCGTGGAGGTAAATGGGCTTAAGTTTGAAGGCATTTTCCTTAAATCGCTCAATGAAAAAGTTCAACGAGATACAATTTTAATTCCAAGACCACAAGGTTTGCTGGGACAACTTGCTAAAGAAAGGGAGGTTGGAGAAATTATAAAACATTTTAATCATTGGTCACAAAAATGTCAGAGAACTTGGGGTTTTGGAAAAACTGGCACATTAAAAAAAATCGAGCGATTGGCCATAGAGAAAAATATTCCAGCAGAATTCAAGCTTCGGACAGTTGCCCACCATTATGGAGCAGTCCCTGTCCTGCAAATTGGCGAGATTAGGAGAAATAACAAACAGATTTTTGTTGCTATTTTACCCTCATTGGCAGATTTGCGGATTCGAGACTATGTTGGAGATAAGAGGGAGATTTTGCTGTCCTTCGAGAGGTATTTACCGCTTTTGTTCGCTGCCTATTATGAACAAGTAGGTTTTTATCTCAGGGCGATTTTTTTCGGTGCTGACGAAAGGCATATAATAAAGTATGCCCACAGAATTCGGTCCATCTTGGTTGGATCTATAAGGGGAAAAGTTGAGGAAATCAAGAATGGTCAGGCCGATAAAAATCGCCTGCTTGCGAACAGTCTTCGTCGAACCTACGAGCGGGATATTCAAATCGCTGAAGCCGTTGACGCTTATGGGCATTTAATTACTAACTATATCTACTCGTTTTTCTGTATGGAGAGTAATATCTCTAAATATGAGAAACGCCTTGCAGAGATTGTCCATACTGATGGCGTGCTAAGTGCCGAAAATCCAATTTCATTTTTGCGAGAATGCGTAAGGCATATTTCGGAACCAAAAAGCAACGACCTTTTCGTGTCAAATGTAGGCAATCTTAAAACAGATTGGCTGGTCCACTTTGGTGAGGCGGCAGCCTTTATTGGTGAAATTAACAGGTCGTGCCCAAAAGGTCCTTTCGCTCCAACTATTTTTGTCGGCTATCATTTCGATATTGAAGCAAATGACCACGCATTTGAACAATTACAATTGGCAGTAAAAGAACACTGGCCACACGTCCAATTGCTTAGGGGGCGACATTTGGCAAGAAATATCCGGTGGTCATTGTTGGGGCGAATTTGGATTACCGACACCTACCTATTTTTAATACCCCCTACATTTATAACTCGAAATGGAACGAAGAAGCCACTAAATCCTAAAGAGGATTGGCTTTTATTGGAATTCGTTTATTCGGTTTTGCTTGGAAAACATTGTCTAACAATGAAGCCAAGGATTTTTAACCCGGACGTATTTGAAGAATTTAAAATTCACCTGAATAATTACGCGCCAGAACAACAGGAGATACCTCAAGTCAGAAAACTGCATTGGGACGCCAATTTAGCCAAAGCAAAAAGGGACTGGATTCAGGTGTTGCGTGATCATGAGCGTCTTCCTTCAATGAATGCGTTAGAAGTAAGCTCGTTGGCTTCATTCGAGGAGGCAATTTTAAGTCCATTGCACAAACGGCTTATTGAATTGTTTTTTCAGGCAGCTTACTGGTATTTAGAGCCTGGCGCCTTATTAATATTGCAGTCACTACTAAAGCAATTCCCTGCTGGGAACGGAACTATCGAACGAAAAGAATTAAGGGAGCAGTTTAAGTCATTAAACTCAAAACATAAATTCGCGGAAGGATTGAACACCATTTTGAGTTTCAACTTTAATTTATTTCACAAGTTAGAGCCATTGGTGGTTCAAAACGATGACGGTCTAGTGACACTCCGTTTAGCTAATGTTGTTGAAGTGCTGTGCAACAGTTTCTGTTGTCATCCGCCGCGGTTTATTGAGCACATTGTAGGTCAAATGTTATCCACACGGGAGGGTGACCGATGAGGTTACAAACTTGCTATAATGAAGAACGGAGGTTTGCTATGCTAAAATTAATATCCGAAACCGACGTAAATCGTCGGCTTTCACTCATTGAATTAGTCAAACACTATCATATACAAGACCTTATTCTCTGTGGTTCGACACTTTATCGGGGGGTTTGTCCTTTTTGTAAACAACCCGAATTTCAAGTCATGCCAATTCACGCAATCTGGTTGTGTTTTGCTTGTGATCGGACGGGAACAACTTTCGATTTGGTAGCGGAGCTTGAACGAATTCCAAAAGACGAAGTCCTGCAACGGATAAATTCTTGGATATGTGGTGAATCCGTGATTGGTTCAGTAGTCTGCCTCTAACAGGGCAGACTTTTTTATGTCACCCCATCCATTTTTTCAACTTGTCCTCAATCTTTGCTCGTGGCATGGCAAACCGCTCCCGCGACAAGGCAATGAGCTTGTCCCTCCGGCCAACCCGGTTTTCGAGCGGTGGCAGCATCTTCGCCCGGAACGGCTCCAAATTCGAGCCTTCCACCAGTAACTTCACCACGGCCTCATACCGCTCAAGGTCGGCAAGGGAAGTGGCCGGAATGGTTTTGCCGAATTCCTTCGTCATCACCTCGGCATCGGTATAGCCGATGCGGAATGCAACCAGCGTCCCTACATTGCCGAATACCGCTTGCCGGATCGGTTCCGAAAGCTGGTCAATGTATTGATGCGACAGCGTGAGGCACAACCGATACTTGCGAGCTTCCGCCAGAATCGAGGCAAACGCATCAGTTGAAAAATTCTGGAACTCGTCAATGAACAGGTAAAAGTCACGGCGCTCATGCTCCGGCCGATTCGACCGCGCCATCGCGCCAAGCTGGAATTGTGTCACCATGAGTGATCCAAGCAAGTTCGCCTTGTCGTGTCCAAGCCGACCTTTGGACAAGTTGGCGATGAACAACCGCCCGTTGTCCATGACGAATGGAATATCCACCTTCTTTTTGATCTGGCCCAAAATGTTCCTCACCACTGGATTCAACAGGAATTGGCCGATTTTGTTCTGAATCGGCGCAATGGCCTCGCGTTTGAACCGCTCGTCATATCCCGCATATTCTTCCGCCCAAAACGCCCGGATGAACGGGTCTTTGATCTGCCGGACCACCTTGGCCCGGTAGGCGTCATCTGTCAGCAGCCGGTTGACACCCAAAAGGGTGCTGTTCCGACAATCAAGCAGAGCGGAGACGGCATTGTAGAGGATATATTCCAACCTCGGTCCCCAGGAATCTCGCCAGATGCCCTTGAATGCCACCACAATGCCGGATGCCACCAAATGCCGGTCATCGGGTGCCACATTGCCAATCACATTCAAGCCGATGGGAAACTCAATATCACCCGGATTGAAATACACCAAATGGTCCGCCCGCCTGGGCGGGATGTGATTCAACAATTCCTCGGCTAAGTCGCCGTGCGGATCAATGACACCAACCCCATGCCCTAGGGCAATGTGCTGCAAAATCAGGTTGCGGAGCAACGTCGTCTTGCCGGAGCCGGTTTTGCCGATGATGTAGATGTGTTGGCGCTCATCAATTGCAGCAATGCCAAAGGGCTGGGGTTCACCCCAGCCATGTCGTTCGCCAATTGTAA
>OBLU010000971.1_pt1 | contig 26658 bp, 25 predicted proteins | sample 1518681 | NCBI WGS metagenome assembly OBLU01 (sample SAMEA3539304, study PRJEB22396) | soil metagenome | biome: tundra; feature: field; material: soil | place: USA | collected 2010-05 | depth 0.15 m
CTCGATGGATCGGCAGTAATGTGAAGTTCCGCGGTGCGCGCGGCTCATTGTGCGTATTTTCCGCAGGCTGCGATGGAGAACTACGAATGGCGGACGCGCGGCAAAACCCTAGGCTATTAACCCCTTCAAGTGAAAGAACTGGCCACCGAGCGGGGGGCGCGAACTGCGGTAGCCACCGTAAATAAACCAAACACTAACAGGAGTGCAGCCATGACAAAGATTGTCATTAGAGTCGCGGTCGGATTGTTCGCAGCCGCATTGGTCGGCAGCATGGCCGTTGCTCAGCAGACTGAGGAAGTCACGGTGCAAGCGTCGCGAACCGTCGAGAAACATGTTGGTCACACCTCTACAGGGATACCTATCGTCGATGTCTCGCTCGCCTATGGCGTCAGTTATGCGGGCCTCGATCTCGCCTCACACGCCGGCGTTATGGAACTCGAAAAGCGCGTCAATGACGCGGCTCAGCAGGCTTGTAAAGAACTTGCTCGCCAGTATCCGTTTCATGCAACCCCGAGCGATGCGGAGTGCGCGAAGACGACGGCCGATAAGGCGATGGTCAAGGTCCACGAGTTGGCCGCCGCGGCGGCCAAAGGGTCCCAGAAGTAGTACTGGCTGACAGTTGCCGCCCATTTTGCTGCAAGTTGATGCGACCCCGGCCTCGGGCCGGGGTTTTTGCCGTTTTTGCGGTGGATAACTCCCGGATCGCGCGGCTGGACTCCACGGCTGGCGCTCTCGCCTGAAGCTGGCCGCACGTGCCACAGTTGGTAGAGCGCAACGAGACGCTCGGAGCAGAAGTCAAAGAAAATCATCCCGCCGTGTGAGCATAGCTGCGGCGAAGATATTCACGGTGCTTCCTCGGTCGTATGGTCAGGCGCTATCTCGCGCGAAGGTGGTACCTTTGCTTCCGGGCTCCCAATGGCGGTCACTTTCGAACCTGCTTTTCCAGTGTGGAATTCATCAATCGAGCGAGATTCTACCGTGGAAGGAAACTTGACCTGATGCCGCGCTTCACCGCTGCCCGAAGCATCCGACGGAAAACTGGAGGAACGCGCACGCGTCGCCTCCGCCTGTCACGTCTTTGGCCAAGCGCTCGCTTGAGACGACGTTGGTGGCGCGCCTTCCGGCGCGCATCGGCGGTCGTGAAGGTCATCATCGGTGTGGCGGTCCTGCTAACGCTGTCGCTCGCCATCAACTGGATCTATCAGGTCATCCGCAAGCCATCCGAGCTATTCTTTCCCGTTAGCGGAACACTCTACAAGACACCGTCTGAAACGTGGCGAGAGTACGCGCCCATCTTTAGAAAGTACGCGACGAACGTAATCACTCCCGACCTTCTCGCGGCAATTGCGCAAGTAGAGGGCTCCGGAAATCCGGTGGTGCGCACGTACTGGCGTTGGTCATGGACATCGCAGCCCTTCGAGGTGTACCGGCCGGCGTCGAGCGCCGTCGGGATGTACCAGATTACCGACGGAACTTTTGCAGAAGCGAGGCGCTATTGCATTCACAATCACACTGTCGCGGAGGATGGGCCTTGGAATAGTTGGCGATCGTGCTGGTTCAATAGCCTATATGCCCGGGTGGTGCCTACTCACGCTGTCGAGCTCACATCGGCCTACCTCGACCGGAGTGTTGCGATCACCCTCGAGCGGCACCGAATGGGCTCCGCTACACTCCAACACGAGCAGGAGCTGGCTGCGGTGATCCATCTGTGCGGCGCCGGTGCGGGCGACGACTACGCGAGACGCGGGTTTCGATTGATTGACGGCCAGCGGTGTGGGGATCACGATGTCCGCGTGTATCTCGCGCAGATCAATGCGATGAAGGCTGCGTTCGACCGCCTCGCACGAATTCATTCAGACAGACCACCTGACAACTCTGCGACTTCTCACAACACTCCATAGGTTCGATGCCGGATGGCTGCCGGGCGGCGGCGGGCCCGCGGAAAGACCTCAGCTCCGGGCTGGGAGCTTCAGCGGCGCGGCCGCAGCAGTACGGCCAACTCGCCGACGATGCCTCGGCGGAACGCCAGCACGCAGGCGATGAACACCGCCCCGATAATGACCGTGACCCACCCGCCGACGATGTCGGACAGGTACTCCTGCAGCGTGACGACGATCGCGGCGCCGATTACCGGGCCAAAGAACGTTCCGGTGCCGCCAAGCAGGGTCATCAGGATCACCTCCCCCGAGTTCGCTTGCTGGACGTCGGAAAGCGTTGCGAAGCCGAGTACCAGGGCCTTCAGCGACCCGGCGAGCCCCGCGAGCGTCGCGGAGAGCATAAACGCGACCAGCTTGTAGCGATTGATCTCGTACCCGAGCGAGACCGCGCGAGACTCGTTTTCGCGGATCGCCTTCAGCACCTGGCCGAATGGAGATTGGACCACGCGCCGGATGAAGGCGAATACCGCGAGGAAAGCGGCGAGAACCAGATAGTACATGACGACGTCCGACTTCAGCTCAAGCACCCCAAATAGGCTTCCGCGTGGCACGCCCTGCAGCCCGTTCTCGCCGCCGGTGAACGGCGCCTCGAGGCATACGAAATAAATCAGTTGCGCCAGCGCCAGTGTGATCATCGCGAAATAGATACCGCGGCGGCGGATCGCGATCACGCCAACGAGCAGGCCGAGAAGCGCCGACACCGCCATCCCGGCGAGCGTTGCCGGCGCCGCCCCCCAGCCGTGCGCCGTCGCGAGCCACGCGGTCGCGTACGCGGAAGAGCCGAAAAAGGCCGCGTGTCCGAACGAGAGCATGCCGCTGAAGCCGAGCAACAGGTTGAAAGCGCACGCGAACATCGCGAGGCACAGCAGCTTCATCATGAACACCGGGTAGATCCCCAGCAATGGGACGCAGAGCGCGAACAGGCCGGCGAGCGCATACCAGACGCCTGCGGTGCGCATTCGCCTATTCCTTCCCAAAAAGTCCGGCGGGCCGCAGGATCAGCACGAGCGCCATAATCACAAAGACGACGATGTTCGATGCCTCGGGATAAATGACCTTGGTGAATCCCTCGACCACGCCGAGCGCCAGACCGCTGACGATGGAGCCGAGGATCGATCCCATCCCACCGATCACGACCACGGCGAATACCACGATGACCAGCGAGCTGCCCATCTCGGAGGTCACTAAAATAACCGGCGCCGATAGCACCCCCGCGAGCGCGGCGAGCGCGACACCACCGCCGTAGGTCGCGACGACAAGGAGCGGCACGTTGACGCCGAAGGCCTGCAGGAGCGGCGCATTCTCGGTGGCAGCGCGAAGCGTCGCGCCAAGGCGGGTGCGCTCGATTACGAACCAGGTGGTGAAGCAGACCGCGACCGACACGACGATCACCCAGGCGCGATAGATCGGCAGGATCATAAAGCCGAGATTGATTGCCCCTTCGAGCGCGCCCGGGACAGGGTAGGATTTGCCGGAGGCACCGAAGAGTTGGTGCAGCGAGCCTTCGACGACCAGCGCCAGCCCGAATGTCATCAGCAGGCCGTACAGGGGGTCGAGCCTGTATAGGTGGCGGAGGAACAGCCGTTCTACCACGATGCCGAGCAGCCCGATCGCCAGCGGCGAGAGCACCAGCGCGGCCCAATAGTTGATCCCGAGTTGCTGCAGCCCGAACAGCGCAGCGAATGCGCCCAGGGCATAGAACGCGCCGTGAGCGAAGTTCACAATACCCATCAATCCGAATATCACCGCGAGCCCGAGGCTCAGCATGGCGTAGAACGAGCCATTCACGAGTCCGAGCATCAGCTGTCCGAGTATGACGGCGACGGGAATGCCGAAGATTTCAGTCACGGAGCTTCCGTAGGTAAGAAGCAGGGCCGCTTAGGGCCGGCAGCCTGCGCACGCCTACTTCGCAGCGAGCGGGCACGCACCGGTAATCGGGCCGAACGCCTCTTCGCCGCTCATCTGCTTCAATACCTTGTAGTAGTCCCAGGGGTATTTGGATTCCTGCGGGGACTTTACCTGCATCACGTACATATCGTGGACCATCACGCCGTCCGCGCGGACATATCCGCCTTTGGCGAACATGTCGTTGATCTTCGTCTTCTTCAGCTCCGCCATTACCTTATCGGAGTCGGTAGTCCCGGCGGCCTTGACGGCCTTGAGGTAAGTCATCGTGGCGGAGTAATAGCCCGCCTGATCCATGGTCGGCTCTTTCTTCATCTTCGCGAAATAGCGCTTGCCGAACGCACGGGTTTCGTCGTTCAGGTCCCAGTACCATCCTGTGGTCAGGTACAGCCCCTGTGCGGTCTGGAGGCCGAGGCTGTCGATGTCGGTGATGAAGGCGAGAAGCGCCGCCGGCTTCATCTTCTTCGTGATGCCGAATTCATTGGCGGCCTTGAGCGAGTTGCTGAAATCGGCGCCCGCGTTCGCGAGACCCAGCACCTGCGCGTTGGAGCCCTGCGCCTGCAGCAAAAAGGACGAAAAGTCCGACGCCGAGAGCGGCACTCGCACCGCGCCGACATTCTTCCCGCCGTTCGCCTCGACCACGCTGGATGCGGCGCTCTGCAGCTGGGTGCCGAACGCGTAGTCCGCAGTCAGATAGAACCAGGTCTTGCCGCCGTTCTTGACAATCGTGGTGGCGGTGCCGTTGGCGAGCGCCGTCGTGTCGTAGACGTAGTGGACGGTGTAGGCGGTGCAGTCCTCGTTCGTCAGGGACGCGCCCCCCGCGCCGATGGCGAAAAATGGCACTTTTTTCGCCGCGGCGACCTTTGCCATCGCGATACTAACGCCGGTATTGGATCCGCCGAGCAGCATGTTGAGGCCATTCTGGTCCGCCCACTCGCGGAACTTCGACGCCCCGATGTCGGGCTTGTTCTGGTGGTCGGTTACCAGCGTGACGATCTTCCTGCCGAGCACCGTGCCGCCGAGGTCCGCAATAGCCATCTTCATGGCCTCGATCGCGCCCGTACCCGCCACGTCGGCATACACCCCGGACAGGTCGTCGATGTCGCCGATCACGACATCGTCGGCGGCAGCAAGCGCGGCCTGCGCGCTCGCCATGCTCGCAAACGCCGCCGCCAGCCCAATCGCCAATGTCTGCAGTTTCATTTCCGTCCCCTAGAGTGGTTACTCGAGAATCAGACGCCAAGGTATTCGTGCACCATTGTCATCTGGTCGTGAAGTTCCGACGCGGTGAAGCCTTGCACGATCCGGCCGTGCTCCATGATGTAGAAGCGGTCCGCGAGCGGCGCAGCGAAACGGAAGTTCTGCTCCACCATGACGATCGTGTATCCCCTTCTCCGCAGCTCATGAATTGTCCGCGAAAGCCCCTGCACGATGACGGGAGCGAGCCCCTCCGAAATCTCGTCCAGCAGCAGGAGCTTGGCGCCGGTGCGCAAGGTGCGCGCCACCGCGAGCATCTGCTGCTCCCCGCCGGAGAGGCGCGTCCCCTGGGTTTCGCGCCTTTCCTTCAGGTTGGGGAACATGCCATAGATCTCGTCGATTGACATACCCCCCGATCCGACGAGCGGGGGAAGCAGGAGGTTTTCCTCGGTCGACAGGCTCGAATAGATGCCGCGCTCCTCCGGGCAGTAGCCGACGCCGAGATGCGCAATCTTGTGCGGCGGCAATGCGATGGCCTCGCGCCCGTTGATCATCACCGATCCGGACCGGTTGCCGACGAGGCCGAGCAACGCCTTGAGAGTTGTCGTCCGGCCGGCCCCATTCCGACCCAGCAGCGTCACAACTTCACCGCAGCTCACATTGAAATCGACACCGTGCAGGATGTGCGACTCGCCGTAGAAGGCGTGCAGCCCGCTCACGCGCAGCATTTCCGCCGTCATGCGTGCGCACTCTGGAGCCCGGAATCCGCCGAACCTATATAGGCCTCTATAACGAGCGGGTTCCTCGATACGTCGGCGTAAGTTCCGTCGGCGATGATCCGACCGTGCTGGAGCACCGTGATCGTATCGGCAATCGTAGAGACAACGTTCATGTTGTGCTCGACCATCAGGACCGTGCGATCAGCTGACGCCCTCTTGATGAGGGCTGTAACCTTGTCCACGTCTTCGTGTCCCATGCCCTGCGTCGGTTCGTCGAGAAGCATCAGTTCCGGTTCCATCGCGAGCGTGGTTGCAATCTCGAGCGCACGCTTGCGCCCGTAAGGCAGCTCGACCGCGACCATTCGGGCGAACGGGCCGAGGTCCACCGCGTCGAGCAACTCCATCGCCCGCGGGTCGAGAACCGCCAGACTCGATTCGCGCTTCCAGAAATGGAACGTCGTGCCGAGCGTGCGTTGTAGGGCTATGCGGACATTCTCGAGCACCGTCAGATGGGGGAACACCGCGGACATCTGGAACGAGCGGACGATTCCACGGCGCGCGACCTCGGCCGCTCTCGCGAAGGTGATGTCCTCGCCTTTGTAGAGAATCTGGCCGCGGGTAGGAATCAGGAACTTGGTGAGCAGGTTGAAGCAGGTGGTCTTACCGGCCCCGTTTGGGCCGATCAGCGCATGGATTTGGCCGCGGCGTACCCTGAGGTCGACGTCGCTCACGGCGACGAAGCCGTTGAACTCCTTCGTCAGGCCCCGCGTTTCGATAATGAAATTGTTAGGCATATCCTGTGGCGCGGCTGCCATAGCGGCTGCGCCCGTTTTTTCTGGGCAGCATTATGCGGCATCAGCATGAGCGTTTGGGCCTGAAGTGGCCTTGCGCCGGTTCCGCCTACCGGCTGCGCAGCCGCCCGGATGTATGGGCAGAGAACCCCGGCGCTCACCGTGGTTTTCTCTTCAAGGCCGCTCAATTTTCGGCCCTTCCCGAGCAGTACGTCATCGATGATCAGTGTAAACGGGCGCCACGCCGAAGCTGCTTTTCTTGTCCTTCGCGACGCCCGTTCGACGTCAGAATTTAGGCTTTAGTGTGCTGCCCGGGCGCAGCGTAGGGCACGCAATCGCCTGCAAAACCGTCGCGTCGCTTTGGGGCCGGGACATCAGCGCGTATTATATTAGCAAATGCTACTTCGTAAACGGGAAGGTTCTGTCGCCCCAGATCGCATACAGCGACGCTGACCGGTGCGGGGCTGATCAAATAATCTCCAGCAGACGTGTCCCAGCGCACCGGATGGGACGCTAATTTGGGTTAAATTCCCATCTAACCGCACGCAGAATTCCCTAAATGAGCAGGCGCAAACAAATATATGCATTGGCCTTTGCCGTCATGCTGACAGGCGCTCTTCCCGCTTGTGCGGCGTACAGGAAATGCGGATTCGCCGGCTGCCCCGGCGACGCGAGGATCACGGCCGAGGTACGGGCGCTCATCGAGCATTACCCGGCGTTGAACCCGCCCAATTCAGTGCGCGTGCAGACTCTGGATCATGTGGTGTATCTAACCGGTGAGGTCAATACGGACTTAGAGCGTTCCATGGCGGAATCGGTCGCCCTTGCAGTCGCGGGCGTCACGCGGGTCGTGAACTCGATCAGCCTAGGCTATGGGGGCCGATAAGGACGAAGTCCGCGACTCTTCCACCAGAGTTCATTGTTCCTCACGAGCGCATCGGTAGCGCCGCAGCCCGCACCAGTCACACTACCGGGGTGCAGAGTTATAATCCCGTCCGCTATGACGCTCAGGCATTTGACGGCGCGGTTGGTTTTATTTGGCATTTTTTCCGCGATCGCCGGGGGCGCGGCCGCGGCGCCGCTCTGGATGGATACGCCGGTCGCGCGGCTCGAGGCGTTGACCCTGATCCAGACACTCAATGTCGAAATTCTGTCGAGCACCAGCGCCACGCTGACCCTGGAGCGATGGTGCCGAGATCATGCGTTGGCCGACACTCCTGTGATATTGGCGCATCGGATTGAAAACGCCGCCGAGGTTCCGAGCGCTGCTGTGCGCCAGGACCTGCAGGTTAACGCTCAGGAGACGGTTCGCTACCGGCGTGTCGAACTGACCTGCGGCGACCACGTGCTGTCTGTTGCGGACAACTGGTATGTGCCGGCCCGACTGACACCGCAGATGAATCGCCTGCTCGAGACCACACAAACGCCGTTTGGGAAAGTCGTGCAACCTTTGAGGCCTCAGCGGCAGACGATTGCAGTGCAGTTACTGTGGGCTCCGCTTCCCGAAGGCTGGGAGCGATCTGAGTTCACCTCCAGCCCGGGTAAGACGCCCGCGGACCGATTGGAACTACCGCCGGCTCTGTTTGAACACCGCGCCATCCTTTATACGCCCAAACACCAGCCCATCGCCGAGGTGCATGAGGTCTACCAGCGAGATCTTCTGGCCTTTCCGGAGCCGCACGTGCCGGACCCTGTCACGGAGCGGTAGGCGACGACATTCCCTGGACGCGCCGCTGCGTCTCTAGCTCGCCTGAATTTGAAAAATATAGCTGACCTCACTGTCTAAAGATCCATCCGCTCGCCATGTCCATTCATTGAATTGCGCACTGCCGTCGACGCCGACGAGGACAACCGTGGAACTGCGGGTGCCATAATCAGTTCCGCGTATGAAGGCGCTTGACAGCAGACGCTCCCACTCCAGGCTCACGCCGGTGCGCGGCAGGTGCTCGTCTGCGGCGGTTCGGTCATCCCGCAGCAATTCCAGCAGGGCAGCGTCATTGGGTAAGGCGCTCAGTGCGGTCGCCAAACTCGATTTGGCTCGCTGGACTTTCGGCCAGGGGGTATCGAGCACGTGATTCGACAGCCCGTAGATTCCGGGCTCGAGCAACCGACCGGCTGCCGAGACACTCTCGAACACGCCCAGTTGCCGACCATCGGTACAAAGCAGGCTAAAGCCAGAGTACTGAGGACTCACTTCGCGCAGCCGCGCCACGCGCTCGGTGATTGAGGCGGAGGATTCGAGCATCCGGACGACAAGACCGCCCCGGCTCGGCGCATTGAGCTTGACCTGACGCGGGTCGCGAAAATTGGTCAGCGCCGCAATCTGTCCGCTTTGTGTCATCCCAAGCCACGTTCCCCGCGCCTCGAGGTCTCGGCCGGCCAACAGCTGTGGTCGATCCGCCCACCACTGCGCCGGGGCCGTCGGCCGCTGGTGAAATTCATCGCGGTTGGCGGCCATCACGATCGGATAGTCCGCGTGAACTCGCCACGCCATCAATATCAAACACATCGCGAGAGTCCTGTGCGCAGGGAGCGGATATCGTCAGGCGTCGTGCGGCAGCAGCCACCGATGAGGCGGGCCCCTGCCGCGTGCCAGTGCCGTGCCTGTTCGGCGAACGGCGTGGCATCGGCGCGACCGCGCCATCGTTTTGCTCCGGCGTCGTAGTGTTCACCCGAATTGGGGTAAACCAACAGCGGCTTGTCGGTGTGATCGCGCATCTGCTTGAGCAGCGCGCCGATGTATTCGGGTCGAGTGCAGTTGACACCGACGCTGACCACTTGCGCAAACTCATTCAGCCTTGCAACGCACTCCCCGATGCGTTGGCCTTCGCAGGTGTGTTCAGCGTCCCGGCAGGAGAAGCTGATCCAAGCGGAGGCGTCGGGGAACTCCTGCAGCAGCCGCGCCAGCGCAAGGGCTTCGCGCAGGCTCGGAATGGTTTCACAAGCCAGTAGGTCAGCCCCTGATTTCACGAGTACCTGCAGTCGCGGCCGGTGAAAGTCCACCAGCTCCGAGTCGCTCAAGCCGTAGTCGCCGCGGTATTCGCAGCCATCGGCCAGCATCGCGCCAAAAGGTCCGACCGATGCCGCGATCAGCGGTGGCAACCGATCGATGCGATTCGACGCATCGCTCCAGAACTCATCCCTGGCGGCGATCGCGAGCGCTACCGAATCGCGCATCAGCTGCGCGGCGCTTCGTGCATCGATGCCGCGACGCCCAAAGGCCTCAAAGGTGGCTTGATAGGTCGCCGTGGTGGCGACGTCCGCGCCAGCCGCGAAGTAGTCCCGGTGCACGGCTCGGATCAAGCTCGGCTGCTCGAGTAACAGCTTGGCAGACCAGAGCGGATCGTGCAGGTCAGCGCCACGGCGCTCCAGCTCTGTGGCCAGCGCACCGTCCAAAATCATCACCGGCCGCTGCGCCAGGAATTCTGCAATGGGGTTACGGATCTGCGGACACCAGGGTTATCTGCGCACGATGGACCGCCCGGGCCCTCGCAGACTACTATAACGCACGATTAATACACGGGCGATCACTCAAGCCCGGCGGGGGTTCGCTGTGGCGATTGCGAACGGTCAGCTCAATAGCCTCAGCGGCGCACGTAGCCCGCTGTCGCGGACACAAGTTACGGGCTTCTGGGCGGCCTGGACCGGCTGGACTCTGGACGGCATGGACTCGTTCATTTACGCCCTGGTGCTGAGCCCGGCGCTGACCGAACTGCTGCCGAAGTCGGGCATGGACGCGTCTCCCGCCAACGTCGGCTTCGTCGGGTCGGTCCTGTTCGCTCTGTTTCTGGTGGGATGGGGACTGGCTTTGATTTGGGGGCCGATCGCCGATCGCTTCGGTCGTACCCGTGTGCTCGCCGTTTCCGTGCTGGTCTACGCGGTGTTCACGGGCGCGGCGGCGCTGTCGCAGAATGTGTGGGAGCTGGGCCTGTTTCGCCTGCTCGCCGGCATCGGTATCGGCGGGGAGTGGGCCTTGGCCGGCACCTATGTCTCCGAAGCCTGGCCCGAGGACCGCCGCAAGATGGGCGCCGGCTACCTGCAGACCGGCTATTACACGGGGTTTTTTCTGGCCGCCGCGCTGAACTTCACCGTCGGCGCGCACTATGGCTGGCGCGCCATGTTCTTGTGCGGCCTGGTGCCCGTGATGCTGGCGCTCTATATCTTCTCCAAAGTAAAGGAACCCGAGCGCTGGGTCAGGACGGCGGCAGCCGGAGTCGCCCGAGCCGTGAGCCCGCTCGCGCAGATTTTCAACGCGCAATATCGCCGCCGCACCATCGTCAACGCCGCCCTGCTGACCGTAGCGATTGTCGGCCTGTGGGCCGGAGCGGTGTATGAGCCCACTGCCATCATCACTCTGGCCAAGAAACAAGGCATCGCTGTTGCGACGGCCGTGAAGATTGCCTCGCTCGGCACCGGCCTGTTATCGATCGGCACGATTCTCGGTTGTCTCGTGGTTCCGCCTCTGGCGGAGCGCATCGGCCGCCGCGGAACATTGGCGATCTATTTTCTGGGTATGGCCATCTGCATCGCGCTCAGCTTCGGCTGGGCGTTCTACCTGCCCAATGGCCTGGTGCCGTTTATCGCCGTGCTGTTTTTTCTCGGCTTCTTCGGCGGCAATTTCGCCACCTTTAGCCTCTGGCTGCCCGAGCAGTACGCCACCGCGGTGCGCGCCACGGCCTTCGCTTTTGCGACTTCCTTCGGTCGCTTCATCGGCGCGGGCGCCAACTTTCTGATCGGCGCGGCGGTGCACCGCTACGGTACCCTGGGCACGCCGGTCGCCGTGACCTCCCTCGCCTTCCTGATCGGATTGCTGCTGATTCCCTGGGCGATGGAAACCAAGGGCATGCGTTTACCCGACTAGGCCTCGCCGCGTCCGATCAGCCGGCGAACGCGTTGTGTCGGGCTACCCTCGAGCTGCTGCCGCGATGGTTCAACCAGCGGTCAAACGCTGCCCCGAAGGGTGGCGGCCCAAATTCCGGGCGAATTCCGCAGCGACGATCGGCTCACTGAAATAATAGCCTTGCCCCTCCGGACATCCCTGCTGCCGGAGAAAGTCGAACTGCTCCGATGTTTCCACGCCTTCCGCCACGACCTGCATATCCAAGCTTTTTCCCATGCCGATCACAGCGCGCACGATGCTGGCATCGTCGCTGTCCATGGCGATATCTCGCACGAACGAGCGGTCAATCTTCAAGGTATCGATCGGAAAGCGGCGCAGATGGCTCAAGCTCGCATAGCCGGTGCCGAAATCATCGAGTGCGAGCCGCACGCCCACATCCTTGAGCGCTTCAAGCACTGCCGCGGTGGAGTCGGCATTCTGCAGCAGGAAAGTCTCGGTCAGTTCGAGTTCCAGATCGCTGGGCTCAAGCTTAGCTTGCGTCAGCATCGCGCGCACGCCCGACACGAAGCCCTTGGTGCGCAGTTCCACCGCCGAGATATTGATCGCCATGCGTATCGGCGGCAGTCCGGCATCGCGCCAAGCGCGAGCGCGATTGCAGCATTCCGTCATCACCCAACGTCCGATCGGCACGATAAGACCAGACTCTTCCGCGATTGCCAGGAATTGCCCCGGAAGGATCAGGCCGCGCTCAGGATGACACCAGCGCACCAGCGCCTCGACGCCGACGATGGCGCCGGTCGCCAGATTGATTTTCGACTGATAATGCAACACAAATTGCTCGCGCTCGATGGCGTGCCGCAGGCCATTCTCAAGCAAGTGACGCTCGGCGGCACGCGCATTCATGCCTGGTTCGAAGAACTGGAAGGTATTGAAGCCATTGGCCTTGGCGTGGTACATCGCAAGATCTGCGTGCTTCAATAGGGTCTCCGCGTCATTGCCGTCGTCGGGGTAGGTGGCGATTCCAATACTCGCAGTGATGTACAGATCGTGCTCGTCGATGCGCACGGGCACGCTCAGCGCGCTGAGAATCTTTGCCGCGCACCCTTCGGCATCCTGGGAGTGCGCTATTTCCGAGAGCACGATCACGAATTCATCGCCGCCCTGCCGGCTGACGGTGTCTGAGCTGCGCACGCACTGCAATAGCCGCTGCGCAGCATTGCGCAAGACGCGGTCGCCGAAGTCGTGTCCGAGGGTGTCGTTGATGTGCTTGAAACGATCCAAGTCGAGAAATAGCACGGCCAGCTTTTGTTGATTGCGGTGACACAGGGTAATGGCCTGGGCCAGCCGGTCGTCCAACAGCATTCTGTTGGGCAGATCGGTCAGGCCGTCGTGCTGGGCGAGGTGATACATTTTGAGCGATAGCGCTCGCGCCATGCTCACGTCGTGAAATACCATGACTGCGCCGGTCACTTGACCCTGTCGGTCGTGGATAGGCGCGGCGGATTCTTCTATACTCGTCTCCACGCCGTCGCGCCGAATCAGGACACAGTTGGCCTTCAGGTCTACGGTTTTGTTTTCTCGAATAGCAAGAGCCATGGGATTGGGGACAATTTCGCGCGTCGTGACGTCGACGATTCGGAGCACTTCCTCAACCGAATGTCCCGCTGCCTCATCCCGCGACCAGCCGGTCATGGTCTCGGCGACGATATTGAGATAGGTGACATTACCCCGTGCATCGATGCTGACAACCGCATCGCCAATAGACTTGAGCGTGACTTGTGCGCGCTCCCTTTCTTCGAATAGCGCCTCGGCGATCGCGGAGCGCTCGATCATGCTGCCCAGGGCCTTGTGCAACAGATAACTATCGACGCGTGTCTTTAAGAGGTAATCCTGTGCCCCATGTTGCACAGCCAATTTGGCGACATCTTCATCGCGCGCGGTGCAGAGGACCAGGATGGGAATCTGCGGCGCCGCGCGAAGCAGCTGGTCGACGGTTTCGAGGCCCCGGCTATCCGGCAGGAGGAGGTCCACGAGGATTGCCGCCATGCGAGGGCCCATTGGTTGCACCTGCTGCCCCTCGGGTCTCAATTGTTCCAGGGCCTCGGAGCAGCGTCGTACCCAGACGACTTGAAATGGCCCGTCGCCCGAGCTCAGCAACGCCCCGCGAATGGTCTCGGCATCCGCCGGATCGTCTTGGATAAGAAGAACGTTTCGAATCATTGCAGCCTTCGGACCTCGACACAGCCCTACGCCCGATTAGATAGGCTGGTCGCGCCATAATCTGTACGGCATCGAACATTAGGCGGTCACCGCGGCAAACGCGCGCCCGATAATGGCGGCGCAGACGCCCGAGCGCTCCGCGAGCTTGTTTCGATCGAGCAGTGTGACGCGGCCGCGCACATATTCGATCAGACCGTCGCTCTGCAGACACATCGCGGCGTGCGTGATAGATACGCGCCGCACGCCCAGCAACTCCGCGATACGCCCCTGTGTGAGGTCGGTCTGTTCGCCGCCGACATGTGCGAAAGCCCGCAATAAGAATCGGCACAGCCGCTGCTCGACCGAGTGGTAGTGGTTGCAGACACCGAGTTGCGATGCCTGTGTGATCAGCGCAAACACGTAGCGCAGCAGCAGATGTTGCAGTGCACTCGCCCGTCGGAACTCCGCCAGCAACGCCGGTGCGGGCAGGCGAAAGGCAGTCCCGCCAATTTGCACGTCCGCCTGGTTATCCAGCTTTTGGACACCCAAAAACAGCGAGATCCCCACCATCCCTTCGCGACCCACGGGCCATGCCGTGGCCATTGCGCCGGCTGTGTCCGCGGCATACAGCAACGAGACCGTGCTGCGGGTGGGAAAGTACGCAAAACTCGGGCGTCCGGTCTGGCGAAACAGCACATCGCCCACGCGCAACGTCGTAGCTTCCAGATCCGGCAGCGGGCGGCAGTACGCTGCCTCGGGTAAGGCAGCAAGCAGGGCATTGTCCCTTGCCGAGGACGGTAAGTCCATCAGTCGGGCTCGAAGTGGATCAAGCAATGCTGTAGGCCGCGATGTTTGTTGCGCTCGCTCTGAGCACCCGCGAAAGCGATACCACATTGACCGGGCACGTCTAAATCATGCTCGATTTATGTGACATCCAGAATACCGAAGTTCGCACTATAGAGAAATCCCGGGCCCATATAGCTGCGGATCAGTGCAAAGCGTCTGTGGAGGGCAGACAAATCGCCGACGCTTGGATATGCTTTCTATTATAAGCTCATCATAGCCTGCTGCCGCAGGCTGCTCGATCGCCATCGCGAATAACCCGGAGGATTGGTGCGCTACAATTTATTGGGCCGAACGGGTCTTTACGTCTCGGAACTGTGCCTGGGTACGATGACCTTCGGCGGCAAGGGCCATTGGCAAAACATCGGCCGCCTGCAGCTCGACGATGTCTGCGCTCTGGTCAAGAAGTCGTTTGACGCCGGCATCAACTTCATCGACACCGCCAATGTCTACTCGCTCGGCGAGTCCGAATCCCTGACGGGTCAAGCGATCCAAAAGCTGGGCCTGCCCCGCGACCAGCTGGTGATTGCAACCAAAGCGACGGGGGTCATGAACGAGCTTCCCAACGGTCGCGGTCAGTCGCGCTATCACCTGATGAATGAAGTGGAAGCGAGCCTCAAGCGTCTGCAAATCGATCACATCGATTTGTACCAATTGCATGGATTTGATCCCGTGACTCCTCTGGAGGAGGCGCTGTCGGTTCTCAACGATCTGGTGCGTTCCGGCAAGGTGCGCTACATCGGTCTGTGCAACATGGCCTCCTGGCACATCATGAAGGCGCTGGACATTTCAGATCGGCGTCATTGGGCGCGATTTGAAAGCGTGCAGTCCTATTACACGATTGCCGGGCGTGATCTGGAACGTGAAATTATCCCGTTGGCGCAGGATCAAAGGCTCGGGGTCATGGTCTGGAGCCCGCTTGCGGGCGGGTTATTGAGCGGCAAGTACACCGAGGATGCCAAAGGCCCAGAGGGGGCTCGACGCACGAATTTCGATTTCCCGCTCGTGGACAAGCCGCGAGCCTTCCGCTGCGTCGATGCCATGCGTCCGATCGCGCAAGCGCATCAGGTGTCGGTGGCGCAGGTTGCATTGGCGTGGCTGCTGGCCCGGCCGGCGGTAACCTCGGTCATCATCGGTGCCAGGAGCGTCGAGCAACTCGAGGACAACATCGCCTCGACAAAAGTGCGCTTGACCGACCAAGACCTCAAAGCCCTGGATGCAGTGAGCCAGCTGCCGCCTGAGTATCCGGGTTGGATGCTGGCCATGCAGGGGCAATATCGTGCCAAGCCGCCGTTCAAGGAGTGAGCGCGGTCAGGCGCTTGGGCCGTAGAGGCCGATGCGCGCGGCTATATGAGCGCAGGCAACGCCACCATCGACTCCGCACGCACGCCGCCGGCGAGCTTCTACACCGATCCGGAGCAGCTCACGCGCGAATCCAGGACGGTTCTGGTGCGCTCCTGGCAGTACGTCGGCCATACCGGCCAGCTGCGCGCACACGGCGATTACTTCACCACGCGGATCGGGCGCGAGCCGCTGCTATTCCTGCGCGACGGGGAACTCGTACGCGGTTATTTCAACGTCTGTCGCCATCGCGCCGGACCACTGGCCCAGGGCTGCGGGCACGCCAACCGAATAGTCTGTCGCTATCACGGCTGGACCTACAGTCTGCAAGGCCAACTGCTGCGCGCTGCGGAGATGGATGGCGCGCAGCCCTTCGATCCGGCCGGTATTCGTCTCGAGCCCGTGCAGGTCCATGTGCTCGGACCAATGATCTTCGCGGCACTGGACCCGCAGACACCACCCTTCGACGGCTTTCACGCCGATCTGGCCGCGCAGTGCGCACCGTTTCAGCTCGAGCGCATGCAGCATGTGTTGACGCGGGACTACCCAGTCGCGGCGAACTGGAAGCTGTACGTGGACAACTACCTCGAGGGATACCACGTTCCCCAGGTGCACCCGGCTCTGAACCGTGAGATCGACTACAAGTCCTATGTCACCGTGCTCGGCGCGCATCATGTGCTGCAGCACGCGCCAGTGCGGCCCGAGACCGCGAGCTTCTACAGACAGGCGGCTGGCGAGCCCGATGCCAGTTACTACTGGCTCTTTCCAAACATCATGCTCAACCTCTACGAGCGCCAGCTCCAGGTCAATGTCGTGATTCCCGATGGGGTCGAGCACACTGTCGTGCGCTTCGACTGGTTTGCGCTCGATGCCGGAGCGCAGCACGTTCAGGACCCGCACTTCTGCCAGCTGCTGCAATTCACCGAGACTGTGCAGGCCGAAGATGCGGCGATCTGCCAAGCGGTGCAGGGCAACCTGCACTCCAGTGCCTATCGTTCCGGTCCCTATTCACCAGTCCGGGAGACCGGTGTGCAGCTGTTTCACCGCCTGATGTTACCGGGTGGCGAACCATGAGGCGGCCGCACAACCGGATCCTGCGCCAACTGTACGCCCGGCCGCGATTGTTCCTCGCCACGGCGGTGGCCGTCGCGGTCGGTGTTGTGCTGCCGGTCGGAGTGGCCGCCCATCCGGTGACGCGTCTGCTGATCGCCTGGAACGCCGGCACTGTTCTCTATGTGGTGCTGGCCGCGACGATGATGGTTCGCTCTTCGAATCAAGAAATGCGCTACCGCGCGCAGCTTCAGGATGACGGGCAGCTTGCGATCCTTGTGCTCGTCTGCCTGGCGGCGATTGCCAGCCTTGCGGCCATGGCCGGCGAGCTCGCGGTCGTCAAGGACATACACGGCTTCCTCAAGGGTGCGCACATCGCGCTCGCAGGCTGCACCGTGCTCTCATCCTGGGCCTTCATCCAGATGATGTTCGCGCTGCACTACGCACACGATTACTACGCTGCGGCCTGCCATGGGCGCCCGGTCGGGCTGCGCTTTCCCGACGACGACAATCCGTACTATGGCGATTTCTTCTATTTTTCGGCCATCATCGGCACTTCCGGGCAGACTGCCGATGTCGCGTTTGTCACCAAGCCCATGCGTCGCATCGGCTCGCTGCACTGCATCCTGGCCTATCTCTTCAATACGACCGTGCTGGCGTTGGTGATCAATATCGCCGCCAGCCTATTCTGAGTCGCGTTCAGTCACGGTTGTTGCCGCTGCACATAACCCATGTGATGTCACCTGATCGCTTTATGGCAGTGCAGCGCCTCGTGCAGCCGACACAATAAGGGCGTAGCCTGCGGGAGGTCCCTATCTTGGCACGTTGATTGCTTCCCCTATTGCATGCAGACTCCATCGCTTCGCTTTCTCAAGACGTTCCATATCGCTGCCAAGCTCGGCAGCTTCAAAGCCGCCGCCGAAGAGCTGTCTGTCACCGCCTCGGCCGTGAGCCACCAGATCAAGGTGCTGGAAGAGCAACTCGGATTGGCATTGTTCGAACGTGGCCCACGTTCGCTGTCGCTAACCCCCGCCGGTGCGCTATATCTCGAAAACATCGATGCGCTGTTCTCACGGCTCGATTCGGTCACGGAGCAGCTGCGCCGGCGCTTCAGCCGCTTGGTGGTACGCCTGCAGGTGCCGCCGTTCTTCGCCAGCGAGCTGCTGGTTCCGCGGCTCAGCAGCTTCAGTGCGGCACACGGCGACATCGATATTCAGATCGAGACCGATATGACGCCCAACGAGGATCATTCCCCCGACGCGGATGTGTCGATCGTCGTCGGCGCGGGCCAGTGGCCGGATGTGCAAGCGACGCGGCTATTTCCGCAGGCCTTTGTGGCCGCCTGTTCGCCCGAACTGCTGCGACACACACACATACGCACCGTAGCCGATCTCGCCCGCGAGCCACTGATCGCACACAATCAACGACTCGATCTGTGGGATCGCTGGGCGGCCATGTTCGGCATCGAAGCGCTGCACCCCAAGCAGCTCATTCAGTTCGACAGCATGTCCTCGATTGTGCATGCCGCGGAGCAGGGCGTTGGGATTGCCCTCGTTTCCGCGCCGCTGGCTGCGTCGCGGTTCTCTTCCGGGTCGCTGACCAAAGTGTTCGACGCCGAACTCGCGACCGGCGAATCTTACTACCTGGTGACCAGACCCGATGATGCGCAGCGCGCGGGCGTCCGAGCGCTGATCGGCTGGTTGTTGCAGCAATATGGTGCTGCGAGTTAGAGCCTGTCGCCGGCCGCCGACAGTTTGCGAGCACGCATGAGCAAATGTTGCTCTCGCTCAATTATTCATCATTTGTCCCCACGCTCGGTAGCGCGGTGAGTCCGCCGGCGGCATTGGATGGCTGCGTCAAGGCGTTCATGGAGTCCCTCGCCAAGCACACAACACCGCTCAAGCTGCGCGAGTCGCACTACCTCAACACGGGTATCAAGTGGGTATCAGCACCCATCGAGGATCCAATCGTGACCGATAACCTCGCCGTTAATCGCGTTGCCAGTGCTGCGCACACCGTTGCTGAAGCTGGCTTGCGCCGGGTTCCGCGCGGCGTTAGAATGAACGTTCATTCATTATTGTAGACTCGGTCCGCCGCGGCAACACGAAAAATCGGGCGCCGCTTGTGTCTGAAGCCTCCTGCTTTGCTGGGTTCAAGGTGTCCCATGCGCCATTTCAAGCCTGACCATAGCTTTCGCCTTGCTGCAGTGCTGGCAGCCGTATCACTGCTGGCCGCCTGCGGTAGCGGTAGCGGCGGTGCGCCGGGCGGCATGCCGGGCGGCGGTGCCCCCCCCCAGGTCACCGTGGTCACGTTGAAGGCGGAGCCCGTGACTTTGACGCGCGAATTCCCCGGCCGCACCAACGCTTATCTGGTTGCCGAAGTGCGACCGCAGGTCAGCGGTATCGTCAAGCAGCGGCTATTCACCGAAGGCGCGATGGTCAAGGCCGGGCAACCGCTGTATGAGCTCGATGACGCGATCTACCGCGCCCAGTACAACAGCGCCCAGGCCTCGCTGCAGAAGGCCCAGGCGACCTTGCAGGCGGCGCGCCTGGCGGCCGACCGCTCGCGCGATCTGGTCAAGATCGACGCCGTCAGCGCGCAGGACAACGACAACGCCATCGCAGCCTTCGGTCAGGCGCAAGCCGACGTGGCCGCCGGGCAGGCGGCAGTCACCAACAGCGCCGTGAATCTGGCCTACTCGCATATCGTCGCACCGATCAGCGGACGCATCGGCAAGTCCGCGGTGACGCAGGGCGCCCTGGTCACGGCCGATCAGGCGACGGCCATGGCGACGATCCAGCAGCTCGATCCGATTTACGTCGACGTCAATCAGGCCAGCAGCGAGTGGTTGCACCTCAAACAGGAGATCGACAGTGGGCGTGCGCAGTCGGGTGGCGCCGACTCGCCGGCGAAAATTGTGCTGGCCGATGGTCGCGCCTACGAGCACGAGGGCAAATTGCAGTTCGCCGATGTGACGGTGGATCCGACCACCGGTGATTTCCTGTTACGCGCTATCGTACCCAATCCCAACGGCGTGCTGCTGCCCGGCATGTATGTGCGCGCGCTGCTCAATGAAGGCGTGCTGCCGCACGGCGTGCTCGCGCCGCAGCAGGGCATCACGCACGATCCAAAGGGCAACGCCAGCGCCTTGATCGTGAACAAGGATGGCAAAGTCGAGCCGCGCATCGTGCAAGCTACGCGCACGGTCGGCAATCAGTGGCTCATCGATGAGGGGTTGGTCGCTGGCGATCGCCTGATCGTTGAAGGCGTGCAGAAGGTGCAGCCGGGCATGGCCGTCAAGGCGGTCGAGGCGAGCGGCCCCTCCGGCATCGCTGAGGGCGGCGCGGCGCCCGGGACTGCAGCGGCCGACGCGCCAGGCACGGCGAATACCACCAGCAGCGCCCGATAGCTCAAGGGCGAAGGTATGTCACGCTTCTTCATCGACCGCCCCATTTTCGCCTGGGTCGTCGCGCTCATCATCATGCTGACCGGGCTGCTCTCGATCACGCGGCTGCCAATTGCGCGCTATCCGAACATCGCGCCGCCGTCCGTGGCGATCACTGCCTCGTATCCGGGCGCCTCGGCCCAGACGGTCGAGGATTCGGTCACGCAGATCATCGAGCAGAACATGACCGGCCTCGACGGACTGATCTACATGGCGTCGACCAGCGACAACGCCGGCAACGTTTCGATCGTCCTGACCTTCGCCAGCGGCACGAATCCGGATACGGCGCAGGTGCAGGTGCAGAACAAGCTGCAGCAGGCGACGCCGCTGCTGCCGCAGATCGTGCAATTGCAGGGCATCAGCGTCAATAAGATCAACAGCAGCTTCCTGGTCGCGATCGGGTTCGTGTCGGAAGACGGCAGCATGAGCGCCGGCGATATCGGCGACTATGTAGCGACCAATGTGCTCGATTCCATGAGCCGCGTCGAAGGGGTCGGCAGCGTAGAACTGTTTGGCGCCAAGTACGCGATGCGCATCTGGCTCGATCCAGACAAACTCAATGGCTATGCCCTGACCCCGGCGGACGTGATCGCGGCGGTGCAGGCTCAGAATGCGCAGATCTCGATCGGCCAGCTCGGCGACACCCCGTCGGTGCCCGGCGCGCAGCTCAACGCGACCGTCACGGCACTCGGCCGGCTGCAGACGCCCGAGCAGTTCGGCAACATCGTTCTGCGCAGCAACAGCGACGGCTCGACGCTGCGCTTGCGCGATGTGGCGCGCGTGGAGCTCGGGCTAGCCTCCTACGACTTCTCGGCGAGATACAACGGCAAGCCGGCATCGGGTATGGGAATCCAGCTGGCCACCGGTGCCAATGCCCTGAGCACCGTGCAGGGCGTTTCCAAGCTGCTCAAGGCAATCGAGCCGCGACTGCCGCGCGGACTCAAACCAGTCAATGCGCTGGACACGACCCCTTATGTGCGCAAGTCGATCAAGGAAGTCGTGAAGACGCTGGTCGAGGCCATCGCGCTGGTGTTCCTGGTGATGCTGGTTTTCCTGCAGGACATTCGCGCCACGCTGATCCCAACGATTGCGGTGCCCGTGGTGCTGCTGGGTACCTTTGCGGCGCTCAATGTGGCCGGTTTCTCGATCAATATGCTTACGATGTTTGCAGTCGTACTCGCCATCGGCCTGCTGGTCGATGATGCCATCGTCGTGGTCGAGAACGTCGAACGGCTGATGAGCGAAGAGGGCCTGTCGCCGGTCGAGGCGACGCGACGCTCCATGGACCAGATCACGGGCGCACTGATCGGTATTGCGACCGTGCTGTCGGCCGTATTCATCCCGATGGCGTTTCTGGCCGGTTCCACCGGCGTCATCTATCGCCAGTTCTCGATCACGATCGTCTCGGCCATGATCCTGTCGGTGATCGTGGCGATCGTGCTCACCCCGGCGCTGTGCGCGACGCTGCTCAAGCCAGTCAAGAAAGGCGACCATGGCTCCAACAAGGGCTTTTTTCGCTGGTTCAACCGCATCTTCGACCGCAGCAGTCGGCGCTACCAGGGCATCGTAGGACGACTGATTGCGCGCCCCTGGCGGTACATGCTGGTCTACTTGGCGTTGGCCTCGCTCATGGGCCTGCTGTTCCTGCGCCTGCCTACCGCGTTTCTGCCCGACGAGGACCAGGGCTACCTGTTCACGCTGGTGCAGGCCCCCGTCGGTGCAACCCAGGCGCGGACCATGCGGGCTCTGGATCAGGTGCAGGATTTTTTCCTCAATCAGGAGAAAGCCGCGGTTGAGTCGATTTTCACCGTGGCCGGTTTCAGTTTCAGCGGCGGCGGCCAGAATGCGGGCATTGGCTTTGTGCTGCTCAAGGATTGGGACGAGCGCAAATCCCCGGCCCTGGGTGTCCAGGCGCTGCAGGGCCGCGCCTACCGCGGTCTGTCCCAGATCAAGGACGCGCTGGCCTTCGCGTTCGCGCCGCCGCCGGTCGATTCGCTCGGCAATTCGGCCGGTTTCGATTTTTATCTGAAGGACAACAATGGCCAGGGCCACGATGCTCTGACCGTGGCCCGCAATCAGTTCCTGTACATGGCCTCCGAGGACAAGCTGCTCGCCAATGTCAGGCCCAACGGTCAGGAAGACGCGCCGCAGTTCCGGCTCGATATCGATGCCCAGAAGGCCAGCTCGCTCGGGCTGTCGATGAACGATGTCGATACCACGCTGGCGGTCGCCTGGGGGGGGCGCTACATCGATGATTTCATCGATCGCGGGCGCGTCAAGCACGTGATCCTGCAGGCCGACGCGCCGTTTCGGATGGTGCCCGAGGACTTTGGCCGCTGGTACGTGCGCAACAGCCAGGGGCACATGGTGTCGACAGCGTCCTTTACGAACTCCCATTGGGAATACGGCTCGCCGCGGCTCGAGCGCTTCAACGGCGTCTCGGCCAAGGATATCAACGGTGAGGCGGCGCCCGGCGTGAGTTCGGGCGATGCGATGAAGGAAATCGAGAAACTGGTGGCCAAGCTGCCGCCCGGATTTTCGATCGACTGGACCGGGGAATCCTACCAGGAACGCGCGGCCGGCGCGCAGACGCCGATGCTCTACACGCTGTCGCTGATTGTCGTGTTTCTGTGTCTTGCGGCGCTCTATGAGAGCTGGTCGATTCCCACGGCCATCCTGCTTGCGGTCCCGCTTGGAGTCATCGGTGCCGTCCTCGCCACGACGGTGCGGGGTCTGGAGCGCGACATTTATTTTCAGGTCGCGATGCTCACGACCATCGGTCTCGCCAGCAAGAACGCGATCCTGATCGTCGAATTTGCGAAAGAGAATGTCGAGCACGGCATGGACGTCATTGAAGCGACGATGCATGCCGTGCGCGATCGCCTGCGGCCGATCCTGATGACCTCGCTAGCCTTCGGCCTTGGCGTGCTACCCCTGGCGGTGGCGACGGGTGCCGGTGCCGGCGCCCAGCGGGCGATCGGTACCGGTGTGTTCGGCGGCATGATCGCCGGCACATTCCTGGGTATCTTCTTTATTCCGGTGTTCTTCGTCGTGGTGCAGCGAGTGTTCCACAGCCTGCCCGATGAACCGGCTGGACCGCAAGCCGGAGGCACTCATGGCGCATGAGCACACGCGCTCGAGCCGCCTAGGAGTGATGTCGGCGCTGCTCGGCGTGGCTTGGCTTTGCCTCGCGTGCGCCTGCACGATGGAGCCACGCTATCGCGCGCCGGCGATGCCAGTGCCGGATCAGTGGCCGATTCCAGCCACGACGCCCGAGGCGACGCCGGTTGCGCCGGACGCCAACACGGTGGCGGCCCGCGACATCGGCTGGCGCGACTTTTTCGTCGACGCGAATCTGCAGCGGCTGATCGCCGCGGCACTCGCGAACAACCGCGATCTGCGCGTGGCGGTGTTGAACATCGAGCGTGCGCGCGCGCAATATCGAATTCAGCGCGCCGCCGAATTGCCCTCGATTGACGCCACGGGCAGTTTCACCCGCGAAAAGCTGCCGCCTTCGTTGACCTTCGGCACGACCTCGTTTACCGGCAATATCTTCCAAGCCGGCGTCGGCATCTCCGCCTTCGAGGTCGATCTGTTCGGCCGCGTACGCAGCCTCACGCACGCCGCGCTCGAGCAATACCTGGCGCAGGAGCAGGCGCGCCGCAGCGCGCAGCTGAGCCTGATTGCTGAAGTTGCCAATGCCTATTTGACGCTCGCGTCGGATCGGGAACTGCAGCGCCTGGCCCAGCAGACACTGCAGAGCCAGGAGGCTTCCTTCGAGCTCTCGCAGAAGAGTCATACGGCCGGCACGACCTCCGGCCTCGATCTGGCGCAGGCACAGACCACGGTCGAGCAGGCGCGTGCGGACGCGGCTCGGTACGAGGGCAACGTCGCACAAGACATCGACGCCCTGACGCTGCTGGTGGGCGCAGCGGTGGATCCGGCCTGGCTGCCCGAGCAGTTTGATTCGAAGACCATGGGACTCGATGCGCTGCCGGCGGGTTTACCCTCGGGCGTATTGCTGCGTCGGCCCGACGTACTCGAGGCCGAACACACGCTGCGTGCGGCCAATGGCAACATCGGCGCTGCACGCGCCGCATTCTTCCCGGAGATCAGTCTTACCGCGAATATCGGCTCGGCGAGCGAGCAACTGGCGAGCCTGTTCAAGGCCGGTACCGGAGCATGGACTTTCATGCCGCAGGCGACACTGCCGCTCTTCCATGGCGGGCAGCTGCGGGGCAATCTCGCGGTGGCGCATGTCGATCAACAGATCGCGTTGGCGCAGTATGAGAAGGCGATCGAGTCCGGCTTTCGCGAAGTCGCCGATGCACTGGCACTGACGGCGACTCTGAACCGCCAGCGCGCGGCCCAGGAAGCTCTGGTCGCCGCGACCTCTCGCGCCTACGATCTCTCGCAGCAGCGCTACAAGGCGGGTCGGGACAGCTACCTCGTTGTGCTCGATTCCCAGCGCAGCAATTACGCGGCACAGCAGGGACTGATCGCCACGCGGCTGGCCGAGCAAAGCAATCGGGTAGGCCTTTACGAGGCCCTCGGCGGCGGCTGGCGCGAGCAGAGCCAGAGCCCATGAGCTCGGGCTCCATGAGCAAGGGCAACGCTGTGCCGCGAGCGGAGACGGCAAGCCCACAGGCGCCGATCGCCAAAGCGCGCGCCGCTCGCCAGCGCGAGCGCATACTCGATGCGGCTGAGCTGTGCTTCATCCAGAGTGGATTTCATGCCGCAAGCATGGCGCACATCGCGAAAACTGCCGGCATGAGCGCCGGGCTCATCTACCGTTATTTCGACGGCAAGAGCGCCATCGTCAAGGCGATCATTGAGCGCCATCTCGAATCCGACCAGGCACAGATGGTCGGACAGCTCAACAGCGCCGGGGATGCGAGCCGATGCGTTCTGCAGATCTTCGAGAGCTGGCGCCGCCGCGACGATCCCAAGATGAACCCCGTCCTGATGCTCGAGCTCGCCGCCGAGTCGACCCGGGATCCGGAGATCGCGCGCGCCGTGCGCAGCAAGGATCAGGCGATGGGCGAGCGCCTCATGCAGGCGGTGCGCCGCAGTGCGAAGTTGCAAGGCGTTAAGCTCACGCCGGCCGCGGCGCGCAGCCGTGCGGTGATGCTGCAATGTCTGGTGGAGGGGCTGGCCTTGCGCGTGGTGCGCGATCCGGCGCTTCAGCGCAGCACCTTGAAGCCCGCACTGGACGCGATCATCGCCGTATTGATGAGCTGAAACGGTGGACGCTTTTGCCAAGGCGCTGATCCTCTGGCATGCCGGCCATGGGCGGCACGATCTCCCCTGGCAGCACGATCGCACGCCCTACCGCGTCTGGATCTCCGAGATCATGCTGCAGCAGACGCAGGTATCGACGGTGATCGACTACTACCAGCGTTTCATGCGGCGCTTTGCCGATGTCGCATCGTTGGCGGCCGCGCCGCTCGATGAGGTCCTGCATCTGTGGTCGGGACTCGGATATTACTCGCGCGCACGCAACCTGCAGCGCGCCGCCCAGCGTATCGTCAGCGACTTTGGCGGCCAGCTACCCGAAGAGCACGAGCGGCTCGCGCAGCTGCCTGGCATTGGCCGCTCGACCGCCGCGGCCATTCTGGCCTTGGCTCGCGGCCGTCGTGAGGCGATTCTCGATGGCAACGTCAAGCGCGTGCTCGCGCGTTACTTCGGCATTGAGGGGGCGCCTAGCGAGCGCACGACCGAGCGCGCCCTATGGGATCGCGCCGAGCAGTGCACTCCCTGGACGGACGTCGCCGTTTACACGCAGGCCATCATGGATTTCGGCGCGACGCTGTGTACCCGCCGTCAACCCTTGTGTCCGCAGTGCCCGGTGCGGGCCGATTGTGTGGCGTATCGTGCGGGCCGCGTGCATGAGCTGCCCACGCCGCGCGAGCGTGCCGCGCGGCCCGTACGCGGCGTAGTCATGCTGTTGGCAATGCGCGAGAACGGCGAGGTGTTGCTGCAGCGCCGGCCTGCGCAAGGGATCTGGGGCGGATTGTGGACGCCGCCGGAATTCGACAGCCTGGAGGCGGCCGAGCGGTATTGCAGCACGACGCTGCGCAGCGTGCAGCTCGAGGCCACGCCGCTACCGGTGCTGCGGCACGCCTTTACACACTTCGAGCTGCAGATCACGCCGGTGCGCGCGCGCTGCGCTGGTCTCGCCATGGTGAAGGAAGGCGCCGAGGTGCTCTGGTATAACGCGCGCGAGCCGGCGCGCATCGGATTGCCGGCGCCAATTGCCGCGCTGTTGTCCACCTCAGGAAACCTCAACCCATGAGCCGTACCGTGCACTGCGTCCTTCTCCAACGCGACGCGCCCGGGCTCGATCGCGCGCCTTACCCCGGGGCGCTCGGCCAGCGTATCTTCGAGCACG
>OBLU010000973.1_pt1 | contig 26650 bp, 19 predicted proteins | sample 1518681 | NCBI WGS metagenome assembly OBLU01 (sample SAMEA3539304, study PRJEB22396) | soil metagenome | biome: tundra; feature: field; material: soil | place: USA | collected 2010-05 | depth 0.15 m
TCCACACCAAAGAGATTCTTTGCGCTCTTTTCCCGAAAAACGGTTAAAAAAGAGTATTGACAACGCCGACGCTGTCATACATGGGCTTTGCACGTTTTGAGGTCAATTCCAGGAGGCAACGGAACCCTTCCGACCTGGCGATATTGCTCAACCAGTAACTGCCGAGAGGGCACTACGGCTATGTCGCGGCCCGGCGCTATTCCTTGTCGGCCAAGTAGCGGTGGAGCGAGCGCTTCAATCCAAGGGAGCTGCCGACGTCTTGGCGACCATCCGACCAGAGCACGTGGATAGGGCGCTTCCACGGCCCCAAGTTTGATCTTCGCCAGAGTTAGGCTAAAAATGCTATCGAATCGCGTAACCGCCATCGACTCGAATCGTAACCCCGGTAACGAAGTCGGAGGCTTGCGATGCCAGGTATACAGCTGTTCCGCCAACTTCCTCCGGTTGTCCCCAACGGCCGGCGGGTGTCCGCGCGAGGATTTCGTCATTCATGGGCATTGCACGTACGGGCGCCGTCATGTCCGTTTCAATCCACCCCGGTGCGATCGCATTGACTTGAATGTTGTGCGGGGCGAGCTCAATGGCCATTGACTTGGTCAGCTGGACTATCGCACCTTTAGCTGCGCTGTACGAGGGCACGAGCCCAGATCCAAAGAACGAGTACATGCTTCCTATGTTGATAATCTTCCCGCGTTTCCGACTCAACATTGATCTCGCAGCGAGCTTCGAAAGCAGGAAAACTGCGTTGAGTTGCGTCTCGATGACGCTGTCCCAGTCTTCAGGTTTTTCGTTTAGCACACCGCCGCTCAGCGACACGTTGCCCGCATTGTTTACCAAAATATCTATGCCGCCAAGTTCGCTCTCGACCCTGTTAAGCGCAGGCTCCAAACTGACGCGATCAGTCAAATCAACCACCGTTGCCACCGAAGGCACACCGATTGCTTTCAATTCGGAAAGAACCCGCTGGTTTTTCTCGTGATTTCGTCCAAACACAGCAACGGCGGCCCCAGCTTCAGCCAATCCGAGCGCAATACCGCGACCAATTCCACCATTACCACCCGTCACGATAGCCACTCGCCCGCTTAAATCAAATGAAGCAGACTTTTTCATCATGCGCTCCTCGTGTCGACCTTGCTCGTGTTCTGGGGTCTGCTCAGAGTCTATAGTGCGAAAGAAGAAAATGCGCTTCTTGCCCTTTTGGGACGGACAGTCGGCTTTTCTTTATCGTGACGTAGTCAAGGTTTCTCCCTGAGCCACCAGCCATCCAGAAACTATGAGTCAGTTGACGTAATCAAGCCTTAGCACGCTTTGAGGCCAATTCCCGGCAGCGATGGAAGACTCCAAAGCTGAGGAATTGATCAACCCGCAACGGACGGTTGGCGCCCTCTCTCGGGACCCTAAATTTGTCCCCGGGACTATCCGAAAGAGTGCCTACGCCTGATCAGGGCCGGGCCTAAAACCGAAACAGATACGATGCCTTGACGAAGATCTGACGCCCGTCGTTGAGCAGCGGCCCAGCTCTGGGAAGGGTCGTGTTATTGGGGTCGCAGGTTCCGTTTGGCAGGCGGTTGCAAAGACTACGGCTCAGATTTTGCAGATCGTTGTTGTAACCGACGTAAACTGCCGTACCAGGGTGCGGCAGCCAAGTGAACAGCGCCTGCGTGGCCACCTGTTTTGTCCGCAGCAGAGACGTGTTGGCCGGGTTGGCAAGCGTGGAATCATATTCGACAATGACGCGCGCAGAGATGGAGCGCGTGAACTGGTAGTTGACCTTCGTGCGCATGGTCTGCGATTCATAGACAAGCGCGCCGCCGGTGGCTGCGTGGTCGCGATCGAGCAGATATGTGTTGTCGATGGTGAGCTGATGGACCGGCTGCACGGTGAACAGCAGATTGACCACATCCTGGTTCAATAGGAATGGCGTCTGCCCGGCAAGAGGGTTATAGTTCACATTCCCGCTTCGGATCGCTACCAAATTCAAATTCAACTGGCTCCACGGCGCGCCGCGAAGGACGAGGCCGCCGAAGTTTTCAGTGAAGTTCTTGAAATCGGAGAGAGCGGGGTAGTTTGCCGGGTTGACGGTGTCAGAGTTTTGGCCGCCTATTGGAGCAACCACAAAATTGCGCGGCAGAAGAAGAAATGGGTCAAATGTCGAGTAACGGTAGACGCGGTCGCCCTGATGGTCAAAAGCGAGGTTTTGGTTAGTCTCGAGGCCCCAGCTCTGAACCACGCTGTGCTTGGGGTACCACTGGTAGGTGGAGTGGAGGTGATCAGACCGGATATTGGAAGACTGCAGAAAGCCGAGGTAGGTTTGAAATCCGGTGCTAACGTCCTGGTATTCGTTGTATAGGTTGAAGGTATGGCCGCTGCGGATGATCTGCAGGTCGCTTGCCGGACCTGCTGAGTATGGCGTGGGAGGGCCGCTGTCCTGGTCGCCCATCGTGGAGCTCTCTACCATCTGGCCGTGTGCCGTCCAGTTCTTGCTGAAGCGTCCAGTAAAGTCGACGCCACCGATGCGATTCCAGCCGCCGCCAAATTCCTCGTCGGTGTAGATAGCCCCCAGACTGGAGCCTTCCCCAATGTCGCGGGACAGATGGGTGACAGCAACCGTGGCGCGCTTTCCAAAGAGCGGATCAGAAGGCGCGACGGCCTCGCCCGGCAGCCGGTCGTCAATGGCAAAGACGCCGAGATTCGTGCGGCCCAGCTTGCCCGTCACGCGCACGCCAAACTCAGGATGCGCGATGTTACGTGTGTAAACAAGCGTGCTGGGGGTGTTGAAGTAGCTTGCATTCTCAAGAAAAAAAGGGCGCAGTTCGGGGAAGTACACAGGGAAGCGTTGATCCACGGTGAACTGCGGCTGGTCCGACTCAATATCGCTGAAATCGGGATTGATGGTGCCGTCCACCACGATGCTGTCTTTGATGACGAGCTTCACCTCACCGCCCGCGGTGCCCTCGATGTGCCGCGAGCTGAAGTACGGATTCGTTGGGTCAAGGTCGATGAGCTTGCGCTCGTTTTGACCAAGCGCGTACGGGTTCAGTTGGAAGTTGTGTGAGCCGGTCACGCCTTCGATGCCGCGCAGCGTGGCCTCCTGGGTAAGTACGCCGCTCACGTTGGCAGCCACGCGCGGCCAGAAGTCCGTCTCGGAGTTGCGTGGCAGGTTGCGCTGAAAGACGACACCCCAATCCCGGTGCTCGGCGTGGAAGCGCAGACTGCGAAATGGAATGGCGATGAGAGCCATCCAGCCCTCTTTCGTCACGCGTCCATCGGAATCCCAAACCGTGTCGTAGCTGTAGTCCGGTCCGTTCGCCTCGCTCCACGAAGCATCTGCCTGTACGCCGGCTGCGTTTACCTGGAACATCACCCCGGTCCGATGGTCCTGAAATGCGTCCAGAAGAACAACAACATTGTCGTCCGTCTGCACATTTTCACGGCGGGCAAGGTGCGTGCGCACCTGGTCGGTATGGCTGTCATGACAGAGGAAGACGAAATAGAGCGTGGACCGGCTGAAGGCCATCCACACCTCGGTTGCCTCCGAAGCCGGTTTGCCATCTGCGGGCTGCTGTTGGGTGAATCCTGTGACGTGCACTAGCTTGTCGCGCAACTCGGGGTGCGGGACCATTCCAGCGAAATCGTCCAGTTTGAGCGGCTGGTTGATAAAGGGAACATTTGCAATGACTGATGGCATTGGCGCCGGCTTGGCAGGCGACGCATTCTGTTTCGACTGGGCTCCCATGAGACTCGCGCAGCAGAAGAACAGACTCAAACAGAAAGCACGGAGTCTCATGATGACAGGTACGCAGTTCCTTTCACGGCAGTTCCCGATCAGCAAGGGCGCGGGCAAAAGGCCTTGCTATATCTACTTGAAAAATCGATTGGCCACTGGTGCATGGACTCGGGGAAGCAGTCCATTGGCATGATTTCTTCTCCTGTTGCCCCTCGAGCACCGATTTCTGGAAGGTCCATTGGATTGTCGCGCACCGTACCGGCGGGAAGCCCGCTCGCGGCCCGCACGTAAACTACGAGTGGCCCATCGTTCACGTTGCCGTGCCCAGCGGAAGCATCTTGGGTTGTGGGTGGCCGGGCAAAGGTTGGGAGACCATCTCCCCGACCGTCCGGCTCTTCGCATGTTTTCCAGAAGGACAGTGAGGCGTCGGCGTCACTCCGCGCCTCGCAGATAAGTTCTAAGATCGTCCGCCAGGGGCCGGCCATTTGACGCATTCTCAGGGCAGATTGACTGTAACAGCTGAGTCACTGGCTAACCGGATTGATTGGGCGGTCAACTGTTGAGAACAAGCCAACTCATCAACTGAGACCCTGAATCGGAGTGGCTCTTGCCCTCTGAAAATTGAGTAGGTAGAAGCGCGGCTCGGAAATACATCGTCAACTGGCAAAAACAAACCCGCGAAAAGGCAAGTTTCAACCCAACTGCGCGATCAACTGCAGTTCTTGAGTTCTCAGAAATGCCGAATGGAATCGTCAGGCTTGGTGGTTGGGAGTGCAACGCTGCGCTCGCTGGGGTATTCGGTGTGGCTTTCGAGCGAGCGCCTTACGAGGTCGCGCGAGCCAAGACCCACGGCGAGAGCGAGCGTAAGGACGATGCCGCCGAAGAGGATGCCGAAGGCCAGTTCCACCACATTGCCGCCGATCTGGAGGTGGTCAAAGACCATGGCTGCGGTGAGCACGAGCACGAGCCACTTGATGCCAAGCGAAAGGAAACGCCCGTATTCAAGGTGCGCATTGACGGCTTCGATGAGGACAGAACGTGCCAGGAAACGTGCGAAGAGGGTTCCGGCGATGAGCAGCAATACGGCGCCTACAACGCGGGTAAGGTAAGGCAGGAGCGAGTTCGTGAGCGTTGCGGCCGTTGCGTAAGAGGCGTCGAAAGCCGAGACGCCGATGATGAGTCCGAGCAGGACGCAGGCCCAGAAGGAGCCTCGTGCGATCAGTACGGTGGGGGAAGTCGATGGCACCCAGTCGACGTTGCCGCGGCCGCGGGCGAGGCGATCGTCAAACTTGGCCGCGGTAAGTCCACGCCGCAGCAGCGCGGAAAGAGCCATGCCGATCAGGGTCAAAACAGTCAGGGCAACAATGAAGGCCAGGATACCGGGCAGGATGGCGATGAGTAGCGAGAGGACGCGGTAGAGCGACTGATGGAGCGCACCGGACATATCGTGCCAGATAGATGTGTTGTCGGCATACAAGTGCTGCGCAGCCTGGTATGGGTCTGGCTGGAGCAAAGCGGCAAGAATGTTTTGCATAGAACTCACTCCTTGAATCGAATCTCTTGCTTCGTACCTGAAACGGGTTGGATGCAGGGACGCCTATGGATTGAACCGGTCTGGCCATCGCCAGCGCGAGACCATGTAGGTTTTTTCGGCTTCAAAGGCAGCAGCGACGGCCTCGATATGGCGTTCGGGGTTGGTGCCGGAAGCGGTGATGTTGAAATGACTTGTTACCCATGCAAGATAAAGCGGGATAAGCGCGCCGAGAAGATGTCCGCGGTTGATTGTGCGGAGCCGGTAGGCGAGCAGAAAATCATAGACAATGCGGGCCCAAAGGCTATCGGACATGCTGAATGCCGCGGCGTCGGTCGCGGAGAGTCGCTTGAGTGCGAGCAGCGAAGTCGGGGGCAGAACGAGCGACCAAATTTCCTGAAGGCTAGTATAAGCAACCCGAAACGCCTGGACCATCGGGGCAATCTCCCCGACAGCATCGCTGGCAGGTGCTTGCATCAAGGGGATGGCATTCGGCGCGTCCAGCAACGGACGGAAACGCTGCCAGAATGCTGCTTTGGCATCGATATCGGAAAAAAGTGCTCCGATGACCAGGGGGAGGATGATGTTGAGGTCGGGCCCGAAGGGCTGGGATTGGACGCGCGGGCCAACGTCGAACTGGTCGATGGCAAACCTGGCTACCGTGGCCTCGTTGATCGGCCAAACAGGCGTCTCGCCCTGATTCCTTGAGGTGAAACGTTGGCCGGCGCCTGCGAGCCGCTCGGCCATGCGCAGCGAGAGACCGAGATCGACGGCAAGGGGAAACCGCACCCGGGAGGCGAACAACGCGCGGGTGAGTGGATAGAGAATGGCGGAGTTGATCAGACCGGCGTGCGGCGACAGATCGTAACAGGCGACAGCTAGGTCGGTGGGGGTGGTGAGAATGGCGTTGGCGAGGTCGCGGGGTGCAGACGAACTGAGCGAACCGGACTCCGGACCAAGCATGAGGATGGCGCGTGCCTGATTCTTTTCGGCAAGCTGGTAAACGTTGACGAAATCAGCGGAGGTGAGGGTCCAAGAGGCATTGGTCGGAGGAAGGGCGGCCATCCGGAGAGACGGAGCGCAATCTGGAGGGAGTGCGTCCGGAGAAACGATGAGCAGGTCCTCGGTCGGGAAGTTAGCAGTCAGCTGATCGAGGACACTTTTGAGTTGTTCCGGCGTCCTGCCGGTGAGCAGGATGACGAGTCCGTTGCCGGGACGCGCGCAAGGGGTTGGCATGTCGGAAATTGGATCTGCCGTCGCCATGGTCATTCGGGAAGTTGATATTAGAGCAATGGGAGGCTTTCTACAGTCTCCAATTGACCAGCCTCCACACCGCCAGACACATTTGCAAGGTCTAATGCGGGCAAGCGGTATGAGGATCACGGTCGCTTCACACTCGAGGGCTGGAGTTCCAGCCATAGGAAGGAGTACGGAGAGAGGGTGAGGAAGTAAGGGGCCTCGGTGATGGTCGGAAACGCCACATAACCCAGCATCTCGACAGGCTCGGCGCCCTTGTAGTCGGCCAGGTCGAGGGCGACAGGTTGGGCAAAGCGGCTGAGGTTGGCCACGCAAAGAATCGTTTCGTGCGAGCCGTCGCCGCGATCGAGATCGCGGAGGTAGGCGAGGATCTTGCAGTTCACCGGGTTCAGGAAACTAAGGCTTCCGCGACCGAAGACCTGGAAGAGTTTGCGCAGGGCGATCATGTTGCGGGTCCAATGCAGGAGGCTGGACTGATCGCTCAGCTGAGCTTCGACATTGATGACCTGGTAGCCGTAGATGGGATCCATGATGATGGGAAAGTACAGCCGTGCGGGGTCGCACTTTGAGAAACCGGCGTTGCGGTCCGAACTCCACTGCATGGGAGTCCGAACACTGTTGCGGTCGCCCAGGTAGATGTTGTCACCCATGCCGATTTCGTCTCCGTAGTACAGGATGGGTGTACCGGGAAAGCTGAGCAGGAGAGAGTTCAACAACTCGATGCGGCGTCTGTTGTTGTCGAGCAGGGGTGCGAGTCGGCGGCGGATGCCGCCGTTCACGCGCATTAGGGGATCGTTCGAGTAGGCGATGTGCATGTAGTCGCGCTCGTCTTCGCTAACCAGTGCAAGCGTAAGTTCGTCGTGATTGCGAAGAAACAATCCCCACTGACAGTTGTCGGGGATGGCTGGCGTCTGGGCCATGATGTCAGTGATTGGCAGGCGGTCTTCCTGTCGAAGGGCCATGTAGATGCGCGGCATCAGGGGAAAGTGGAAGGCCATGTGGCACTCGTCGCCATCACCGAAGTAGGGACGGACATCGGCAGGCGACTCATTGGCTTCGGCCAGGATGAGACGGTTGGCGTATTCGGCATCGATGGCAGCGCGAATTTTCTTGACCACTAAATGAGTCTCGGGCAGGTTCTCGCAGGATGTCCCATCGCGTTCTACCAGGTACGCGATTGCATCAATGCGCAGCGCGTCGACTCCCATGTCGAGCCAGAAGCGCATGGCTTTCAGAACCTCTTCCATCAGAGCGGGGTTATCGAAGTTGAGGTCGGGCTGGTGTGAAAAGAATCGGTGCCAGTAGTAGGCCTGAGCCGACTCATCCCAGGTCCAGTTCGACTTTTCCGTGTCGGTAAAGATGATGTGGGCATCTTGGTAGAGATGATCCGTATTTGACCAGACGTACATTGCGCGTGCCGCTGAGCCGGGAGGTGCAAGGCGGGCGGCCTTGAACCATGGATGTTGGTCGCTGGTGTGATTGATGACCAGCTCGATCATCACCTGCATGTTGCGCTGGTGAGCTGCGTCCAGAAACGCCTTGAAATCGTCCAGCGTTCCGTAGGAGGGGTTGACATCCACGTAGTTGGAGATGTCATAGCCGTCATCACGCAAAGGGGAGGGAAAGAAAGGCAGGAGCCAGATGCAGGTGACGCCTAGGTCCTGGAGGTAGTCGAGCCGCGAGAGCAGTCCGGGGAAGTCTCCGATGCCGTCGCCGTTTGAGTCCGCGAAGGCGCGAACGTGGAGTTCGTAGATGATGGCGTCTTTGTACCAGAGGGGATCGGTTGCGCTTGCCAGCTTCTTCACTCTTTGTTTCTCCAAAGTTTTAGATGCACGATGTGGGCTCACTGTGCAGTGAAGATGCTCTCCTTCAGGTCAGTTGGCCACGCGGATACGCTACTGTGTAACCCTCGAGCAGATGGATGGGGTCTGCGCCGCTGGCTTCCTGGATCAGGGCCGAGTCGAAACACAAGCCCAGCGGAGCGTCCTTGAAACCGGCATTCTGATCGGCTTGCTACAGTCGGGTTTTGGACGAATTGTGAGGCTCTGAGCCTCCCTCAACGGGGCACAGCTATTAAGAAAGATTACCATGGTGACAATTGCTTCGTCGCCGCAAACCCTGCACAAAGGAGGGTGAGCTACGTCGGCACAGGGAGCGAACTCATCGAAGGGGCCGAGGCTTCCAGCTCTTTGAGGCTTCTTGCTCTCCACCTTTCTGCTGCGACTCTCGCAGTGGTCAACTCTGGTCTAGGTCACTTGGCGAAAACATCGCACTACTTGAGACTAGAACGGCTTCACCGTTTGGGAAGACCCTGCCCGGTGAAAGCCATCTTTCCCGGGCTGAAGGACGTTTTCCAGGACTAATCCTGCTTGTCGGAATGGAGATCAGCGCGGGGCCTCACTTGAATGCGTAGCCGAAAGCCAGAATCGGGCATGGACGCCCCTGGCGAGCGAGTTGACCCGAAATGTGACCAGCGCGGTCAGTTTTTCGAGCCTACCTCGAATGTGCCGCACAATTCGGGTCGGCAATCTCGACGCGGCGATTCTTCGCTCTGCCCGCGTCGGTTGCGTTATCTGCAATCGGCCTGGTCTTGCCAAAGCCTTTGGCTGTAAGCCGGTCGCCGGTGATCCCATGCTGTGTGAGCCAGGTGACGATAGCCTTGGCGCGCGCTTCAGAGAGCGTCTGGTTGTAGGCATCGCCGCCCACGTTGTCCGTGTGTCCCTGGACCTCGATCTTCTGCGTGGGATTCTTCTTCAACAGATCCAGAATCTGCTGCAACACCGGATCGCTGGCAGGTTGAAGAGTTGACTTGTTGAAGTCGAAGAGCACGCCGTAGATTGCTACGTGGCAGTTGGTCTTAAGATCGCTGCTCATGTCTTTGTTCACGGCGCCGGCGTCGGCTACACGAATGTCGAAGGTGTCATTCTTGTGGAGAGATGCCCACAGGTTACGGCCATTCTTGGTGAAATGCGCCGAGATGGCAACATCGGCGCCCATGCTTTCATTGACGATTGTCCAGCCCGCCGCGGTCAGCGCGTCGTGATATGCGATGCGGAAGAGCGAATTCGAGAGTCCATCCGGCGGTGCGTAGTATGCCTTGATGATCGAGCCAGAAGCAACCAGTTCCGGCACACTGGCGCCCTTGATGGGGACATAGAAAGGCGCGGTGTCCGGCGCGCTGCTTCTGAATTTGGAACCCGGCAGGGGGCCAAGCCAGGGAAAATCGCCCGCGGCAGGGTCAACCGGTTCAGGAGTTGCGGAGGGAGCCGTGAGCGTGAACTTGAATGGCATCGGAGCAATCTCAACGATCTCCACTGAGGCGCGTTCCGCGCCGCTGGGGTCGGTTTCGGCCCATGCCTCTACCCCGTCTTTCTGGTAGTGAAGAAGCAGCTCGATTCCTCCCGCTGACCACTCATGCACTGCGGTCCATCCGTTGGCGAGGAAGGCCGGCTTGATAATGGCCCAAACGGCATCCCCCGTCATGGCGCCGGTAACGATGACGGGAAACTGCCAATGCTTTCCGCGCACCACCTTGCCGACCCCGCCCATTCCCCGATTTCCCTCCGGGATCTGCATTTCGGTCCAGGGCTCGTAGGTGATGCGGTACGGCTTGCCTAGCTTGTTAAGGAAGCTGAGCTCGGACGGGATCGGCTGCTCCTGCGCAAGGAGCGGAAGGGTCATGAAAGCAAGCAACACGGTAATGACCGCGAGACGCAAACGGGGCGCAGCCGCCCCAAAGAGCGAAAGTGCAAGATGGCGCATGTACACCTCGGAATTCTTGCAGGGTAACACACGATCTCCGTTCGTCGATTTGTTTCTTGCAGTTGCGCCCAATTCGATTTGTAACGGCATGTGACAACGTTTCCTCGAGGGTTGGCATTGTGCCGCTCGCATCACCGAGATCCAGGAATCAGGTGTCACTTGGCGATAACAAGGCAACTCATAAACTGACGGCAAATTGCTAGTGCCTGCAGACCGATGCCACCCTCGCGACCCTAACACATGCCGAATGGTTTACGGCCATCCAGGGCTCACACAAGAAGAGCTCCGTTACAATTCGGATGGTTTCTGAGAGGAAAATGGCCTTGTGAGAGCAAGGCTGTGGCGGAGGTCTTCGGCAATCCACTTTCGTTCATCGTGAGACTCAGGCCGCAAATTGCCTCTCCTCGTGGCACACCTTTGCTGAGCTAATGCTCCGCAAACAGGACACTCGAATTCCAGCGCAGGATCATGCGCGATCATTCCAATTGTTTACAGCTATTGTCTGGATTGTGGATGGCTTCTTTTGACCGCGGGGAATTGTTTGTGCTTCTAGTACTAGGTTGATTTTTAGGTAATATTCAAGCGGGCCCCTAAATGGTTGAACACTACTTCAAGATACCAGATTCAGAACCACCCACATGTGGCATACACAATGTGCGCCTTATTCAGTGCAATGAGCTAATGGACCCCGATGCACCTTACCTTGGATACGTAGCCTGCCTTAAATGCCCTGTCAGTCAAACCGTCGTTTGGGATAGCCGTGGCTTCCGTGAGCGAGACTGAACTTGCACGCAGTCTTGGGTCACTACCCCAAACCGGACAGTAGGCGATCAAATGTTGGTAACAAGCCATCGCATCAGTTGAGACCTGAACAGCGGCTCTCTTAGCCAAGCATCACCACTGTTACCGCCATCATTCCCGCCCCCTGGGGCGTTTCAGCAGACTAGTCCGGTTGGGCCCGGATTTGACGCGATGGAAAATGGGATGGGTGAGCGCATTGGCCGGCATTCAATATTTGAGGATTGCTGCGGCAGGCGATGTGAGGCGGTTGTCGTTGCTCTTGGCGGCATTTCATATTGGTCACCTATCCGGATCGAGCAATCTGGGCCCCGGGCCTTGTGCGGATAATTCATCCCAAGGATTGCGTAGAGGACAGATCCCCAGCGACAAGCAACCGCACCCGATGCAGCCATCCAGCTGATCGCGAAGCCGCGTCAACCGGTCGATCCGATCATCCAGATCGGTTCTCCACCTTATGGACAACTTCTTCCAGTCTTCAGCTGTTGGCGTTCGTCCGCCCGGTAGCGAAGTCAAAGCTTTGCCAATGGACGCCAGAGGAATGCCCGCGCGTTGCGCCACTTTAATGACCGCAACTCGCCGAAGCACTTCGCGCGCATAGCGCCGCTGGTTTCCTTGATTGCGCCAACTTTTGATCAGTCCCTTGGACTCATAGAAGTGGAGGGTCGAGACCGCCGCGCCACTGCGCTCGGCAACTTGACCTACCGTGAGTTCTAGTGGGATGCGACCTGGAACAGAATCGTCCATCAAGGTTGTCCTTGACCTCAAGCTTACTTGAGGTTATACGCTCTTCATATATGGACTGTAAACGTCCTGGACTCTGGAGGAATATGGCCGACAAAATCAGAACTGCTGTCATTTATGGAAGCGTCCGCCCCGGGCGGTTTTGCGACACGGTCGGGCGGTGGACTGCAAATCAAGTCGCAAGCCGAGGCAACTTCTCGGTTGATGTGATCGACCCAGTGGAGCCGTCCGCCAGATATTCCGGCGATGGCCTTGCCTCGGCTTCACTGCAACAGCGGTTGGCAGATGCAGATGCCTTCATTGTCGTAACCCCGGAATACAACCACGGGTATCCCGCGCCCTTGAAGGCACTGATCGATTCGAGCGGAGTTGAATGGCACGCCAAACCGGTTGCTTTCGTTTCTTATGGCGGGATCTCCGGAGGATTGCGCGCTGTGGAACAGTAGCGTTTGGTGTTTGCGGAACTGCATGCTGTAACGATCCGCGACTCGGTCAGCTTTGCGAGCGCTTGGGAACAGTTCGACGATGCTGGGGAGGTGCTGAACCCCGAGCGTGCCAATCGTTCCATGGAAATTCTCCTTGCGCGATTGAATTGGTGGGCTATTGCACTGCGCGATATGCGGAGCGCGGTCCCATACTCCAATCCAGTTTGATGCAGGGCTATGAGGCAGAGGAAATGACGTTTTAAATGTGCTCAATGCGATTGGTGAATCGTTTAGTTCAATACAAGGCTTATCGCTGCCTCCAAGGAAGTCATAGTGGAGATCATGTTGTTTCTGAACTCTTAGCCAGGCGAGCGCGATGTCAGTTGGCGATAACATCAAGCGTGGCTGTTGAAAAAGTCGGCACGAATTTGCAGATTTTCATGAAATCCGTATGGCAAAGTGAGGAGTTTTTCAGCATAGGTTGACCATGCTGTTGTGGATTGCCATCTTCGGAGGACTAACGTTCATGATGGGTCACCACGCGCGCTCTGAATCGCTGTTCTACGACTTCCGACTGGAAGATCATGTTCCAGAGGATCATCTGTTGCGACTGGTTGATAAGCACATAGATTTTGGCTTCTTGCGCGAGCGACTGAAGGACAGCTATAGCGAAACTGGCCGTCCGTCGATCGATTCGGAACTGTTGCTGCGGATTCTATTGATTGGCTATCTGTACGGTATCAGCAGCGAGCGCGAGACCTCAGGACCACATCGGAGTTCAACTACGCACAACTACAACGGAAGACGGTCGAGGTGCTCTTCGCGGAGCTTAAGAGCCAAATCGGACTTCGCAGGCTCCGTCTGCGCAGGTTGAAGTTCGTTCGAGAGCAGTTCTTCCTGGCGGCCACTGCTCAGAACATCAAACGGCTGGTTCGCTTCCTAAGTAACCCACCGCAACAACTGGCTACCGCTATTGCATAGATAGAAAGACCTGCAAGAACCCTCCGATAACCCTACTGCCAATTACTCCTTTCCAAATCCAGTCGACTTCTTCAACAGCCACAAGCCTTCGCACCACTTGAGAGCAGCACGGCTTCGTACTCGGCGGAGTATCCGCCACCAAGCACCATCATTCCCGAATTGAAAGGCGATTGCGCGGAAAATCCCATGACGGCCAGCCCTCGAAAGGCGCTTTGGGCTGTTATCGCGAATTGACACTCCCCACGTGCAATGAATGGTCCGGGCACTTGGCACGAATGTTTCCAGCTGCATGTTCGTTAGCCTATGATTGCCTCGAGCAAAATCTATGGGTACTCCAGTTCGACCGGTTTTAAACACCAAAGATACCCAGCCCGGATCTCCGGGTGGGCCTTATATAGTCGCGCGGCAACCGATTCTGGATCTGCGCGGCCGCGTTCATGCTTTTGAGTTGTTCTTTCGGGGCGGAACAGAGCTGAACGGGAACGGCGAGCCGGTTGCCCGCACCATTGCGGAGACCGCGGTGTTCTTTGCATTGCAAAAGCCCAGTGAGATGAAGAAGTTGACCGGCAAGATGACGGCCTTTGTGAGCTGTCCCGTGGAGGCGCTGAGTGATCAACTTACTCAGACGCTGCCCTCGACCCTGACGGTTCTGGAGATTCCAGCGAGCCTGGAATTCTCGCCCGATCTGATTGCCGTATGCCAGCACCTAAAGGCCGAGGGTTTCCGGTTCGCATTGAATAATCTCGAAGATCCGGCGCAATCCAAACCACTCGTTGAACTGGCGGACTACGTCAAAGTGAACTTTGGTCGGACCCAGCCGGAGGAACGGCGGAAACTGATTGAACAGTTGCATGGAAAGACGATCGCCACGCTGGCCAGGAATGTTGACACCCAGGCGGACCACCGGATGGCGCGCGACGAGGGGTTCAATCTATTTCAGGGCTACTACTTCTGCCAGCCGGTGCTGGTGAGGAACCGCAGGCCGCCTGTGAACCAGCTCTTGCGGATCGATATTCTGAAGGCACTGCAACAGAATCCGCTCGATCTGCGCAAAGTGAGCGAGTTGGTAAAGCGCGACGGGCCAATCACCTACCAACTGCTGCGGCTGGTCAACTCACCCCTTTGGGCAATGCGCCAGGCGGTGGACTCGATCGAGGTAGCGCTGAGGGTGGTGGGCGACGATGCCTTTCGCCGCATCGCCACGATGGCTATTGCTAGTGAGTTCAATGGCACTCAGCCGGCCGAACTCTTGTGTCTGGCGATGGTGCGGGCTCGATTCTGCGAAGTGGCCGGACTCAAACTGAACCTCGATCCGTTCAGTCAATACCTACTTGGACTGCTGAGCCTGCTGCCCGCTATGCAGGGCCAGCAGATGGAGGATATTGCTCCAACATTGCCGCTAGGCGATCAAATTCGCGAGGCGCTTCTGGGAACCAAGAACCAGGAGCGTGTGCTGCTGGGATGGCTTGAGGACTGTGAGCGTGGTGACTGGGACGGGTGCGATGCGACGGCCGAGGCTGACTGCTTGAACCAGCAGGAGCTTGCAAAGACCTACGTAGATGCTGTGGCGTGGGCTGAGGTGGCGCTGCATTCAACCGCCTAGAGCCCTTCCTGTTCGCCCCTGTCACACTCCTTCGTCAGAAGGCCTGGCTATATGTGGATGCTCACCGGCCAAGTCTTCCAGATGTCGGCGCAATAATCCCGAATTGAGCGCCTTTCACCGACTCAATCCGCGGCGGTAAATCCTGAGCTGTTGCCAATTCGCCGAGGCGCGAATTGAGCGCATGGTTGGCGGATTCTGAGACTCCTGGCGAGTCACTGGCTATCCGGACTTTGGCCGGTCAAATGTTGGAAACAAGTCATAGCGTGAGTTGACAGGTTCAATGGGCATCTCACGGTAGGTAAAGTTTGTCATTTCCAACTGCTGCCGTTGGAGTCGGCGGACGCTGCGGCGTTTTTCGATTCTGAAATGCGTATGAGGGGATTTGAGGCTCAGCCTGTTCCAGAGATGTGAGCCACTCCCCACCTCAGAGTTGGAGGATTTTGCGGCCAATCGACTCCACGTCTCGGTCAACGCAAGACTCGTAGAGGCTATGTAAGCGATTACCCAAAAGGCATAGCCCCCAGTAAACCATTTGTCGAAGGTCCGTGTGTCTGTTGAAAAAGTCGACTAGATTTGCGATGGAGGAATTAGAAGTAGGGGTGATCGGAGGGTTCTTGCAGTTCTCTTTATCTATAAAGTGGCGCTGGCCGGTTGCTGCGGTGGGTTACTGTGGAAGCGAACCAGCCGTTTGATGTTCTGAGCCGTGGCTGCCAGGAAGAATTGCTCGCGAACATGTTTGATGCGGCGTAGACGGAGGCGGCGGAGGCCGATCTGGTTCTTCAACTCAGCGAATAGCGCCTCGACCTTCCTGCGTTGGTGCTGTGCGTGTTTGAAGGCTTCGGTTTTGGCCAGGTCCCGGGCTTTCTGGCGGGCATCTTCATAGAAGTGGATGGCTATGCGGCGGTGATTGCCTGTTGTGCACTGATCCTTCTGCGAACAGCCGCGACATCGGGCGGGGGTTCAGAATCACACATGCGTTCGATTGCCCGCGTGGATGCCGGCATAGGTCAGCTGTTTACCTTCCGGGCAGATGTAGTGGTTGGTCTCGGGCACGTGCGTGATGCGATCAATTCCATAGAGCTGACTGTCCTTCTTGTTGTGGTTCTCTCTCGTATGCATATAGGGCGTGATGCGTCGTTCCTCGAGCCAATGCAGTAGTTCTCCGTTACCAGAAACCGCATCGGCGGCCAGCGATTCGGGCATCGATCCGCGCTGCTCGGAGAAGCGGGTCAGCATATCGCGAGCACCGGCACTTTCCTGGCTCAACCGGGCAGCCATGGCGGTTCTTGGAGAATGTCGAATGGTGTGGAATCTCCTGATCGAAGCCAAGGCCGGTGAACCAACGCCAGGACAGATGCATCCGCAGCTCTTCGACCAGCTTGCGCTCGCTCGTAATCCCGTACAGATACCCGATCAGCAGAATGCGAAGCAACAGTTCCGGGTCGATCGATGGCCGGCCGTTCTCACTGTAGGAGTCCTTCAGCTTCTCACGGACAAAGGCGAAGCTGATATGCCGATCTATCAGTCTTAGCAGGTGGTTCTCCGGGACATGATCTTCCAGCCGGAAATAGTAAAACAGCGACTCAGAACGGGTGTGTTGCCCCATCATAAGCAGAAGTCCTCCGAGTATGGTTAGCCACAGCAGCATGGTCAAACTATGCCGCTAAGCACATCACTTAGCCATACGGATTTCATGAAAATCTGCCAATTCGAGCTGACTTTTTCAACCCCCACAGGGCCTCTCATGAACTGACACTCCAGCAAGGGGCTCGACGGTTGGAAAACGGAGCTACTCCTGAGTGGTTGGCGGGTCGGCAATTACTACGCGGCAAACATCGCCAGAACGCAGAATTCGACTGCATCGGGTGGCGGGTCCACGTTGTACTCAAGATCGCCCCGCTGGCAGCATTCCGTTGCATTCAGCAACCTAACCCTCCCAGTCGATGACTGCAGGCCGCAGCCCGCGCACGGCGTTGGATAGATAGACGACGTCGGCCTGGCGCAGATCTTGCAGATAGAGAACGCGCTCCATGGTGGATGGCCTGGTTTCCAAAAGATGGCGGCGATGAACGCCGGGTAACAAGCCGCACTCGACGGGCGGCGTGAAGAGGCAGCCGTCTTTTTCGATGAAGATGTTGTTGATGGCGCCTTCGGTGATTTCGCTGCGCAGATTCATGAACAGGACATCGTCGATGCCCGCTGCAGACGCGGCTTTGAAGGCTTCTCTGTAGAGAGGCCTATGGGTTGTCTTGTGGAAGAACATGGGGTCCTGGGGATCGGTGCGCTGTGAGGCAATGCAGATGCGCGCGAGCTTTGGACTCCCGGTGATTGCGGGATCGTGCAGGACTTCGTCTTCGATTTGCAGGTTGCCTTCGTGATCGAGAAGCAGACGGACCTTGCGGGGAAGTTCGATCCGTAGAGGTTCCTGAGCTCCCACCCTTTCCGCGAAAGGATGCGGAAAGGATGGGGCACCCGACATTTGTGGGAAGTTTGCGGAGTGGGCCAGGAGCGCGACTTTGACTGCCGCGCGGTCGCATGGGAATCCGAAATAGTGCGCTGAATCTTCGAGGCGATCGAGATGCAACTCGATGAGCGGATATGCGCCGTGCCAGAGCATGGTCTCAATGAGCGAGAAGCGGTCTGGATTCAAGTTTGGGAAACGATGCGAGGTACGGGTGAGAAACTCGGCCTTCAAGAGGCACTCACGGAACTCGCCGGCTGGATCGGAGTCGATGACGATGCCGCTGCCGACGCCCATGGTGCCGAGGTCGCCATCGAGTTGCAGTGTGCGAATGGCTACGTTGAAGACGGACTCCTGTTTTGAAAAGAATCCGATGGCGCCAGTGTATACGCCTCTGGGCTGGCCCTCAAGAGCTGAAAGAAGTTGCATGGCGCGGACCTTGGGAGCACCGGTGATGGAGCCGCAGGGAAAAAGCGCGCGGAAGATCTGTTGGAAGTTGACGTCGGGGCGCAGTTCACCGGTTACGGTCGAGGTCATTTGCATGAGGGTCGGATAGCGCTCGACGGCGAAGAGGTTTTCTGCGCGCACGCTGCCGTAGTTGCAGAGGCGGCCAAGGTCATTGCGCAGCAGGTCAACGATCATCACGTTTTCGCTGCGATTCTTGGGGTCGCTGCTGAGCCACTCCGCCAAGGCACGGTCTTCGCGTGTGGCCCGGCCACGGGGAGCAGTTCCCTTCATGGGGCGAGTGGTGATGCGTCGTGTGGTTGCGTCGCCTTGAAGGCGGAAGAACAGCTCCGGCGAAAAAGACAAGATGCGGCGGTCCGGCTGGGTATGGAGGAATGCGCCATAGGGGACCGGTTGGCGGCTGCGCAGGATTTGGTAAAGGACGGCTGAGCTGACTGCAGAACGCACCTCGATGGGAATTGTGAAGTTGAGTTGATAGACGTCGCCGGAGCGAATCCACTCATGGATGGTGGCGATACGCTCGGCATATTGGGGTTCAGTAATGGCCAGCTCGGCTTCGAGCTGCGGCTGCAGGTCAACATTGGCGGGGCGAGTTTTCTCAAGGCCGGGAGGATCGCCGTCGGGGAAAGTTCCGACGTCGTGGTCGAAGAGATAACACTGCTCATAGATGCCGAACCAGGCTAGTGGCTGGCCGGGGCGGCTCGGCCGAACGTTGGCCGTTGGCTCAAAGAAGCGGCCGCACTCATAGGTAAAGAAGCCGACGGCATAGTGGCCGAGGGCAACCGCGCTTTCGATCTCTGCAAAGAGACCGGGGAGATCGGCTGATTCATTGGCGATGAAGATGCGGAGGGGAGCGGTAAAAAGGCGGGATGCAGAGACGGAGTGCAATTCGACTGCAACAGGCCGTGCGCTCTCAAGCAGCACCGTTGCCGGCGTGTGCTCGACCAACGCGTAGAGTTCCGCAGGAAGGGAATGCCAGCGGTTCATGCAGCCCAGATTACTGGACGGTGAGTGCCATGGTGGTGGAATTTGTGATGGCGGTGACGCCGTTGCTGGATTGAGCGGTGACGATGACGGTGTAAGTTCCAGCAGGGGTGGCGGGATTGATGGGCGGACCGTGGTGGAAATAATCGTAACGGGGATTGCAGGCAGTTGTCCCCATCATGGTGACCAGTGCCAGCAGGGTGAAGAGCGAAAGCCTTTGCAGCCATGGGCGACGACGGGCTCCCCAGGCCAGTCCTCCAAAGCAGAGCGCGCCGGGAAAAAGAATTGCCCAGGCCACTGAGTTGGAGCGGGGATGGGCTACCGAGGCTGTAGACGCCGCCTGAGTAAGAATGACCATCGAGCTGGTGAGCGGGGCCGTGGCGGCCGGCAGGATTTCAAGGTTCTCCGGGGTAAAGCTGCACGAGGCCTGATCAGGAAGGCCCGCGCAGGAAAGCGTGATGAACATGGGGGCCGTCAGCGCGGCGCTGTTCACGGGCGTTACCGAGGCCGTGACTGATCCCGATTGACCGGCGGTAAGAGAAAGCGTAGCCGGCGCCACCGAGGCCGTGAAATTAGGGGTGCTGCTTACCTGGGCCTGCACCAGGGCAACAGGAGAGACAGATGGCTTATGGGTGGCATCGCCGGCATAGGTTGCCAGCAGAAAGTGGATGCCGGGAAGCAGGTCAACGGCAATCCTGGCCTGGCCCAGGGCATTCAGCGCCGCGCCTGCCAGCTGGATTCCGTGGTCGCTGATGGCGACGGCGCCGGTTGCGGGCAGTCCGTCCTCGCCGGTTACATTCACCACAACGGTGGCCTGCGTACGTCCGCTGAGGTCGCAGGTTTGCGCATTCACCGTGGTCTGCGTAGGCAATCCCTGCGTGCTTTCCGCGGCCATTGCCAGCGCGGGCATCGCCAACGCGATCCCAAGTCCTGCAACCAACTTAAGCCGCAGACCGCGGCAGACAATACCTCTCACGTGCACCTGCTCCAAATCTCAAGAAAAATCGTAGACCGCCCGGTTGTGGCAGCGTAGAACACCATTGTATCCGGCTGGGGCGCGGCGGGGCCACAGGCGGCCCATAGCCTGCACTTTCTTTGGACGTTGCGCGATGGAGAATGGCGCCTTTTTTGATGCCTAATCGAAGGCCTGGAAACATTGCGACACTCGATTGGGTGACCAAGCGGCTGGGGATTCTACAATTAGGCACAATGATCGCTCACCTGCGCGGAAAGCTGATTCACAAGGAGCCCGGCCAGGCCATTGTTGAGGCCGGCGGGGTTGGCTACGACGTCACCATCTCGGTGCCGACGTTCACAACGCTGCCCTCGGTGGGACAGGAAGCTTCGCTGCACATTCATACACAGGTCAGCGAGGATCAGATTGCGCTGTTCGGCTTTCTCGATCGCGAGGAAAAGCGGCTGTTTGAGCGGCTCATCACGGTGAGCGGCGTGGGGCCCAAGTTGGCCATCAAAATTCTCAGCGGGCTCTCGCTGGAGCGGACGGTGCAGGCGATTCGCGGACAAGACCACGCGCAACTGGTGCGGATTCCCGGCGTGGGCAAGAAGCTGGCCGAGCGGCTGGTTGTGGAGCTGAAAGACAAGCTGGACGATTTTGCGGCCGCTCCGGTGCCGCGGAACGTGCAGGGACCGGCAGCGGAGGATGTGCTGTCAGCGCTGGTGAATCTGGGCTATCAGAGGCCGGCGGCGGAGAAGGCGATTGAGCAGGCGGTGGCCAAAGATCCAATGCTCGGTGCAGATTTCGATGGACTCTTCCGCGGGGCGCTGAAGCTGATCCGGTAGACTGCGTTCGTTATGCCTCTCGAGGGAGTCTTCGCATGGCATTGTCTCCTGCACTCCTCAAGTCCGTCAGCGGTTCGGAGAATCTCCACAGGTCTTAGCGCTACACTCTTCATTGCCATGGTTTCCAAATTGAAAAACGCTGCTGCTGCTGCGTACTTTCGTCCTGAGGGGCTGAAGTTTCTGCGCGGGCTTGAGAAGAACAACGATCGCGCATGGTTCAACGAGCGGAAGGCTATTTACGAAGCGGAGCTGAAGGAGCCGATGCTGGCGATCGTCCGCAAGATTACCAACGCGATGATGGAGTTTGCGCCGAACCATGTACGGCCTGCGGAGAAGAGCTTGTTCCGCATCTATCGCGACACGCGCTTCAGCCATAACAAGCTGCCGTACAAGACGCATGTGGCGGCATGGTGGTCGCACATGGGGATGGAGAAGACTTCGGGCGCGGGATACTACTTCCAAGTGAGTCCGAAGGGCGTGGTGATTGCCGCCGGCGCCTACATGCCGGAGAAGGAACAATTGGCGGCGATCCGGCATTGGATGCTGGAGAATCACGTCGCGTTCAGGAAATTGCTGAGCCGGCCAGCGGTGAAGAAGACTTTCAAGGAGTTTGAAGGGGAAGCGCTGACGCGGCCGCCGAGGGGATTTCCGTGCGAGCACCCGGCGATAGATCTGATCAAGTGCAAACAGTGGGGACTGAGTACGACACTGTCGGCAGATTCGGCGCTGGAGCCGGGGTTTGCGCAGACGGTGATCAAGCACTTCAAGCTGCTGGCGCCGATGGTGGACGCGCTGAATACGCCGATTGCCGCATCGCTTGCGCCCAAAAAGAAGGTGCTTTTCGGCCTGAACTAGACCTCTATCGCGGTTGTCATCGACCCGTGCTGAATGCGGCGATGGAGCGGATCTTGTGCGGCCAAAACCGCTGAAACCGGGTGAAATCGGGCAAAAATGGGAGAAAAATGCATAAAATCCTAAGATAATTGTGGAAATCGGGCTTTTCCCATTGACTTTGGCAGGCCTGAAGTCGCAATGTAACGAACGACAGGGTTCTGTAGAACCCGCATGAATACAGGGGAAACGTGCAAGCGTTGCCTCGGTCGCACTCCCTCCATGCGGTTCGCGCAAGCGACAGAATTCCCAGGCAACACCGGCAGCCCCAAGGGGTCGCCCAGAAGGAGAACATCACATGGCAACTGGACTGACCAAAACCGCATTGACGCGGCAACTGGCCGAGAAGCTGGAACTGACCAACAAGCAAGTCGCAGCTTTCCTTGATCTGCTGGCGGAGACCGCCGTCAAGGAAACCAAGAAGAACGGCGTCTTCGTGATCCCCGGCATCGGCCGCCTGGTAAAGGCTGACCGCAAGGCTCGCATCGGCCGCAACCCCCAGACTGGCGCGGCTATCAAAATCAAGGCCAAGACAGTTGTCAAGTTCCGCGTGGCCAAGGCCGCGAAGGACGTGATCGCACCTGTAAAGAAGTAGCACTCCGGACTGCGGACACAAGGGGAGGAGCCCGTCGCTTCTCCCCTTTGTCGTTTGCGAGGAAAAGGATGTTCCACGAGTAACAATCGGGACGGAAGAAATACTCGATCCAAAGGCAGCATTTCTTCATCAGAGGTTGCATGACAACGACGCATTCCTCCGCAGATCCAATGCACTCACAGGCGACGCCCGACGGTGCGTCCTCGGTAGTCTTCCTGCTGCGGCTTGAAGGGTTGGCGGCGGCCGCGCTCTCGGCGGTGTTCTATGCGCGGACCGGAGCAAGCTGGTGGCTGTTTGCCGCGCTGTGGATTGCACCCGACCTCTCCATACTTGGCTATCTGGCAGGGCCGGGATGGGGTGCGCGCATCTACAACGCCATCCATTCCTACGCGACGCCAGCGACGCTCGCTGTTTCAGCAATTGTGCTGCGAAGCCACGCGCTGGTGCCGATTGCATTGATCTGGATCAACCACATCGGTGTGGATCGGCTCATGGGCTATGGGTTGAAGTATTCGACTGGCTTTGGGTGGACGCATCTCGGCAGGTTGGGCAAGCAGCCGAAGGAAGCTATTCCGGCGAGGCAGAGTCCGTACTGAGATTGGGCATGAGGGCGCGCACCACCAGCGAGACGCCGAAGCTGATGAGTATTCCCCGCATGATCAGCCGGTTGTCGTAGGTCCACGACAGAAAGGCCAGAGTGACAAAGACACCGATTGGTGTGAGTTCCGAAAGCACGCCACGGAGCCAGTGTGGATTGCGACCGGTGCGAGGCAGGGTAGAGCGCAGGCGCGGAAACAGACGTGGCACAGCGCTGAGGTAGTTCAGATAGGGCTGGCCGAGCTGGACGGTGAGGAATGCTTCTTCGCCAAGGATGAGGCGTAACAGAAACACGGTGATTAGAACCATTGTGACGAGCGCGCCAGTGGGGAGCATGAGGAAGCCCAGAGCAGCGAACATACACCACAGGCCCAGATAAAGCGGATTGCGGACGTAGCGATAAGGACCGTCGGCCATCACGGCGCCCGCCTGCATTTGACCGTGCTGGACTGTGGTGGGCCCGAGCCATGCGGTTCCCCACACACGCAGCACCGCGCCGATGAAGGCGATGAGCGCAGCAAGAACAATCACAACCGGCGAGGCAACGGAGAAGCTGAACAGGCCGAGGCGGCTCAACTGGAGCGGGAAACACTCAAGAATGGAGATGCGTTGGCCGTGAGCCCACATGGCTGTCCACGGCGCCCAGAAACCCAACACCACAACCGCTACGTTGACCACCATTCGGAAGCGAAACTCGAGCGCGCTTGCCTTCATGCGTCCATTCCTTCAGCCGGAGTGTAGCATTCAGATCCAGCCTCGACAGGTCTCATGACGCGGGCTTATTTTGCCGGGTCGACAAGCGCCTGATCGACGACGGCGTGGCTCTTGTATTCGAGGGGATGGTTATCTGGACTGCTCATTCGCTGGATCATGCTGACAAAGACGATGTCGTTTGTCGGGTCGACCCAGAACCACGTGCCCGCAGCTCCATCCCAGAAGAACGTGCCTTTGCCGTCGGAGAGGTTTGCTTCAGGCGGATCGAAGACGACGGCGCAGTCGTAGCCCCAGCCAAAGCCCGGCCGGATGACCGAAAGGCCTATGCCGAACTCTCCGGTGAGCAGGCTGGCGGGAACATGGTTGGAGGTCATGAGCTTGACCGTGGATGGAGCCAGGATGCGGGCGCTGTTCAGCTCGCCGAAGTTGGCGAGCATTTGTGCAAAGCGATAGTAATCCTCGGCAGTGGAGACCAGGCCGCCGCCACCGGATGCCATGGTGGGCGGCACTGCGTAATCGTGTGGCGCAGAAGCTGCCGGGGGTCCGGGGAGCAGCCCACCAAGTGGACCGCCGTGATAGTTGGCGGCGAAGCGCTTGAGCTTGTCTGCGGGGACGAAGAAGCCGGCGTCTCTCATCCCGAGCGGCGCGAAAATGTGATCGCGATCGAAGTCGGGAAGCGATTGCCCTGAGAGCTTCTCGACGATGTAGCCCTGGATATCCATCGAGGAGCTGTAGAGCCATCCCTTGCCGGGCTGATAGAGCAGCGGAATCTTCGCCAGTTTGTCGATCATCTCCTGCAGGCTTTGCGATTGCATGACATTCAGGTCGTGATACATGGCGTCTGCCGGCGTTTTGCCCGCACCGTAGCTGAAGCCCGCAGTGTGGGTCATCAGCTCGCGCATGGTGGGGGGGTGATCGGGATCGACGAGAATCATCTTGCCATCGGCATCGACGCCGTTGAAGACCTTCAAGTGCGCGAATTCAGGGATGTATTTGGAGATGGGGTCGTTCGGAAACCACTTGCCCTGTTCGTAGAGAATCATCATAGCCGCGCCCGTGACCGGCTTGGTCATGGAGTAGTCGCGGAAGACGGTGTCTTTGGTCATGGGCACGGCGGTGGCGATGTCGCGCTGGCCGTAGGTGCGGTACTCCACGATCTTGCCGTGGCGCGCAAGGATTGTGACTGCGCCGGCAAGCTGCTTCTGCTCCACTTCGTTCTGTATGAGTGCATGCAGGCGCTCCAAACGCTCTGAGGAGAAGCCGACGGATTCAGGCGTGTGAATTGTGAGATCGAGCGCGTGGCGGGCTGGCTGCTGCGCGGGCAATGGTTGGATGAAGAGCGCAAGCACCAGGCTCGCCAAAGTGGCCCGTGCGCTGTTCGCGTATCGATTGGTCGTCATGCGATTGCCTCATTCACAAGCACTGGAAATGCAGCCGAGATTGCCGCCCCCTTTATACCAACAAGAGCAAGGGGCGGCAAATGATCACGGAAGGCAGCGGGCAGGCATTAATAGATGAGCTTGAGAGAGAACTGGATCTGACGGGAGTTGCCGGCGGTTTTGCTGATCTCGCCAAAGCCAGGACCATTGAGGATGTCGGCGGGCAGGCCCATGGTGACGAGGTTGAAGAGGTTGAAGAACTCGCCGCGGAATTGCAGGCTGACAAGTTCAGCTCCGTTCTGGCGGCGACCGAAGGGCGTGCTCTTGATGAGTGCGAAGTCGTAGTTATAAAACGCGGGGCCTCGGAAGGTATTGCGACCGAGTGTGCCGAATACGCCCTGGTTAGGCCCGGTGCCGCCGGCAACGTGGATGGGGATGGAGAAGAAATCGGCAGCATTGCTGGCTCCGTGGCCAAAATAATCCTGGCGCACGGCACGGGCCGTGGAGAGGTGCGGAATGGCAATTTGGTCGGGGCGATCGACGCCACCGGAGCCCGCACCAGTCTGCTGGATCCCGGAGAAGACGGTAAAGGGCGAGCCGGAGCTGATGCCGGAGATGCTGAGCAGCTCCCACCCTCCGGTCACTTTCCTGTCGATCGGGCGGAGCATTTGCTCGCTGTCGAGGTGCAGGTCCTGGGCCACACTCAGGCCGAAAGAGTTCGTCACATCGAAAGAGGATGGTCCCTTTTCCGGGTGGGTGTCATAAGGGTTCTGCGGAGCAACCGGGGCGACAATGACTCCGCTTGTGTCGTCGATCGATTTCCCCCATGTGTAACTTGCCTGGATGCCGGGACCGCCGTGAGCCACGGTTCCGTAGAGCGAGGTTTGCAGTGCGTGATAGCTGGAGTGGGCGGTCGCGGTAATGACGTTTTCTGTGCCGAAGCCTCCCGTTACATTACCCGCGCCGTCGAATGTGGTGTGGGTCGCGAAGGCCGGGTCGGCGCCGGAGTATGCGTTGGGATAGCTTGTTTGCGGAAGCTTGACGGCTGCAGTGCCGACGTAACTTGCGTCTGCAGTGAGGTTGCCCATTTTGCGTTCAAGACCGAGCGTCCATGTGTAGAGTGTGGCGTTGTCAAAAGAGCGGTCAATGGCAGACAGCGTCAGATCGCTGACGCCGTGGCCGGGCGTGAGGGCGGCCATATCCTGCTCGTAGCGGTTCACATCCATGACGGTGTTGGGTGCGACGGCCTTGCTGCTTCCCGAGGCGAAGACGTCAACACCTTGCGGCGTGTAAGTCTTGGGCAGTTCGGCGGGTGTGATTTGGAAACCGTAGTGGATGGACGCGGCGGGAGCCGAGAGCAACCGGGGATACACCGCGAAGGGCGTGGAGCCAGTGAGGAAGTTATCTTGCCAGATATTAGGTTGGATCGCAGTGATTCCGCCGCCGGCGTGCGCAGAGAACTTATTTGTTACTTGCCACGCCGCCTGAATGCGCGGCTCGAACGCGCGCCAGTCGGTTTGATAGCCAGGCTGAGGGTTGATGACAAATTCCTGTGTGCCGTTCACGTCGAGAAAGCTGGACGTACGGCGGGCGCGCTCGGTGATTGGCTGATATAGGTCCCAACGGACGCCGGCGCTGAGAGTGAATCGCGGAGTGATCTTCCAGGCGTCCTCAATGTACGCACTGAAGTTGTTGCGGCTGATGGCGGCGGGGCCGATGTGCGCGCCGTTGGAGAAGTACAGAGGCGCGACTGCCACGGAGTAGAAGAAGGGGCTTCCGGAGAGGAAGCTGGAAAGTGTGTCAGGGAACATGTCGCCGGGGTTGAGGTTATGCTTTCCGCTCTGCGAGGGAATGAATCCCGCAGCATAAGCGGCCCCGCCGCCGAAATCGTACTCGCCGTTGGGGCTGATGCCGAAGTACGTGGTGTCACGATTGA
>OBLU010000975.1_pt1 | contig 26647 bp, 20 predicted proteins | sample 1518681 | NCBI WGS metagenome assembly OBLU01 (sample SAMEA3539304, study PRJEB22396) | soil metagenome | biome: tundra; feature: field; material: soil | place: USA | collected 2010-05 | depth 0.15 m
GTATCGGCAATACCGATGCCGAGGTGATGGAAAAGGAGTTCGGTAACACATTCACGGCAAGTGTGCTAACCGATCTTGGCCGTTATGAGGCGGTGGTGAAGCTCTTGGAGGATGGAACCAACCTGGAACCGTTTCGGGCAAGAATGCTCCCGCCGTTGGAAAACCGGGTTGGCCGGAAGGACAAGCTCATCGCTCTGTCACGGGAACGGTTTGCCACGCTGCGCGCCAAAATTGATGACAAGTTGAACCGGTGGATGGATGCGATGGATGCGTGAACAAGAACACCCGACGCGACCGGACTGCGCCACCGCTGCGCTCGTCCCGGTTATCGCTCCATTCCGGCGGCTCGTTTCGTCACGATTGAAAAAAACCGACCGTCACCCGTAAAAGCCGATTGACTGTCGGAACCGCTTCCTCCTGGCGCAAAGACATTTGGGCTGACTCGCTTCGGCGGGTGAGCGATATTGACATTGGCGCAATTGACGTTGATAAATCTTCGACGCACTCTGACAATTCATGAAGACGGCAAACAATGAACGATGAATTGTTAATAAGATTGTTTCAGCGGCACTTCGCTGACCCTGTGGCCGCGCTTCGGCGACTTGACGCACACCTTGCGTCTGTCAAATTGCCATTCGATCTCAAGGCGCAGCTTCGTGAGCTTCCAGTTCCACCCCAGCCGGGGCTGCCGAACGGACTGCCATCCTTCATTTACTACTATGTCCCAAACTCCCGGCGGGGCACTGACCAGCCGACGCAGGAAGACCCGCTCCACCCTTCGTTTGTCAACGCTTGCGATGGCATTGGCCTCAACCTCGGCTGTCCCGTGCGTCTGTTACGGGCCTTGGATGCGCTCGCGCAATTGCCTTTACATGACCAGCGACAACCAAGAGATGGCCTCCTCAATGCCCCCCAACACCTCAGCGCGGTTGAAGAATTGCTCTGGTTGACTGGATGGAAATCGCCATCATCTCTCCGACGTGGCGGTCAATTTTCAGGCCTGAATGGTGACGTAGATTGGGCATTGGAGGTGAATGGCTTCCCTATTTTTGTAGAAGCCAAGTTCCGCCGTTCGGATTGGCCTCGACTGTCTGACGGTGATACCTTCACTCGAATGGGGGAAGGATTCCTTTCGACCACAGCCCACAAGTTTCCAGACCCTCCCCGGGTCGCGGCCTTGCATATTGTCGGTATCACAACCTTTGACAACATTGACGAAGACATTATGCATGGCATCGGGCACGAGTTGGAGGCAACCCCACAAATTCACGCAGTCGTAATCCGCAGTTTGCTGGGAATGACTCACGTCATTTCGCTTAGCCTCGAAGTTCGTGACCGCGTTTTTGGACTGCTCACCGTCCCTTCGATCTTGGATTTTCCGGTGAACCACGGCGTCATCTGTCACCGAGAACAGCGCGACAAGCGCGTTGCCAACCGCACACCTCAGCAAACTCCTACAGGTTTATCCAAGGCCTTTTATTGGTCGTTACAACCGCATGGATCCGTGCCCTTCCCAATGCCAGAACCAGGACTTTATCGGCTAAATATTCCGTCGCGTGGCACTGATGGTGAGCCACGCTTTCAAATCGTTCCCAAATACTCGATGTAAATTGGCAACGATTGTTAACGCAAAATACTAAGAGCCACAAAATGAACAAAAAGGACTTTCTTAATGCTGTTCGTCATCAGGGCGAAAAGTTCCGTGCCGACAACATCGTTATCACAACGGATGCAGGTGAGTTGCACGGCAAGGGTATTATCGAGGTTGGCAAAGGCGCTTTCGAAATCCATGTGACCTTGGCCGAATCCACTCGGCGGCCTGAGTTGCCACAAGGAATAAAAGTGCGCCGGGACTTTTGGCTCATAAAGGGGATGATTGAAGAGGAAATCGGTTTCAGTGTTCGTAGTCTGCCTTCAAACTCCTCTTTTAATTACAATTTCGGCCAGCCTGAGCGTTCAACGCTCGAATTTTCGGCCAATCGCATGGACCTCACTCCGGTGGGTTTCGACTGCATGACGAGTCGGCAAATCTACGAGATTCAGCAGCAGGCGAAACACCAAGCCGCTATTGTCGAAGCCACGAGTTCCACTGTTGCCGCACCTGTGGACACAGCACCGCCTGCAAACGTGCTAGTCACTTTCCATGCCGTTTTACCTGACTTCAAACTTATTGAACGCAATGCCGGCACGGAAACGAAGAGCAACAACGATTTTCTTGGTGAAAGCTCTCGGTCCACTAGAGATACGTTTCACGGCGAAATGTTGGGATGGAAGTATGGTTTGATCGAACGAGACGGTGACCTTCATGTGTATCTCACCTCAAAGCCGGAACGCAAATCGTTGGGGGAAGACCATGACGGGCGACTTTTTCATGCATTCCTACAGGCACTGGCTTTCACGCACGCCCAGCACGCATGGCCCTTTGCTTTCGAGCATCGGCGTGACGGGAAACTTGTCGCGGACCAGATCCAACTCAACGAGGACGTGGCTGATTCACCGCACGCTCCGTTCACTGATACTTTGGCATTCAACAACCTGACCAAGAATTTATCATGGAAATTCGGGGAGGTTTTGGAGCTGGCATACGCCTTTTTCAGCAGTGATTCAAGATTAGCGCGCGAGTCGGAAAACACCCTCTTTATCTTTCGAGAGGCTACAGCGCAAGGCATTCCCAAACGAATTAGCCTTTTGAGCCTTTGCAGTTTGCTGGAAAGCCTTGTCCGCGTCATCTACGAGGAAGAAATCGCGTCAAAGAGGGCAGTTGAAACGGCTGAATTTCTAAAAGTGAAAAAGGAGACTTGCGAGGAACTCAACAAAAAGAATCAACCAGCCTATCGGCGGCTGTCCACGATTTTGACCAACGCTGATCCCGTGAACATCCGTATGCGCTTTGACGCAGTAATCGAACACCTAGGTTTGAAGCCGCTCGACAAATGGCACGAGCTTCATGGCCTGTGGAGCAAATTCCGAAACCCAATCAGCCACCGAATGTCGAAAGACAATCAATCCGAGGAATCAATCAAGGAAGAATCGCTTGCCGAATCCAGAATCGCCGGAGCAATCAATTGCATGATTCTGAAACTTATGAATTACTCCGGTTACGTCAGGCTCTCCGCGTTTGAAGACAAATATGGTCAGATTTGATTTAATCGCGCGAATATTGACCTGTTGCCATTACCCAACTTCGGGTTGATTGCTTTCATTGAAAGAATATGAACAAAAGATTGTATCGCTGACAAACTTTGCCAAACAAGAAAACACGCTTTCAAAGAATAACGCATCGGTTATCGGGGCCGCCGCCGAGATTTGATCCCATTCCCCGCCCCACGGCGGGAACAGGCGAGTAGAGCGAATGTTTGTTTTGCCCACGTGCCAAATCCATGATTTGATTGTTGACAATAGATTTACTGGGTTTTGTGCGCGACAAATTTACCGAAAAAATTAAAAGGACACTGGATACCCGAGCCGGGCATCTTTGTTCCAACCCGGATTGTCGGCGTCCAACCGCAGGCCCCGGTTTAGAGCCTCACAGTACGGTTAATATTGGAGTGGCGGCGCACATAACGGCTGCCTCGCCTGGCACCCCGGATAAGCCGGGGCCCCGTTATGATAAATCTCTGACGGCGAAGCAGCGCAGCGACATTTCTAACGGCATTTGGTTATGCCAGATTTGTGCAAAGTTGGTCGATTCTGATATCCCACGTTTTCCCGCTGACCTATTACGTAAATGGAAAAAAGACGCCGAAGACCGCGCCTTCTTGGCAATCGCCACATCTGGGTTACTACAAAATCAACGCTCAGTAGTTTTTGCTCAACTCGATGAGGCTGACAGGGAGTTTTTGTGTAGTCTGAAGCTTGCCCAAAATGAAGACATCGAAACCGTAATTCAAGGAATGCGGCGGGCAGCCGAGAACGACATCGCAGCATTTCGTGGCACAAGGGATTGGCCTGCACACGTCATCGATCTCAATCTTGTTCTGAATACCAACGGAAAGCGGAATGCTATATCGCTTAAGGAAATCGCAAATGCAATTGGAGTGGTTGAAACCCTAAACTTGGTTTCGCCGCCTGGCACAGGGAAAACAACAACGATCACACAACTTGCAGATGAAATCATTAACGCCGGTCAAGCCGTACCTGCACTCATACCGCTCGGTGAATGGTCTGCCACCAAGGAGAGCTTCTTTTCATTTCTCATTCGCCGCAACGCCTTTGGTTCCTTTCGCGAGCAGCATTTTCAACAATTAGCGTTTTACGGGAGTCTTGTTCTTTTGATCGATGGTTGGAATGAAGTGGATGCCGATTCACGAATTCACGCCATGCGCCAGCTCAGCGCATTGCACCGTGATTTTCCATTGCTGGGCGTAGTCATAGGCACACGACGGCAAGCGGTACCAACCTCAGGCCCAATTGTTGAAATCGATTTATTGAATGAAGATCAGCAACTGGAATTGGCGCGGCGGTTTTCAGGGGGAAACAGGGAAGCAATCCTCGATCAAGCGTGGCGCACGCCGGGGATAAACGAATTAATAGCTACGCCATTATATTTCAATGCGCTGCTGAGCAGCACTCAAGACGGATCGTTCCCGCAAACCAAAGAGCAAGTGTTAAGCGCATTCGTGGCGCAACACGAAAGCACACCTGAAAAGGCAGAAGTTCTAAGAAAAGAGCTGCTTGGGTTTCATAAGGATATGCTCGTCGGCCTGGCCGTCGAAGCCAACAAGTTAGCAATCGTTACGCTTTCGGATGCAAACGCCCGCGTTGCCATTAGCAAGGTAGGGGCGCGATTGATTTCCGAAGGACAAATAACGGTTACGCCTCAACCCTCTGCCGTGTTGGATGTGTTGGTTAATACACATACGCTGGTCCGCTCACCTTCCGAAACAGGTAGCCTTTCGTTTCAGCACCAACAATTTCAGGAATGGTATGCATCCTTTGAAGTGGAGCGCTTGATGCTAAAAGCTGCTCAGAACGACGCGGACGCAAAAAAGGCGTTGCGGACAGACATCCTCAACTGGATAGCGTGGGAGGAATCCATCTTATTTGCGTGTGAACGTTTATCCCGTAAAGATGTGAACGGGGCACAGGCGGTAGCAGCGGCGATTTTGGAAACCCTAGGCATCGACCCAATGCTGGCCGCAGAAATGATTTATCGGGCGAGCGAGCCTGTATGGACGCAAATCAAGGACGCGGTTGTGGGTTTCGCCAGTCGCTGGCACCAATCTGGCAGAGTGGATCGTGCCGTTCGATTTATGATCACGACCGGGCGTCCCGAATTTGCTCCCCAGGTATGGCCACTCGTCGCCATTTCAGACAATCAGGTTTACCTTAATACACTTCGTAAACCACGGCGCTTTCGGCCCTCTGTTCTTGGGCCGGATGCCGCGAAGCGGTTGGGTGAATTGCCGGATGACATCCGGGGGGACATTGTTGCCGCAATCGTCCACGAAAGCGGGTTTGATGGGTTGGAACTTGCTACCGAGATCGCCAAAAACGACCCCAAAGCCGAAGTGGTTGTGGATATTATTCTCGCGCTTGAATTCCGGCAAGCCGACCGTCACGTAAGCGAAATCCTTGAAACTGCCGCCGAAGGTGTATGGAAACAAATCACGGCCGCCGATTTTCCCATCCGGCTTAACAAGCCGTCTCATAAGGCTCGTCTCGCCAAGCTGAAGCCAGTGCAGGACTCAGACGGAAGCGATCCCATCCGTAACCTCATTCGTTTGGCAAACCATATGCCTCATGACGAAAGGAACGGCGAGCAGATTGCTAAAATGATCGAAGCTGAGCAATTTCCGGCAAAGAGTGAACCTGGGGCGTTTGCAATAAAGCGAGCCTGTGATAGCTACCCTAGCCATACAAAAACTGCGCTTTTGAAAAGGATTCAATCCGGACTACCCGTGCCGTATGGAACCGACGAACTCCTCAAAGACCTTCCTGTTATCGACGACGGCCCTCTTGCTGACGCCGCTATGGACAAAGCAACACCCGAAGCACTTGCCCGCATCGCTTTCACCGTCATCGGGCCAGAAACAGTCGGTCGGATCATGGACCAGCTTTTCATTCTGAATGACAAGGTGCAGACCGAAGGTCAGCACCTTGATGAAATGACGAGAAAAGAGTATTGGCGCTTAAAAGACGGCATCGCGGCATCGCCTCAAACATCGTTTGTCGAGGCTCTGCTAAAACGAGCCAAGTCCGACAAGCCGCATCAAATTCAACTGATGGCCGATCTCCTGTCACGTCATGGCAAGGGTGAAACTCAAGCATTGGCACTTAGTGATGAGCTTCGCGGTTCTCTGACAGAAACCGTTCAATACTGGATCGACTTCATGCTGACCTCGCCAGAAGCCAATCGGCACCAGATCGCCGATGTTGCCTACGCTGTCGCACGGCTTCCCCAGCCACGATTTCTTGAAGGGCTGCACAGAATGCTTGAGCGCGACCTTAATGATTGGACACGCGCACAAGAAGATTTTAAAAAATCACGCCCTCGAGGTCCTATCATGCCGGATGTCGCGTGCAGTTATGCGCTTCAATATCGAAGGGCCTTTGTTGTCATTGGGGGTGCCGACGTTATTGCGCTCATGAAACTTTATTTGCCTGATTTGCGGTTCGGCATTGACGCGGCCTGCGTCTTAAGTGCCCTTTGGCACAAAGAAAACATCCCGGTTAAGGAACGGCGCTTGGGCACGTGGCATGACTTCTCAGACGTAAAGGGTAAACGGATGCTTCAGCAGGACGAGCAAAATCCGCCGAGCAGTTCGGATTCTGCCGAAGCCATTTTTGCAGTCGTCAGAGAAATGGGAACGAACAAAAGCGACAGCGCATCCCAAAGACACGCAATTCAACTGGCGACAGTGGGCCTCCGAATGGCACATGGTTCCAAACGATCTGAGATTGATTCACTCTTGGCCTTGCAGCTCCCTTACGCCGCCAAACGGGAACTGCTAACGGCGGCAGCCGAAGCGGGAGAGGTCATCCGGATTAAAGACCTTGTTCAAGGTATTCAGGAGCTGTTGGAAACGGCGAAAAAAGAGCCTTGGCGTTTGGATAACAAAACCGGCGAGCTCATGGGATGGCTTGTGCTTTTTGCGTTTTGTGACCAGCCTGCTGCTTTGATTGGGATTCTCGATACCGTGCCCGACCGTCATTGCGAGCCTTGGGATATGGATCGCTTGTTGATCGCGCTTGGCGATAGTCCTCACGAGGACGCATTGCAGGTACTTAAGGCGTTGGCAGACCGCGATAAGCGAATCCTTGATAACTACCACTGGACGAATTCTGTATTTAAACTTGGAACTGAAGCAGCGGCGCGTCTTATAATTGATTTCATTTGCGATGGGAAATTGCCGAATCGACATGGCTTTTCAACGAAACAATTGGCTGATTTAGCAATACGTTATCCGTCGATCAGCGCTGAACTTCTGCAACGGTATGCGGCAATGCCACTTGGTAATCCACGCGCTGTACTGGAGTCTATTTTGCTAGAACTTACAGATGCAGAAATTGTCTTGGCACTTGTTCGCAGCTACGCCCGACATAAAAAAATGTATGACGGAAATATCGCCCATGCCATTCGCGAAACCGCAGTCGGCAAGCGTCCAGTCGCAGAATGGCCTAATGCATACCATCAATTCAGCGTTTCACTGACCGATCTCCGAAAGGAGCTTTTTGCGATGGTATTGGCAAATAACGCTGACTCCACGCTGGCCGCTGCTTGTTTGAATGAAATTGAAGAGTTGCGGGATGAGCATGGGCGTGTAAATGATGAGCCGCGCCATCCCAATATTGATTCAGGAAACGCATGGCCAAAAGAGGCAACAATTTGTTAGTGGCTGACGTATTTAGATAATCCCCCCAACATGTCATGGCCCTTTCCCCTCAAGTTTACGAAGAGTATCCAACACCATCGGAAGTTCGTTTTGAATTCTTTTATAAACCAAATTATGAAGAGGACTTTCGCCCAAAAGGTCAGAGGATGTATAATTAATAAAAGAGCCAGAGCTATACGCTAACATTTCATAATCTTCACCCCTGAATCGAAAATCTTCAAAAGGCTTTGGAAGCTCTTGAAAGTCACACGCAATTACGGAATTAGCCTGGGCCCTCGGGTTTTTGCAAAGTACGCTTGATACCAAACATTCAGGCCCGCCCCACCAATTTGAGTTTACGCCTGCTGCAAGATTAGGTGCCACACCAACTAATATGGTCACCGGCATTCTCTGACGCAGGGTAAAACTGTGTTTTAGAGTAGGGAAATCTACATCAACAAGGGACTTATAGTTCTCAAGAAATGCACTGATCAACTTCGTTAAATAATCTTTGGCAAAAGCCAAACCCTCTTGCGGGTTTCTGCGCAATTCATCAACCAAGACATATCTTTCAACCCTTGGTGGTCCATTGAATTCTTTCAAGGTTTGTTCGAGAGTAGGCGAGGCGCGTCGTAACAATTGTTCCACTTCCTCCAAATCAGCATAATGCGCCATTGTTTCAGGATATGAACCAGTGGTAATCACTTCATTCAGCCGTTTTTTGAGAAGCTGCTCGTCCGCGGGCGAAAAGCTAAAGGAGGACAGTACGCCTGAATTTGTTTTAATTTCTTTAACGTCTCCACGTGTTCGTTTTTGTTCGATCAGATCATCACGTAAAGCCCGCTGCAATTTGCCGCGATGTAGCAACTCCTCGATTCGACTAAAATTAATTGGATATTGAAGCCAGTTACCGCTGGGATCAAACAAAGGGCGAAATATGTCTCTGTATGTGAGTAATCTTTGGGTTACACGTATTTGCATTAGGTCAGGATTTTTGTCTTCATATAGACATTTAGTCTCAACTAGCTTTTCTAGCTGTGAAATAATTTCGTGTTCGAGGACTTCTTGATTAATGTTTATATTTATGAACCCGTTTGCCGAACCACTCCAATGAAGATTGCCAGCACCATGCAAATAAGACAGATTTGATCTACTAAACATTTCATTTACTGGGACAAATATAATTGACTCTTCATTGGCATCAATATTTCGAAAGCCATAGCCTCCCAAAGATTTTTTTATAACAAATACTTCCCCGACAAATCCTATCTGTCCTTTTGTGTGGGGCTCAAATATTTCTTTTGCGACTGGAAAATGCTTTTCAATTATCTCAACATAGCGATCAAGATATTTGTGGGCCTTTTGATAGAGATCACCTACAAGGATACGCTTATGAGCCTTACTCGCCTGACGAAAATAAAGTGACAGAACATCTGCATGAACGCCTTCTTGCTGAAATACTTGTTCTCGTTTCTGAAATGCTTGCACCGTGCATTGGAATTCATTGTCATTTAGTTTTTGCCAGGCAAGGACTTTAAAACAGATGATGAAATCCCTAAATTGCTGAAAGTAAAACCCTATTCGTTCGTCGTTAGTAGAAGAGCGTATTAGAATATTATGTTCAAAAAGGCCTGACAACAGGGTTTCGTTTAAACCCAACCCGACTCTCTCTCGTAACAAAGACATTTCTATCCAATCATGATTTTCTTCCCAAACACATTTTGCTATGCTTTTAAGCTGAGCGGCAGCGATTTCCACATTACCAGTCTTTTCCAATATACGCTTATAATATTCCTCGAAGAGTTGAGTTGAAGAAAATGTCACATTTTTGAGACCTGCTTGACTAGCAACTACAAAAAGCACCCGTAAAAGAAACGGGTTTCGTTTTGCTTCGTTCAGAACACGATCCTCAATTCCTCCCTTAAAATTAAAAACCTCACGATACTTTTGGACGGCTTGGTAAAACTCCTGCGAATCAAATTCCTTTAAAATATAAGCAACATTGACTGTTTCTGATGTTGGTATATGAAATAAATACTCTTCAATTCCTGTTGAACCCCCTTGGGTCTTTAAAAATGTATCCCATGAACTAGCCTTGCAGCTAATTACAAATTTAACGTGCAGACCCCGCACGGCTCTTAATACTTTTAAAAGATTTTGTGCCTTTTGTGAAAATTGCCATTCGTCAACCGCATCTACAATTATCACCATCTGACGTTCTTTGAGAACTCCATGCAAACGACGAAATAAATGTATCGGACTTTGTTCCTCCGAAAACGACCAGTTAAATTCATCGGCCACCGCAAGCAATAGTCCGTCCTCCAAAGCCCATCCCCAGAAAAAAAGCACCGGGATTTGTTTTTCCAAAAGACCAAGGGCATAATGGCAAAGAGCTGATGTCTTTCCCATGCCAGAATCGGCAAGAACTAAAAACCCCTCTTTATGACTTTGAACGAAGTTATCTAGTTTTTGGACCAGATCAGAACGTGGAACATTAAGTTCTGGAATAAATTTTTTTGTTAATTCAAATGGAGAGCCGATAAGTGGCTTCATTTGCTCTTCCACTTGTTGCGCGCAAAATTTGTTTATATTTTCCAATGAAAAACCAAGAAATAACTCCAAAGCCTCGTTTCTCAAATCATCAGGCAAAACTAAATCGAACGCGTTTTCAAGTTTAATGGCAGCAGGAGTTATTCGCTCTTTTGTAATCGAGTCAAAAAGTTTCCAGTCCTGTCCATTTGTCACCAGTGCATATGGCGCAATGGGATGAACCAGCCTGGCGTATGAAATCGCCTGATCACGATCAGCATCCTCAAGAATGTGGTCGGCTTCTTTGATTTCGAGAACAAGAAGATTCCTTCCATTTCGCGTTATGAGAATATCTAAGCGGGCTCCCACTCCATCACGTCTTTTTTGTTCTGGTGTGACACCAAGAATGTGGCGGCCCACCTTTAAGAAGAAACTTTTTTCAAATTTTAGTTCGAATGGCAAAATGCCCAATCGCTCCAAAAACGGGAGAACGATTTTTATTTTGATTTCTTCTTCGTTCATAGGAGCATTGAAAACTGTTTAAGACAAAATGCAAGGGGTTCATTGACATTTGTTAGTCAGTAAATCCCTACGCTTGATAACGAGAGGCGGTTCGTTTTATGGATTGCTTTGGTGTTTTCGGATCTTCACCTCGCTGAAATAACTCGTAGCCACAGGCAGGCTCCTTTGTCGCGCTGAAAATTAGCAGCGCTGCGTATTCATAACAAAGGGGTTTGACGAGATAAGATGCCAGCTTTTCGCGATCTTCGACGTCGCCGCGCGGGTCGTCCTCTGATTTGGCTTCGATGGCAAGGAGGTTGTATGTCGGATGGAGTTTCTGATGCACTATAATGTCTGGGGTCACTAAATGCCCTCGAAGATTTTTGCTCTCGCCTCGTGATTCTATTGGAGAACGCTTCCGGACATCTCCAAATCTATCATACTCAGGATCTACGTCCCATGGTGCGAACATATCGCGTAAGTATAGGAGCGCTAAAGTGCCAGTGAGGGCTCGCTCGCCAATCAACGCTTCGAAGAGCTTTGCCTCGCCATGCAAGAACGAGTCGATACCTTTTTCAAGTTGCAACCGGACCGCCTTAAGGGGTGGAATTGGAAGTTTTTGGTTCATATCGTTGGTTTGAAGCCTTTTTACAGGAATGCCGATTCAGAAGAAAGTCATAAATCGCGATTCCCCTGCCCGTCCGCCAAAACAGTGAAAGCGGGATTGAAAACAAGGCTAGGACTTGTCATGCTGGAGCGTATCAGAAGTTTTGCTCGGATTTTATGATTTCAAACGAACGACCATCACCTTTCGGGCGCCGGCCTTATGCGCAGTCTAGTCCGCCCGTCAAAGAAGACACGCTCAAGTCCGAACAGGTACAAATCGAGCGCAAAACGTTTGTCCTGACGCTCAAAGAAAATCCGCGCGGACGGTTCCTGCGCATTACCGAAGACGGCGGCGGTCACCGTGACACGATCATCATTCCCTCGACTGGGCTGGAAGAATTCAAGAAACTTTTCAATGAAATGGTGAAGGTATCGAACGAAATGCCGCCAAACCATGCCTGACGTGACGTCAAATTTCAAAGTGTCGCAAGAAGGATTCACCGCAATAGTGAAACGGATGATTTTTGATGCGGAAAATCGGGTGAAAGGTCAGGTAAAACAGAATATTTTAAAGCATATTCGTCCGCTTTACATAATGAAACCAAGCGAGGTTTTTTCTCTGCTTGGCACTGGAATTCTTTTTCGCGTGGGTGAGAATTACTTTTTATGTTCAGCAGCTCATGTTTTTGATGATTTTGACTCGGCTAAGGAACTTTGCGATGGAAAATGTAAAATGGCAACTTTTGGACAAGGTGCGACTGTGATTCTTAGGGAATCCACAGTTCGGACGCCAAAAGCAGCTGACGACCCGAAGCGTAAGAAGGATTTAATTGATCTTGGCTTGATGAAACTTGAACCATCCAATGTTGAGCAAATTGGCCGGGACAGATTTCTCACTTTAGATCAGCTTGATTTTCAGGATGCCGGTTCATACACGAGCTTGTACTGCGCGCTGGGTTATCCCGAGACCAGAAACAAGCTGAAATGGAGACGACCAGGAGACGAGATAACTCCCAGTCCGCTCGTGTACAGTCTTCAGAAATCGCCGCCAGAGCAATTTCAGAAATATCAATTGGCCAAAGAACAAAACCTGCTGGTGCATTTTCAAAAGAAGCATTCAAAAAGCAATGAAGGCTTGCGAATTCAGGCTCCTGACCCGCATGGTATGAGTGGTGGCGGGCTCTGGCGCTATCGGAGATATAACGTTTTGGGCACGGCCGATGATCCGGCTCCTGATTTCAAACTGGTTGGGGTTCTGATTGAGTGGCGGAAAAATCCGGAGGGGCTGTTGGTTACCAGGACTTCCCAGTTGCGGCAGTTTCTAGTAACGAATTTTCTTGAAGTTGCAGGCGAGTTTGAGTGAATACAGCAAACAATGCACAATTGCGAGTACACATTCACTGAATTAAGCCGCGTAGTCATGCCACGGTTGATGGCGACTCTGAGAGAAAAGCTCAAACACCCACTTCCCCTAGCCAGTTTTTATACAACCGGCAAAGGGCTTAAAACTTTGCTTCGCGAATTCGCCAATGGCGAAGATTTTTCAGGGTGTTACATATTTGTTAAACGAGGACACCCTTTTTACGTTGGTATATCCAAAGCAGTTATTAGGCGCATCCGTTCTCATGTCACGGCACGTAATCACAACGGAAGCAGCCTTGTATATGCAATGGCAAATCGCTCCTCGAAAATCGTCCATTTTCGGAAAAACACATGTGACAAGCATTATCAAAAACCCTTTTTAGTCGCTTTAAAAAAGTTGCGCGCTTGCCACGTGGCATTCATCCGTGTGGACAATCCGCTCGTTCTCTACATTTTCGAGGCATACGCTGCCCTGCATTTCGACACACAAGAATGGAACTCCTTTGTTACACATTAAGACAACCAACTACCGATTGATTTGGTCAAGTGCTCCCAATCGAATGGCATCCGTAATGCGCGAGAATCCGGGCTTTTCCAAAAGCTCTGAATGTTTACCGGCGTGCAGTTCTTCGATGTAGCCATTGCGAAATGCGCAACAGGTGAGGGCATTGGCTTCTTCTCTGATTGTCAGCGGGTGTTCCATGATGCTTGGAATGATAGCAAGAATTGCAATCTTTGCAATCCTAGTTGACGGACTAGGCGCAGATTCAGTCACACAAACTTGCCCAAAAGCGCAAACCGTGACGGCTTCTGCGCTTTTTTGCTTTCCTATACGGTGAACGGATGGAGTTCATCCGCCTTCCCCGCTTCAAACGTGTCCCCATCGTTGCTCCCATGCAACTTGAGGAACGCGACCGCCAAATCATCCGGCTTGTTCACCGGCATCGTTTTCTCCGTTCTTCCCACATCGTCGCTTTGATTGGCGGCAGTTCGCAGCCGCTATTGCGGCGGTTGAAATTGCTGTATCACCATGGATATTTGGAACGTCCCCGCGCCCAAATCCAATACTACGAACGCGGCGGCTCCAAGAGCATCGCATACGGTTTAGGAAATAAAGGAGGGGCGTTGTTGAAGCAGGAGCTTGGAATCGCCGTGCATCCTGATTCATGGGGTGAGAAGAACCATGTCATTGGCCGGGTATACCTTGAACATGCTTTGCTGGTTTCCGACATAATGATGGCGATTGAACTTGCCTGCCAAAAACACGGCAACATCCGCCTGTTATACGAAGACCAGCTTACACTTCACTCGGAACGACAGCCGTTCCGGTGGCGGGTGAAGATTCAGAACGGCTGGAAACTCGGCGTCATCCCGGATCGCGTATTCGCCTTGGAATTTCCCGATGCCAGCGGCACCAGCCAGCGTGCATATTTCTTCCTTGAAGCCGACCGAGGAACGATGCCGGTCACACGGCGAAATTTTTCCCAGACTTCATTCAACCGCAAGCTCCTCGCATACGAAGCAACATGGGCGCAGAAAATTCACCAACGAAATCTCGGTTTCCACCGTTTCCGCGTGCTCACAGTCACCATGAGCGCCGCGCGGGTGAAATCGCTCGTGGATGCCTGCTCGCAATTGGAACGCGGTCACGGCCTGTTCCTGTTTGCCGACCGAACAATTTTGTCGGGCGATATGCTTTCCTCGACATGGCAGACCGGCAGGCCGGGTGAAACCGGCAGTTTGCTGGATTAGGATTCTTGCCCCAAACGGCAAATCTTCCCTTCTAGTGGGTTTGGGCAGGGGCGGTAGGATGCTCATCGGAGTCGGTTCAATTCTTGAGCCGCACCAGTTCTTCACAACCACATAACCCATATAGGAGAAATATGCCCAAATCAAAGTTCGTTGACTTCAAGGCCATTAAAGCGGCCATCACCATGGAGCAGGTGCTTGAACACTACGGTCTCTTGGACAAGTTCAAGCGGGGCAGCGACAGCCTGAGCGGCTCGTGTCCGATCCACAAAGGCAGCAACCCGACGCAGTTTCGGATAAGCATCAGCAAAAACATCTGGAATTGTTTCAGCGAGTGCAAGCACGGCGGCAACGTCCTCGACTTCATTGCCAGGATGGACAACGTGAGTATCCATGCGGCGGCCACCAAGGCCATCGAATGGTTCAATCTTGATCCCGAGGCCATGTCTGCGGATTCAAAACAGGAAGCCGAAAGCCCCGGTGAAGCACCGAAGGCTGGGGATGCTCCCCGACCGACGGTCGCAAAGCCGGCGCCGGTCGTGGAAAACGGCGCACCCAATACGCCCTTGAAATTCCGCCTGGACAAGCTGGAGCGCAGTCATCCGTATCTTGCCGAACGTGGCCTCACGCTTGAAACCATCATTGATTTCGGCGTTGGCTTCTGTGCCAAAGGCATGATGGCGGAGCGGATTGCCATTCCGATCCAAAACCCGGAAGGCAAGGTCGTCGCGTATGCAGGGCGTTTCCCCGGCGAACTAGCCGAGGGCACGCCGAAATACAAACTGCCACAGGGTTTCCGAAAATCGTTGGAATTGTTCAACATTGACCGGGCCAGCAAGGAGCCGGGGCCGCTGGTGATCGTCGAGGGATTCTTCGGGTGCATGAAGCTTCATCAGTTCGGTTGCCGCAAGGTGGTTGCCCTCATGGGCAGCACCATGTCAGCCGCGCAGGAGGAGTTGATCCGCAGACACACCGACCGCAACAGCCAGGTCATCGTCATGCTTGATGAGGACGAGGCTGGACGGGCGGGACGCGAGGACATTGCCGTTCGTCTGGCAAAGTTCGTCTTCGTGAAGATTCACGCCTTTGACGAGGACGGACAACAGCCGGAGGACATGAGCGCCGATGAGGTAAATCAAATCATCGGAGGTGTGCTGTGAAGCGTTACGAAGGCAACAGGCGCAATGGCCTGACCGACGTTCGCGTCAACGGCGTCCCGCTCAATCCCCGGCTCGACTTGCGCAAGCACGGCTTGACCGGCTTTGAGTGGGGTTACGGCGGTAGTGGCCCAGCCCAACTGGCACTGGCCATTCTGGCTGATTGTGTCGGCGATGAGTTAGCGCTTCAGCATTACCAGGAGTTCAAACGGGCTGTGATTGAATCGTTGCCTCGCCGACGCTGGACGCTCTTGGAAGAGCAGATTCAGGAGACTGTCAAAGCTTTGAGGTCTTCCTCTCTGCTTCCGGCGCCGGTTCCACCCGGTCATAACCACCCTGAAAAAAGAGCAATGAAACTCAGTGAATCACTGGAACAGATCACGCCGTTGCCGTGGTATTTCCGGGAGATGGATAACGACAAAGTCATTCCGACGGTCAGGATTTTTGGCCGGCGGAAGCGTGATCCATCGAAAGGGATCTGTCTCGGGCGCATCGACGCGGCCCGGGACGCGCGATATGCCTGTCACGCGGCCAATGCGCTGCCGGAGGCAGCGAGCGCCCTTCGGTTGCTTTTGGAGGATCAAAGGCGGGCGAAGTCCGAGCTTTCCCGGGCGCAATTCGAATTCTGCGAATCGGCTCTCGCCAAAGCAGAAACAATCCAACCGGAGTAAAAAGCCATGGACGTGCATTGTTCAACCTGCGGAGAACCGTGGGATGTGTATCACCTCTGGCATGATGCCGTGTTTGAAACGGGATTGAGCCACGAGGAAGCCGAAGCGTGGTGTTCACTTCCCTACGCCGAAAGGTTGTCCGACCGTTATCGGAAGGAATTCCGGGCGGTTGGCTGGGAATTCGGCCAAGGCGTCATCAACGTCGTTCGTTGCCCAGCCTGTCCCAAGGACGCCACGCCCGATCTTGAGCGCGTGCATACCAAAGCCGCCTTGGAAGAACTCCTGGGCGACGACGAGGACGCGCTGGCCGCAACGTTCGAGGACTATCGGTTATGAGCGCGCGGAAACCGCCACCCGGCGACTTCCGCAAAATCCTTGAACGTCTTTCCCATCGTCACGACACCCGGCGTGTCTTTGACGCCTTCATACGCCTTGCGGCCTGCGCGCTTGCCGCACAGACCCGCGAGGCGGAATACCTTGAAGAGGTCAAACACTGGGAAAAGTCGGAGTTGGATTTGTTTGCGGAAGCGCTGGGCGCACTCATTGTGGAAATGGAGACACGGCCATTTGAGGATATTCTGGGCGGATACTACATGGAATTCGCCTTGTCCTCCAAAGGACAGCAATGGAACGGAGAGTTTCATACTCCGAAGCCCATCTCTGACCTCATGGCCCGGATGACGCTGGGAGACGTGGAATCATTGCCGGCTGAAGGCCCGATCACCGTGTGTGAACCGGCCTGCGGTGCTGGGGCGATGATTCTGTCACTGGCCCAAGCCTGTCCGCCGGAAGTCCGGCGTCGCCTGCGCGTGACGGCCATGGACGTGAGCCGCACCGCCTGTGACATGGCATTCATTAACACGACGCTCTGGGGTGTTCCCACGCGGATCATCCACGGCAATTCGTTGTCATTGGAATGTTGGGCCGCATGGTCAAACATCCATTACATCGCACCGTGGCTCCCGCTTGCACTCCGCCACCAGACGCCCGAAGCGATGGAACAAGGCCGGCCGCCCAAGGCCGCCGAAGTGGAACGCATCAAAGTTTCATTCGACCAGCAGGAATTGGCGTTTTGAGTCACAACCCCTTTCGTTTTAACGGAAGGGGTTTTTTACGCTTGCCGCGTCCGGCAAGAATGCCCGTCTTTGGCGAAACTGCGCGGTGCCATACGCTTCACACTGGGTCCACAGGGTTCTTTTCAAACCAACAACCAACAGAAAGGAAAAATATGAACGCAGTCATGGCAGCACAAGAGCGAGTCACCCTGTATTACCGCGAGGGTTCGTCGGACAAGGTGTATCAAGCGGCGATTGAACCGGCGGGCGAAGGGTTCGTCGTCAACTTCGCCTACGGCCGGCGTGGCTCAACGCTCGTGACCGGGACCAAGACTTCTTCACCCGTGAATCACGACACGGCGAAGAAAATCTTCACCAAACTCGTCAACGAAAAGAAAGCCAAGGGTTACACCGAAGGTGAGAGCGGCACACCTTACACCCACAGCGAAAAACAGTCATCGGGGATTTTGCCCCAGTTGTTGAATCCCATCGAAGAAGCCAAGGTGGAGCGGCTGCTCTCCGATGATGATTATTGCGCCCAGGAGAAGTTCGACGGGCGGCATATCCTGATCCGCAAACAGGACGCGCAAATCGAAGGCATCAACAAGAAAGGATTGCTGGTGGGATTGCCGGAGACCGTGTCAAACGACATCCGCAATCTGCCGGGCAACTTCATACCCGATGGTGAATCCGTCGGTGATGATTATCACGCCTTCGACCTCCTCGAACTGAACGGCGAGAACTTGCGGCCGTTGCGCTATCATGACCGTCTCAAGAGCCTGATGAACCTGCTGGAGAGCGCAGAGCATCGTCATGTCAGGTATGTCGAGACCGCGTTTTCGACCGGACAGAAGCTCGAACTGTGGCAGCGGTTGCGCCGGGAAAACCGTGAAGGCATCGTGTTCAAGCGGTTGGATGCGCCCTACACACCGGGCAAGCCCAACAGCGGCGGGCCGCAGTTGAAATTCAAGTTCCGCGCCACGTTGTCGGCGGTCGTTGCCAAAGTGAACACCCGGCGCAGCGTGGAAGTCCGCCTGTGCAATGGCAAAGGCTGGATTTCTTGCGGCAACGTCACCATCCCGGCCAATCACGACATTCCCAAAGCCGGCGCGGTCGTGGAGGTGCGGTATCTCTACGCTCATCGGGAAAGCAATGCCCTGTATCAGCCAGTTTATCTGGGACCGCGTGATGACGTTGAAGCCAGCGAATGTCGGGTCTCGCAACTCAAATACAAAGTCGAGGAGGAATCATGCTAATAAACAAAAAACATGTGAAGTTGTTCGCGCTCGAAATGGCCAAGGGCCGGGCGCACAAATTCACGCGGGTTGGCGGCGACTTTCTCATCAAGTGTGAGGCCAACTTGAAGGAGTTCATCCGCGATTACGTCCGTCGTCTGCCTTCCAAGGGCAAAACCATCCTGTAAACCAATAAACGCCGCCGCTTGGCGGCACATGAGCCGGTCATACCCAACCAGTGTGACCGGTTTTTTCATTTACCGCCAGCGCCGTTCGTTGTAACGCAGAAAACACAAGAGCGATCCATCCGGGTCGCTCTTTTTCTCACTTGCCACATCTGGCAAGTCAGCCCGTCTTTGGCGAATTCGTGCGGTGCCATACGCTTCATAGTGGGTTCACAGGGTTCTTTTCAAAATCACATACCACAGGAGAAATCACATGAACATTCAATCGTATGAACGTATCACCGAACGGATCGTGACCTTGCTAGAGCAAGGCACCGTTCCCTGGCACAAACCGTGGAAGGTCAATACTGGCCTGCCCCGGAATCTCATTAGTAAAAAGCCGTATCGCGGCATCAATGTATTCCTGCTCATGGCGATGAGCTATGAATCGCCGCATTGGCTCACATTCCGCCAGGCCATCCAGCTTGGCGGCAACGTGAAGAAGGGTGAGAAGTCTTGTCCCGTCGTCTTCTGGAAACAGATGAAGATTGAGGACAAGGAATCCGGCGAGCCGAAGAAAGCCCCGCTGCTCCGCCTGTATCACGTCTTCAATGCCGCGCAGTGCGAAGGCTTGAAAGACGCACCGGAAGAAATTCCGATGCCCGTCACCAAACCGGCGGAGATTGTGGCGAAGATGCCGCAGCCGCCCGTCGTGAAGCACGGCATGGCGCAGGCATTCTATTCCCCGACCGATGATTGCGTCGGAATGCCGGAGCCAGAACGGTTCGAGAGTGAGGCAAGTTATTTTGCCGCGCTTTTTCACGAACTGGTTCACGCCACCGGCCATGAGAAACGGTTGAAACGCGCCAGCATCACCGAACGGAACGGTTACGGCTCCGATCCTTACTGCAAAGAGGAATTGATCGCCGAACTCGGCAGCGCGTTTCTGTGCGGGTATGCCGACATCGTTGACCGGACGATTGATAACTCGGCTGCTTACCTTGAAGGTTGGTTGAAGCAGTTCCAAAACGACCGGACGCTCATCGTCTATGCGGCGGCACAGGCACAAAAGGCGGCGGACTTCATTTTGGGCCGGACGTTTGCGGAAAGCGAGGCCGCCCATGAATGACTTCAATCCGAAGGAATTCAAGGTGGTTGCCCTGCGGGATTGTCCAGTGCCGGAGTCCATGCGAGTTTGCGAGACGCCAGACCAAGCCGCCGAATACTGGCGGATGCATGTGGCCACGAATCCGTATTTCAACCCGGAATGCGAATGCCTCGTGGTGCTGCTGTTGAACACGCGCCGCCGGGTGAAAGGACACCAGCTTGTCACCATCGGAACGATAGACACGATTCTGGTGCATCCGCGTGAGGTGTTCCGGGTGGCGGTGATCAGCAGCGCGGCAGCCGTGATTCTGATGCACAATCACCCCTCAAATGATCCGACCCCATCGGAAGCTGACATCAAAGTGACGCGCGACCTCATTCGCGCCGGGCAGTTGTTGAAAATCGAAGTGATTGACCACGTTATCATGGGAAACCCTGGGCGCTCATCATTACGAGAGGCTGGCTATTTTTACAGCTAACCCGGTTATAAAACAAAAGTCTCAGATGCACATTGTGGGATAATTCAGGCCGGCCAAGACCATCTTGGCCGGTTTTTTGCTCTTTAATAACTTTTTATTGCATTCTCCGTCAAAAGGTTCATAAGGACAGGATGAAGTCAGGACAGAAAGTTTCACTTCGATCAAAACTGATACCACGCGCGCAGGCTTTTCATTCTCTAATAAAAGGCAATCATTACACTTTGCTTTTTTTATTACTGCTCACTTGCCTTATACCCACCGATTTGTTCGGATTTGGTCCGGGTGATCGTGTGAAAGTTATTTCTGCTTCCACCGTTCGGACAGGTCCGAGCACAAGCTATAAAAGCATTTTCACCAACCAAGTAGGTCAACTGGGCGTAATCATAACCCCAGCAGTTTACGACGGAAGCTCCTACTACTGGTGCTCCAACCAGTGGGATAACGGTATATGGGGTTATTCTGCGGTTCAGTATCTAAATGCAATTGCACCCGCTGCTCCTAACTTGATTTCACCTGGAAACAACAATAGTCCCGGCTCAATAATTACGAACTCACCGATTGCAATGATATGGAATTCTAATCTCGGGGCAACTAATTATGGTTTATACATACGCGACACAAGCATTAGCTCATCCAGCCCATTGGTTTATAGTAACGACTATGTTGGAATTATAACCAATTTGGCACTTCAAGGATTTACGCCAGGTCACAGCTTCAGATGGAACATGGAAGCAAGCGATAGCGCGGGCTTCAGCACAAATTCAATTTTATTCTATTTTCAATACATTCCTGCTGTTACTGGAATAATTACTTCAAATGCAACCTCGGTTACGTCCACATCTGCGGTCTTTTCTGCTTGTTTTTACCCTAATGGAACACCTGTAAGTGCCTATTTTCAATATGGAACCACAACTCAGTATGGCACTCCATTTGGTGAGGTCAACATTACGACAGGCTTAAATAATCAGTGGTCATTTTGGGTAACAAATAATAATTTGTCGCCAAATACGACCTATCATTACCAAGTTGTTGTAATTAATAATGGGGGATTAGGCCAATCCTACTTTGGGAACGATGCATCATTTATAACGTTAGGTAACACCCCCACAGCCCCATCTGGTTTAACTGCTGCGAATGCAACAAGTGGAATCTTGTTGTCTTGGCAGGATAACTCTTCAAACGAAAATGGCTTTTACATCCAACGACGTCAAGGCTCTTCATACGCCTATTTCTCCGTCGGCGTAAATCAGACGAGTTACACTGACACTAGCGTCTCGCAATCAATTCAATACTGTTATTCAATTTCTGCAACCAACAGTTCCGGAAGTTCGGCTTTTACGTCAGAACAATGCACGACTTATACTATACCCGGTTCGGCTCCCGTTGCGGTTATAGCTGGAAATAAGACACCCGTTACCGGCACATCCCAATACATTGGCACTTATTCCACTGGCACCGGAACTCTGAATTATTCTTGGTCAAGCAGTGATGGACAGCAATACGCGGTCGCCAATCCGCAATTTCAATTTAATTCGCCAGGGAAATATAGCATTTATCTGACTGTTACAGATTCCGCACATCGAACTGGCAACGCGTCCATCCAAATCAATGTGCAGGCATCCAATAGCGGCACAACCACCTTTGTGGTGGCTATCGGGGCTGATCCAGTCGTTCTTTCAACAGGCAATTACATCCAGAACCGCGTTGATCTCCAAATGCCCGGAAAAGGATTTCCATTCGAGTTTAGACGTTTTTACAACAGCAAATATTCCGATCAGACCGGACTCCCGCTCGGATTCGGCTGGACGTTCAATTACAATGAACATCTTGTAAATACCGGAACGAATGTGCTGGTTATTCAAGGTGACGGCAGCACATGGACATTCTTCCCCACCAACAGTGCATATGTCGGCGAGCCGGGCATTTTCGATTCTCTTGCCCATAACCCCGATAGCACTTGGGCGCTGACGAACAAAAGCCAGACCGTCACGCGCTTTGATACAAACGGGCACCTTCTTTCTATTACAGACAAAAATGCCAATACGCTCACCTGTTCTTACGTCGGCGGAGTTTTGAGTCAAATTATTGATACCGCTGGGCGCACAAATTATTTCAGTGCCAACACGCTCGGTTGTATTTCCACCATCACCGATCCGATTGGCCGCTTAATTAAATTTGTATATGACGCGCGGACTAATCTCATTGCTGTGGTGGTTGCGAACAACCAGACGAATCAATATTTTTATGACAGCAACCACCAAATGACAAATGCCTGCGATCCAAAAGGCACCTTCTACATTTACAACGAATACGACCAGACCAACTTTTTTGTCATTCGCCAACACGACGCCTACACAAACTGGTCATATTTTGCCTATGATTTCACAAGCCAAATAACCTATGTCACCAATGCGCTCGGTAAAGTTTCAATCCATTCCTTCGATGATCGTCTGCTCGAAACCAATGTCATTGACGAATCGAATAACCGGCAAGTGTTCCTTTACGACACCAATCGGAATCGCACTTATATCAAAGATAAGAATGGCAACGAGACTCACTATGCCTATGACGCGCTCGGCAATGTAACGAATAAAACCGATGCGTTCAGTAATGTTACCAGCATCGCATACAACTCATTAAACAATCCTACAATACGAGTTGACGCTCTTACAAATATCACGACGTTCGGTTACGATTCACGCGACAACCTGACTTCTACAACGAACGCCCTTAATTTCGTCAGCAGGGTGCAATATGATTCGAGTGGATTGCCAACGATCCTCACGGATGCGCGCACTTTTGGCACAACGAACCAATACGACAGTCAAGGCAATCTCACCAACGTATTTGACGCCCATGGTTTCGCAACCCAATTCGTGTATGACGGCGTTGGTCGAAAAATTTACCAAATTGATGCGCTTACTCACGTCAACTCGTTCGCCTATGACAACAACGACAATCTCCTTTTCACGACTAATGCGCTCAATCTTGTCAACGCATTCACCTATGACGCCAACAACAACCGCACGTCCTCGCGAAATCCACGCAATGCAATCACGACAAATATTTTCGATTTGAAAGACCGATTGATTGCCATGCTTGCTCCGCTGAATCAGACGAACGGAACGATCTACGACGCGCTAGACAGAAAGATTGCAACATTTGACTCTTTAGGAAATCAAACCGGCTACACTTACGACGATGTCGGAAACTTAACCGCTATTACGAACGCACTCAAACAAGTCACGAGATTTACCTACGATCCACAAGGAAATCAGACGAGCGTTATTGATCCGACCACTCATTACGTCACGAACTTTTTCGATGCGCTCAATCGCAAGATTGTTACGATTAACGTTTCCATTTCCACGAATTCGACGGCTTACGACGCGCTTGGCCGAGTCACCGCGACGACAAATGCTAACAACCAAGTCACGCAGTTTTTCTACGATTCAATTGGACGGCTTACAAATGTCGTTGATGCGGCGTTCCAACATGTTTCTTTCACCTACGACGAAAATGGGAACCGAACCCATATTACTGATCCCAATGGCCACACGTGGACAAACAAATTTGACGAATTGAATCGGCTCTTTGAGCAGGATGATCCGCTCACCAACAAAATGGTTTTCCGTTACGATCCTGTCGGCAATCTTACGAACAAAGTCACCGCAAATGTTGACAGCATCAACTACAGCTATGACGCGCTCAACCGGTTGTTCACCATTGCGTATCCAAGTGGTCCACCGGTTACGTTCGGCTATGATGAGGTTGGAAATCGGACAAACATGGTGGACAGCCTCGGCACGACGACATGGCAATTTGATTTGTTAAATCGTCTGAGCAACGTGACCGACCCTTACGGCCAAACTGTTACCAACGGGTTTGACGCGAACGGAAATCGCACCAGCGTTGCCTATCCCGGCAACAAGGTTGTCAATTATGGATTCGACTCCTTAAACCGGATGATGGCGCTAACGAATTGGCTGAATGGCGTTGTCACCTATGGCTACGATAGCCGAGGCAATTTGATCGCGGCGACCAATGCTAACAGCACGACGACCGCTTACGCCTACGATGTCGCGGACCGCCTTGTTGGACTCACCAATGCCGCACCGGATGCCAGTGTAATTGCCGCTTACGCACTTACGCTTGATGGGATTGGCAATCACAAGCAGGCTACGCATAACCAACCGTTGTTCCCCATTTTGCCGAATCAGACCAATAATTACACTTACGATTCCGCCAACCGGCTTACCACCAATGACGGCCTGACCGTCACGCATAATGCAAACGGCGATCTCACAGGCATTGGCACGAACTCATACACCTACGATTTTGAAGATCGTCTCGTGCAATTGGCGCTGACGAACACTTTAAGTTCCTTCACCTACGATGGACTCGGCGATCGTCTTGCCCGCACGATAAACGGACAAGCGCAGCACTTCGTCATCGACCGCATGGGTGCGCTGACACAGGTGCTTGTCGAAACAGACACCAATAATTCTCCGTTTGCCTATTATGTTTATGGGCATGGCTTGGCAGAACGGATTTCCATCGGCGGAACAGTTGCCACCTATCACTTCAACATCCAAGGTAGCACGGTTGCGCTTACGGATTTGGGAGGAAACATAACGGACTCGTGTGCCTATGACTCTTTTGGTGTATTGGCAAACTCTGACGGAGATTCTCCGCAGCCCTTCCGTTATCTTGGACGGTATGGTATAGTGGACGACGGCACAGGTCTTTACTACGCTCGCGCCCGCTATTTTAACCCGCAGTTAGGCCGCTTTCTGACAAAGGATACTGCCACAAGCAAAGACAACGATGGACAAAGTTTGAATCGTTTTGTTTATGCGTTGAATAATCCGCTGCGGTTCAGGGATACATCGGGTTTAGTTGCAACAGAAGGAAATTTTCTGTCAATACTGAATCTTTCACTCCGCAATTTTATTGTGACAGAGCAGGTAGAGGTATTACTTCCACCACGGACAGCAAATTCAACTCCGGCAGTTTACACGGGTTTTGGAGGATTAGGCCCTATTGATGCCCTTTCTTTGGCTACGCTCGCTATTCCAGGATTGGAAGAGGTCGGTGGGGAGGTCTTAATAACTGAATATGTTGAAGGAACCGCCGCAGATGCAGCAGTGGACTTGCCAAGAGGCGGAACGTATCTGTTGCGTGACCCGGTAACTGGCGACGTGATGCGGACAGGGCGTAGTAATGATTTGTTGCGTCGCGCGGCAGAGCACGGTCGCGATTCAGAATTACGCGATCTACAGTTCGAAGCAGTTCACCGCACAGATGTTTACGCTGAACAACGAGGTTTGGAACAACTGCTCCATGAAACCTACAACCCGCCGTTGGACTATATCAATCCCATTAGCCCAACCAACCCAAACCTCCAAACTTATTTGGACGCAGCGCAAGAGTTTTTGCAAGGAAATGGCTTATGAATCTTCCCTACAATGAAGGAACGTGGTTTTCTGTCCCACTTAGAAATGGGAGCTTTACCATTGGCGTTGTTGCTAGAACAACTAACGAAGGGAAAGTAATCCTCTGCTATTTCTTTGGTCCAGCCAGACCTTACATTCCCAAATATGACGAGATAAAGTCACTCAAGCCAAGCAACGCTATTTGTGTTGTGCGAGTGGGTGACCTATCGCTATTGAAAGGAGAGTGGCCGATCATTAGCCATTCCACTTCGTGGAAAAGATCTGATTGGGTGATGCCACCGTTTGTTCGTCGAGACGATCTTTCGCACAAAGCTTGGAGAGTCTGTTATTCAGACATTAACCCCAATTTAATTGACCATGAAGAATCTGAACCATACGAAAGCACGTTGGAACGTGATGCAGTATTAGGTGCAGGAGCCGCCGAACTTGTCCTGACAAAGTTATTGGCACCAAAAATAGAAATGAGCTAGACCATGAACCGACAGTCCTTTTACTGTTTCCTGTTAACGGCAGGTATTTGTGTGTCCCTCACATCAATACCTCTTCGCGCCGCCACATTCACCTATTCCTACGACTCACTGAACCGCCTCACCAACGCTGTATATTCCGACGGTTCTCGTGAGTCGTATTCGTATGACCCGCCAGGCAACCGGCTTTCACGAAACACTTCCACCGCGACCGTCAAGTTGGACGTTGCGTCACCATCAGTTCCGGCGAATCTCACCACAAATAGTTTTACCCCCAGCCAGTTGAGCATTACTT
>OBLU010000976.1_pt1 | contig 26645 bp, 26 predicted proteins | sample 1518681 | NCBI WGS metagenome assembly OBLU01 (sample SAMEA3539304, study PRJEB22396) | soil metagenome | biome: tundra; feature: field; material: soil | place: USA | collected 2010-05 | depth 0.15 m
GTTCCCTTCGTGACCCCAGCTAGTGGGTCGCAGAACGTTCCAGATCGTGAGGAGGGCGGGATATTGGCTACAGTGCTCTTTCAGCGTGTATACGTTAGTCACTCAGATCGCTTCGTTATCTTTGACCCAAGATAATCCGAGGATGCCGTCGTCCGGCCGCTTATCTCCGCCAACTTACTCGTCGAGCGATGCAGCCAGATAAGACTCCCGATTTGGGGTCGCGGTCGGATCACCCCCAACCCGTCAATGACCCACTTTCGGTGCATTTGTCGAGGTTGAGTGTTTGCTGGATTTACAGGCAATTTGCGTTCAGTGGTGGCAGCCGGCAGTTTGGAATGGGAGCATGATCGGCCTATGGCAAGGAGGCCAGAGGTCGATGAAGCACAAGTCGCGTTCCCTAAAACAGCGTAAACACCCCAAAACCCGCCTGCGTTTGCCGGATCTTGAATTCTCAAAGACGGCAGTGTTGAACAGCTTGTCCAGTGTCGACGGCCAGCGTGGATATGGCCATGCCATCGACGAGTTTGTCGACTGGTACTGCTCGGAACCGCGCCTCGCCTTGAACAAAACTGTCGTTCTCCGCTATCGCAGCTACCTTGAGGCACGCCTGCTTGCACCTAGCACTGTCAATTTGCGCCTCGGCGCTGTTAGGCGTCTCGCCTATGAGGCAGCCGATTCCGGGCTGCTGAGTTCCGATCTGGCTGCCGGGATTCGCCGTGTCAAGGGCGTCAGAAATCTGGGCATGCGCCTGGGCAACTGGCTGACTGTTGAGCAGAGCATCGCCCTCTGTCGAGCCCCGGACGGCGCAAAGCTCAAGGGCAAGCGAGATCGCGCTCTTCTTGCACTTTTGCTTGCCTGCGGTCTTCGCCGCCATGATGCCGTTAGCCTTAGACTCGAACATCTGGAACAACGGGCGGAACACTGGGCGATTGTCGATCTGAAGGGCAAGGCAGGACACGTTCGCACGGTTCCCGTACCTGGCTGGGTTATGGAAGAGTTGCGAATCTGGTTGAATGCTCCGGGGATCGACAGAGGCAAGATCTTCCGGCGAGTGACGAAGATGGGACGGGTGTTGGGTGAAAGCATGACCGAGAAGGCCGTCTGGCACATCGTAAAGGATTCGGCAAAACTCATTGGATTGCAGAAATTGGCGCCGCATGATCTGCGCCGCACCTGCGCCCGCCTCTGCCACTCCGCGGGAGGAGAGTTGGAACAAATCCAGTTCCTTCTGGGTCATGTCTCCGTCCAGACGACCGAACGCTACCTGGGCTGCAAACAACGTATACAGTCGGCGGTCAATGATCGAATTGGAATCGAACCTCGTTCCTGAGCGAAGATATTCCCGATTGCAATCCGGTAGTAATATTTCGGTGAAGCCGGAGGCGGACGAATGGATTATGACCGGGACAAAGTCGATGAGATCACTCTCGCACTTTTGTGGCTGACGAGTTTTAAAGATCCTGTTGGCGTGCGAGCCTGGAAGGGGCAAGACTGGGACACGATGGAGCGACTTCACGCAAAGGACTTCATCTCAGATCCTAAAAGCAAAGCCAAATCGGTTGTTTTGAGCGAAGAGGGCGAAAGACGCTCGCGGGAACTATTTGCCAAGCACTTCGGGCTAAAACGCCTCCATGGAAACCCAAGTTAAGAAGGCGATGGCAGAATCTGGTTTAGAATTTGTCCCTTGAACTCGACGGAGCAGGAGAATGCGCGCCAGCCAGCATATGAACGCAAGCACTGCCCGCGTTTCCGAGAAGATCGAAAGCGCAATCCGGTCTGCGATAAAGTGCTACGAGGAACAGCACGACCTGAAATGGTGCGACGGATCTTACGACCCTGACGAGATCAAAGTGGCGGCTGAGATGCTGCTTTCAGCAAGAGATGTCGAAGTATGCATCTGTATCGGATACTCGCTCGGTTATAGAACTCAAAAGCAGCTCGAGGACTATTTCTCTGAAGCGGATCACCGGACTTCTCGCATTCATCTACACGGGAATGCGGTCGCATTCACGGTTGACTTGAGGGAACCGGGAAGCTGCAGGAATCACGATAATGTGCTCATTCCGCGTGTCGATCCCTTATCGAAAGGTAAGGCTGCTCTCTTCAAAGAAGCAGAAAACGGAAATGCCATCGCAATGTTTGCGCTCAGTCGTCTCTTCGACGAAGGGATCGGCGAGCCGCAGGATCCTATCGAAGCATACTTCTGGCACTCTGTGGGGATGGAGTTTTGCGAATACGATTGGGCTGGAGAGGGGTTTGTGGACGCCGTCGCAGATCAGGAGATTCTAGCTGCCAAACTACCCCACGTGCTGGTCAACGAAAATAGTTCTCTACATAAGAGAGCAAAGGATTGGATTCACATGCACCGTGGGCTTCTTCCGAAAGAAAACTCCCATAACGGCGACTGCTTAGATGATGAGTTCAATGCCCTTGACGACGAGCAAGATGATGCAGACGAGGAATAATCTCGACGGTTTCAATCTCTGACAATTGGCGCCTGCCAAATGAAGTCCGCTGATTCGTGACATTCACGATTTGTTATTGTGATCCTGAGGCGATCGACACAAACCGAGATGGGACACTACTGCAGGATTTGCGGGCGAGAACGGCCGAACGAGCAGTTTTCTGGTAAAGGCCACAAAATTCATGTTTGCAAGCGGTGCAACGCCAAGCCAAAGAGCGAGCGCCAGGCCATCGAGGACACAGACAGCATCTTCGGGTTCATGCAGCAATCGCACATCTCTGAAAGGAACGTGGCTCGTCTGAAAACACTGACGAAGTCGGAGAATTCCCGGGTCGCCAGCCTCGCCGCAGTTGTCCTGAAAGTCGCTGAAGTCAAGCCTTACAAGACCCGAAGACTCAAATTCCTAGCGAAGATGCACCCGGAAATCCTACGGGATTTGGAGAAAACTGGCCTGATTATCGCTTACACCAGAGAGTGGGAGAGTTCCGAGATTCTCGCTCAGGACGCTGCGGACTCGCTCTCTACGTTGTCGGATGATCCGTTCTATGAGTGTGGCGATCTGTTCTGACAGAACACATGTTTGCCACGAAAGACTCAGTTGATGGTCCCGCAGCAGCACCGCTTGAACTTCTTTCCGGATCCGCAGGGACACGGATCGTTTCGCCCAATCTTGTGACCATTACGCCGCGGTCTCGGCGCGGATGGATGCTTCCGAAAGTATCGATACGCTCCTAACAGTCCCCCCGCCATCATCACGATGATTTCTTCGCGCTTCTCGGCGCTGATTGGGTCCGGACGCATCTCCGGATCTTGATCATGCTCATGGCAGAGCACCATCATCGGTAATAGACTCCCGCCGTATTCCTCATTGTTGATCAGTTCTGCCCAACTCTCGTTGCGCATCCCAATGCCACGCATGAAGCCCTGCGCCCAGTCGTTGCCCTGCGGAATGCCATCCTTGCCCTCGATGAGCAGCGGCACGTAGACCTCATCTCTGAACAGCGTCCCTGCTATGTCGTTCCAGTGCCGCATCATGAGCCCGAGGAATTCGTTTGCATCCTCGAGGCTGGAAAACTCACAGGTGTCTGATATCTCGCCGCCGAAGACCTCCGGGTAGTATTCGCTCGGCATCACGGCTTCTGGGCCCGCAATGAGGGCCGCGAAGAATCCGTCGAGTGTTTCGACATTCATCGCCCTGCCGCCTTTGCAGTTCTTGAGGACGTCGCCCAGGCGATCGAGTTCAGCGTCCGTTAGAGGCTCGTTCTGAGTGAAGGGAATCATCTTATGACCAAAGTCTTGGAAATGCTTATGCGCTGCCGACTCAAATCTTATGCTGAGGCGGACGAGTGATGCCATTGGTTCCAATCTTATCGCCACGTGCGACGAATTGGTCAGCTTGGGTACCACGCGGCGAGCAGCTGCCGACATCATGATTGACAGGATCCCAACAATGATTACTCGACATCGCCTCGACTCTCCGGCGCTCCTTGTGAGTTACGTTTCCCGCTCCGCAAGCCTTCCGTGCAGCGCCTCTATTGCTGCTTCGAGTCTTCTTGAGGCCACAGCGGTGGCTGAACAGCACGTGTCCGCTCGTGTTTGAGGTCAGCAATAACCCTTGACCAATACAAAATGCTTCGTTCAGTCCGCAACCGTTGCCGTTGGGCTTCCTTGAGCTTGCGTTCTGCATGGCGCATCCGCTTGCGCTTGATTCGATCGAGTTGTCTGTCAATGGCCATAGTGAATTTACTGTTTCTGGTTATTACGAGCCGGCCCGAATTTCATCAGGCTGTTGAGAAGCCCGGAGTATCGCTTGCGGGACTGATCGTTTCTGACCGCCATGCCAAGAGCCTTCTTCTGGCCGACCACAACCAGAAACTTCCTGGCCCGCGTGATCCCCGTGTAGATCAGGTTTCGTTCGAGGAGCATGAAGTGTTGCATGGCTACCGGGATCACCACCGCTGGAAACTCGGAACCTTGAGACTTGTGAATCGTAATCGCGTAGGCCAGCGAGACCTCGTCCAGCTCGCCGTAATCGTAGGTCACTAACCGGTCATCGTATCGGACGATTACCTCTTGCTCAACCGGATCAATCTTTTCAATCGTGCCAATATCGCCATTGAAGACTTCCTTCTTATAGTTGTTCTCCGTCTGAATGACTTTGTCGCGAACCTGGAACCGCCATCCGAATCGTTCCGCGGCGGCCTCAGTCTGCCGAGGAGGGTTCAGGGCTTGCTGGAGAACGGTATTCAACTCGCGCACCCCGATCGATCCGCGATTCATCGGGCATAGAACTTGAATATCCCTGATCGGATCCAGTCCATGGCCTTTCGGGATTCTGTCCTGGACCAGCCTTACCAGTGTTGCAGCGATGTCTTCCGGAGTTTCGCGCTCCACGAAGTGAAAGTCCGAATCAGACGCTGCGGTCCCAAGTTCCGGCATTTTCCCTTGGCGAATGAGGTGTGCGCTGGTGATAATCCTGCTCGCGGCAGCTTGGCGGAAGACCTCAGTCAAACGAACCACCGGCACGAGACCGCTCTCGATCAGATCACGTAGTGTATTTCCCGGACCTACAGAGGGAAGCTGATCCACATCGCCAACCAGAATCAGTGCCGCGTTGTTCGGAAGTGCCCGCAGCAAAGCGTGCATTAGCAGAACGTCAACCATCGAGGTCTCGTCAACAATCAGCAGGTCACATTCCAGCGGGTTGTCCTCATTGCGTGAGAACTTTCCCGTGGCTGGGTCAACCTCAAGCAGCCTGTGAATAGTTTTTGCTTCCAGTCCCGTGGTTTCCGTGAGGCGTTTCGCCGCCCTGCCGGTGGGAGCACAGAGAAGGCATTTCACTTTTTTGGCGCGCAAGATCTGGAGGATCGAATTTACCAACGTGGTCTTGCCCACACCGGGTCCCCCGGTGATGATAGCGGCGCGGCTGCTCAGAACGATCTTCAGCGCCGCCTGCTGGCTTGGCGCCAGAGTCTTACCCGTTCGCGCCTCACACCACCGTACGGCCTTTTCAAAGTCGATAACTGGATAGGTTGGGCGGCCATTCGCCAGCCGCCGGACGCTGGCCGCAATGCCTTCCTCCGCTTTCCTTAAGTGAGGCAGGAAGATCAGCGGCTCACCATCAATTTCTTCGAGCAGAAGAGAGCCGCTCGTAAGCATTGTTGCCAGGGCCTGTTCAATCGTCGTGAGGGGCACCTCCAGCAACTTCTCAGCCCCTGCTTTCAGCTTTTCCAGGGGCAACGCGCAATGGCCTTCGGAGGTCGCGCCAAGAAGTACGTGACTGGTTCCAGCCCGGGCCCGGTTCTGCGAGTCCTTGGGTATTCCAACGCTTTGAGCGATCTGATCGGCCGTAGCAAATCCGATGCCATGGATCTCTTTTGCCAGCGTGTAAGGGTTCTCTTGGACCGTCTGGATAGCCAGATTTCCATAGGTCTTAAAAATGCGAACCGCTCTGCCGGTGCTGACTCCGTGACTGTGCAGGAAGAGCATGATCTCGCGGATCTGCATTCCTTCCTGCCAGGCCCTGGCGATCCGCTCTCGTCGCTTTGGCCCAATTCCATCCACGGACTCAAGGTCTGCGGGATTGTCGCTTATCACTTTCAATACTTCCGCGCCGAAGTGGCCGACCAGCTTTTTCGCCAACACTGGCCCGACCCCTTTTACGAAACCTCCGCCAAGGTACCGTTCAACACCCTCACTCGTGGTCGGCGGCGTCGCTTTCAAGAACTGGGCCTTAAACTGAAGCCCATGTTCTTTGTCCCTGACCCACCAGCCCCTGCCGGTCAACCATTCCCCGGCGCTTATTGCCGGTACAGGGCCGAGGACCGTTACTTGATCTCGATGGCCACGGACCTTCACTCGGAGCACGGCGAAACCGCTTTCCTCATTGAAGTACGTGACCCGCTCGACAAGTCCTGCTATCTCTTCGGTAGAGGTATTGAGTTTTGCAGCCGAACTGCTCATCCTTATTGGAGTTTATCGGGTCCTTGACTGACGTACGGGCTGAGGCGAAGATTCGTCAAAGGTCCGAGTAGCCCACAACCTGACCGGAACGCGCTAAAAGAGGATCGACAGAACTCGTCACCCGTTACGCAGTTGTGGGTGTGTGCGCCGACCGCGTTGGTTCTACAGCGGGTCGAGGACTGCGAAGTGATCAGCGTGGCAGATAAACACGCGGCGGAACAGCCCCATCGTCAGGAGTCCGTCAAAACCTGATGTGTGGGAGTCCTTTTGTGCGCCTGCCAGGGTGATAAACGGAACTTTAGAGATTTCGACTGAGCCGATCTTCATGTTCTGCGGCGGCAGCGCTGTAAATGTCCGTTGCGATCCATTGGCCCCGCCCCCGTGCAAGGAAGCGCCCCGGAACAGCCCCAGCGCCATGTATTCGGAGGTGTTGTAAAGGAAGGGAACGTTCGCGCCCGAATCCAGCTTCAAGCGCACTGGCCGCATTCCGTCTATCAGTCGAGCCGAGATGATGAGCGATTTCGGTAGCGGCGCACCGTCTGCCGTCTGAGCTGGCACGAGCAGTGGAATGTGGGATCCTTTTACCTCCGCGCGCATGGCAGTGGAGTCATCGAGACAGAGCAGGCTATGCGCATTGTCGATGAGCATGTCAAAGTGCTCGAGAAAATCCTCGCCAAGCACGCCCTGAATATTGAGGCCAGTGGCTTGGAGATTCTGCAGGTCGTATACCAGCACTTTCTGGTTGACGACCGCGTAGGAGCCGACTTCTAGCTGATCAATTTGAGCAAAGGAGGCAGACGCATGGATTCCGACGCTCGCGACTTCAGCCGTGCCCTGCGTGCTCAGATGAAGTTCGTTAGCAAGGGAGGTACGTTAACCCGGGCTTCGACGATGAAGCAAGTGGCAGCCCCGCAAGGGTACGCACCACCGTTACCTCCTCCGGTTCCAACTCCCGCCGCGCAGATCAGCAAGAAGCGGCTGAAGGAGATGTTCGAGACGTACAAGGACGAGATCACCGTCTTCGCGGTCCGGAAGAAGGGCGCAGCCACTCACTACTCCCTGGAAGAGTGCCCTTTTAACGAGGGCGCCCACCGCGATCAGAAATCGTCGCACAAGACCGACATCATCATCCGGCCAACCGGCGCCACCTTCAAGTGTCAATCCGACGATTGCGCCGACTACAACTTTGGCGACTTCCTGGACCTGATGGAAGAGCGCACCGGCATTCGTTTCGATCCGGAAGACGATGAAGAACTGGCGGAGCGCTGGGGTGGCGTTGAGTGCGTCGCCGAGTAACCGCCGGCGTCAAACTGGGTCTCCTGCCTGCTGCTTGCGGACGGGAGACCACACAACCCTTTCCGATGCCAAAGGTTGCTCACGTTGGGGTAGTGTTCTGGGTCATGCGTTTTTGGATGCGGTGAGGTGTCGGGCCGAGTCTGGGCAGCGACGCCAAAAAAATAAAGGCGAGAAAAAACCCACGAATTCTCTCTGGAGACGGTAGTACATGTCAGGTCTCAGACGAACGATCCCATCGCCGTCACATTTCGAAGAGGAGAAACAACGATGACCAGAACCACGCAGAACAGGCTGCCGTCCAAGACGGCCTCTGCTCCCAAAAAGCAGCCGGCCGCGAAACGCAAGGCTCCAAAGACTGACCGTTCAGGAGTCAAGAACGGCCGCACTCGTTCCAAAGCCGCTCGCCATCAGTCAGCCGGACATAGGTCTCAACCAGCGTCGGCACCGCCCCCTGGGAATTTCTTCGAGTCCGGAGTGTTTTGCTTTTTCCCTCGTTCCCAGTAGGGGGGAACTATGAGCACCCTGTCCTTGAACCCCGTTGACGCGCCGCAGTCGCACTCACTCAAGCGACGTTCCCGTAAACTCACCCGTGCCCGTGTCGCAAGCATGGGCGCCGTAGAGTAGATGGTCCAGGCATTCTCCGCCGGCAACTGGCTCAGTGCATTCATGGGGTTCGTCCTCGGTGGCTTCGTACCCGTTGCAATGTACGCGCTGATTCATTGCGAGGTTGCCGAGCACCCGGGGTACTGGGCTGATGGCACTGTAGACGAAACCACCTGCGGCCATTAAAACCACCGGGAAAACTTCCGCGACGCGGAACGCTGGACGCGCCGCTGTCGCGAAGACCGAAGTCAACCGGTGTGATCCAGCCTCATTGATCAATTCCCGCCTGCGTGAGCGCTGAAAAAATAAATCTTCCAGATTTCCCGCGAAACCGCTTCCTCGTTGGTATTACACGGTGTGCGGCGAGACGAGGAAACCAGATCGCCAAGGTAGCCATCGCCGCAGACGTGGACCAGGAGCGCTGTGGCCTTGGTCGAAACCCCAACGGATTCCCGTGCGTTTAACGGTATCCCAGAACCGCAACAACACTTTAAGGAAGCCAAAATGTCCAGACGTAGAGAAACAAAGAGAAGGACCGCGCCGATCGCCGGCGCGTCGAAGACCACCCCTCAACCTCGCGAAGTTCGTGAGTGTCTTATCGCACTCGGCTTGACTCAGCATCGGCCTCACTCTTTAATGCCTTTCACACAGCAATACTTGGTGAAAGCAGTTTGGGGTGGCTTGTTGTTTGACCCGGACATCTTGAACGATCCGGCTGGCGGCTTTCCCATCGGCAAAGTTGTCGCAGGCGACAACACTACGGAAAGCCGCGATTGCGTAATCAGCAGCCTTACAAATGCCGCCCTCGAAAGTGGGTACACGCACTTTGAGGTAAGGGATTATCAATACGGAGAATCAGCTTCGTCGTACGTGACCTTATTCAAGGGTCCCGTTCTTGATTTGGATGTGGCCTCTCTATAAAAGGCTTGCGCTCCCGCTCGGCGCTTGCGCTGAGCGGGATTCCCCAAGCGATTCTCAGCGGGTTCACGAGCTGAGTCGATCCGCCGCTCCAAGTGGACTCCGCAACATCCGGTCAGGAGCGGTGAGTTTTGGTGGCGAAAATAAAGTCGGATAATTTCCCGCCAAAATTCCGCTCCCGCTTGTAGATACATATAGAGGCAGTCAGGTGAGCGCGTTCGAGCAGCATTTCACGGTGGGGGAACTGGCGAAGACGTGGCGTCTCCACGCCGACACCGTCAGGCCTTGGTTCCGCGACGAACCCGACTGCCTGGTGGAGCACCACCCAGAGACCCTCCATAAGCGGGGGTACACCAGTATCAGGGTTCCCCGCAGCGTTGCCGAGCGCGTCTATCGGCGCCACTGCTCCAAGTGATCAGAACTTGGCACCCATTTTCTTCATGATTGCGACGTGATCCTCGTCAAGCTGCTGGAGCCTCTGTTTTACCCACGGTGCGTAGTGCTTCTCGGTCACCCGCACCGACGTGTGCGTCAGCAGCTTGCTGACCTTCTCCAGGGGGAATCCTGCCAGCAGTAACTCCACAGCGAATGTGTCCCGCAGCATGTGCGAATGGAACCGCATCGGCTGACCCTCTTCATCGTGAAAGTTCAGGTACCGGTTCAGGCCGCGTATGCGCTTGAGGAATGCCGCCTCCAGCGTTTTGTACCCCGAAGTGCGGTTCCAGAAGAAGGCCAGGGGATGAACCTGACTCCGGGGCTTCAGCGCCTTCAGCGCCTTCACGACATGAGAGGGAAGGGAAGTCCTGACCTGCGCACCGGTTTTCAGCGTCTTCAGTGACAGCACCTTGCCTACCAGTGCCTTCCGGGGCAGCATCAGCACATCGATGATGCGCAGTCCCGCCCACCTTTGGGCGAGAAAGATCGCCTTCAGTTCCGCGCCCCACTTGTCGCAGGCCCGTGTGTAGCGCCCATCGTACAGATCGGTCTGAGCGATCAATTGATCGAACTGTGCCTTGCTCAAAGGCTGGGTCTCTGTCAGCTTGTATCGGATCGGCTTAAGGGCTGCAGCCGGGTCTTTGGCAAGGTGACCGTTCTCCACCGCCCACTTAAAGAACGCCTTCACCCTGATCTGGAACTGCTGTTGTGAAGCGAGGCTCATACGATCACCTTTGTGCAGTGTGGCCGGGTCGGCCTTCGGGTCGGCCACCTTCGACCAGTGGCTGCGCCACACGCTTAGGTGTGACCGGGTAATGTCCTGCAACAGCGTGATCTCGTTCCGTTCAGCCCACTCCCGTATTTTCTTCGAGTCGCTCCGATACCCGCCGGCTGTCGATGGCGACTGTCCTTTGAATTCCCCCACCCATTCCTTGAGAGCATCGATAACGGTGATGGCTTTGCCTCGCTGTTCGTCATCCTCCGCCCGGAGCCTCCGCTTCTCTACCTCGACGGGGTCCAGCCTAATGCGCTCCGCGAGTGCCTTGCGCTCTGCCTCCGCCCAGGTACGGGTTCCGGCGCTGATCCGGCGACCCTTGCCGTTCTCGTAGATGTAGAGCCACTTCCGGCAGTTACACTTGCGGTAGTTGCGGTCCAGCAGGCCGTTCTCTTTGATGCACTCCTCCGAATGGCGGACGAAGATGGTGACGGTGGTGGTGTCGTTCAGTGGGTTGTTCATGTGGCGAATTTTACGCTCAAAACCCAATTTTTGCTTGTACAAAACTGGTACAAAATAAAAGACGTAACGCTGAAGTAATGCGTATTTATTGGGAATTTATGCATCCCATCAACATGATTCACTAGGGCAGATGAAGACTACGTCAAAAGCGCCAGGCGACGCCGGTTGAGAATCGCGCAAAGTATGTCGGCAGCCCGTGAATCTGGTTACTGGCAGCGGTGAAGTCTGAATAAAGCATGCTGCCCTCGACGCGCCAAGCGAGACTCCGCGCGATGGGAGTGTCCAAACCCGCACCGGCGTCCGCGGCAAACGAAAAGTTCGACGATGGGCCCTCGCCTCCCAAGGTGAGAGCCTGGTCGTTGATATGCCCAAGACCGACCATTCCGTGAACGAAGGCCGACTCCTTGCCGAAATGCCTTCCATATTGTCCGCCCACTAAGAAGAAGTGCGCGAGCTGCGAATCTCCCAGGGAGTTTCCGTAAAAGCCGAATGCCTCCGCCTTCACGGCGACACTATGGGTCACGGGAAAAGTGCCCGCAGCATCCCATCCGTTCAGCCCGCCGCCGGAGAAGTTTGCGTAGCTATTGAATGAGTTGGAAAGGTAGGAGTAGCCAAAGTAAAGCTCATTTCCACGAACGGGCTCGGTAACTGGCTTGATCTGTCCAGCAAGCATGCGCGGCATTGCGAGAACGGGCAAAAGTAAAACCGCGAATACGAGACATCTGGGTTGCATCAATTCGTCTCCAAGTGAAAACGGGCTCCTGCTTTGACAGTCTTTAGCAATTTGAGTTAGCAGTGCACATGCGATAGCCCGCACGCTCACTCCCGGGGAAGAAGTCCGTTATTTTGCGTGGCCTGCTTTGTGGACTTCAATGAACAGCCCGGTGCCATGAGCTAACACCATATCGTCGGCGCCGAAGATCCTCGCTTCCGTCCAGTGTTTGCGCCCTTCACTGCGCACCATGCGGCCCTCCATCCGAATCGGCGCGCCCGAGGGAACCGGGCGTCGATAGTCTACTTCCATATGGCGAGTCATCGCGGTCAGGCCACGAGCACGCACTGCCTTGCTCATGGTCTCGTCCAAAAGCGTGGCGATAATGCCGCCGTGCAGATAGCCGGTTGGGCCCTCGAAGCTGTCCGGCACGGTCGCCAGAGAAACGACTGTACCGTCCGAGGCCAGCATGAACTCAAGATGGAGACCAGTTGGGTTGGCCGGCCCGCAGCCAAAGCAGCGGTTCTGGGCCGAATGAGCCATCGGGGTAAGGTTTTCATGATGAGTCTTCATCTTGGTTAGAGTATCTTGCGAGGCTCTTGCGCCCGAACTCTCTTCACACTTTGTGCTGCCACACATGGCCGCTCGCAGCTGAATTGCCTCTCCTGCGCCAGGGTTCCCGACGGTGCCTAATTAGAATGAGAATGAATGACGAGACCAATCTCTTGTGCTCCGTCGAGCACTGGCTTCCTGGCATTGGCGGCGCTTTCTCTCTTTTTCCTTTTGGCTCTCAATGGATGCCACCACCAGCCGGCTCTGACCCAACAGGAGGCGGCCGGGAAGCACCTCTACATGGTTCGTTGCGCCCATTGCCACGAAGACAACGACCTGGCGCTGAAGAAGGTCCCGCCCAACCTGCACGGCATTTTTCAGCGCCCGACTATGCCCAGCGGAACTCCGGCAACTGATTCCGACGTAACGCGGGTCGTGCTGGCGGGCAAGGGCATGATGCCCTCCTTCGCGGGCCGCTTTACGCAGGACCAGATGGCGGCGTTGCTGGCTTATCTGCGCACCGGGCTGCGATAAGCCGATTTGGTCCGTGGATCAGGTGCCGCGTTACTCGTAGCGAATCGCGATCATCGGGTTCACCGCAGCAGCTCGGCGGGCGGGAAGCAGGCAGGCAAGAGCTGCAACCAGACCTAACGCAAAAGCCGATGCGATCAGGAGCAGGGGATCGCGAGTGCTCTCGGCCGCCCAGTTCGCCATCACCTTATTTAGCGCGAGCGTGAGTCCAAGGCCCACTAGAATGCCCAGACTCACCGTGACCAGCATGGAACGAAAGACAATGCTGAGCACGTGGCCCGGCTGCGCACCCAGCGCGATGCGAATGCCGAATTCGTTGGTGCGTTGCGCCACAGTGTAAGAAACCACGCTGTACAAACCCACTGCAGCCAGTGCCAGGGCCAACGCCGCAAACGCGCCGAAGAGCCACGCCACCAGCTGCCCGCGCGCCCACTCCGGCATGCGCGAAATCCAATGCTCAAGATCGCGAACATCGCTATTGGTCTGCTGGTCGTGATCGACCGCGTTTACTTTGGCACGTACTGCATGAAGCAACGTCAACGGAGGAACCTGGGACCGCACCAGGATCTGCGTGTACATTCCCATGGCAACCGTATAAGGAACGAAGGCCTCGGGACGAACCGGATTGGAGAGGCCGTCATCGAGCTTGTCGCCTATCACACCTACGATGAGCAGGCCATCGCTGCTACCCGGAGAGGTGAGAAGAAACGGCGGGTTTGCTACCAGTTCCGGAACTTTGATGGAATGGCCCACCGCATCGCTATTGGGAAAATACCTCCGCGCCATCGTTTGATTGATCACAATCACCGGCGCTCCGCGGTGATTCTCCGCCTCATCCCAGATGCGCCCCTGCACCAGCGGAATATGCAACACCGGGAAATACTCAGAGCTGACCATGTTGAACTGGAACGACTGTTGCGCATTCGAGGGCTTGCCAACTATCTCGAACTTTGTCTTGAACCCATTTGAAGGAGGTGTGGCATTGCTTGAGATCGCAGCCATGATGATTCCGGGAACTTCTGCCACCGTGTTATGTAGCTTCTCAAAATAGGCCGCGCGCTCCGGCCAGGTCTTGTATGTTCCATCGTGAATCGGAATCCCCACCGACATCACGTTGCGAGGATCGTAGCCGAGGTCCGTATGAGCCACGCGCAAAAAGCCCTCGATTGCGGCTCCCGCGCCGGCCAGCATCAGCAGCGTCAATGCGATCTGCGCCCCGATCAGCGTGTTGTGCACATTGCGCCCGCTCACGCTCGCCGTCATCTTGCGCGTATTCGATTGCATGATGCTGCTTACTTCGGGACGCGAGAGTTGCCAGGCAGGCGAGAGCCCGAAAAGAATTCCAGTGCCAACCGCAACGGCAATGCAGAACAAAAGAACCGGTACGTTGATTTGAATTGCTGCTTCATGGGGAAATGAAAATTCAGGCAAATTGGCCACGATCACTGCGACCAGTTTGTAGGCCATCACTAGGCCGAGTCCCGCTCCCGTCAATGAAAGCATCAGCGCTTCGGTCAGTAGCTGCCGGATAATGCGTTTACGGCTGGCGCCAATTGCGGCGCGCACTGCAAACTCGTGTTGCCGGCTCGCGGCCCGCGCGAGCATCAGAATCGACACGTTGCCGCAGCCAATAAGAAGCAGCAACGCGACTGCACCAAAGAGGAGATAGAGGGTCCCACCCAGTTGTTTGACGAAGTCCTCATTCAGCCCCACGACGTGGACCCGCACAAAGTCGAGCGGAAAATTGTGCGGAGTCTCCTTGGCAAATTGCAGAATCAGCGGCTGCAGCGCAGCGTCGGCCTGCGCGTGGGTCACGCCCGGCTTGATCCGAACCCCCGCATAGTAGGAACGTGCCTGGTCCCCGGTCACCTTCAGCGGCAGATAGACATCGCCGTCTCCCCACGTGAATCGCGATGCCGCTACGCCCACAACCGTGTAGTTCTTGCGGACCAGTTGGATCGTCTTTCCCAAAATGGCCGGGTCCGCGTTGAAGTGCCGCTGCCAGAACTTGTAGCTCAATACCACCACCGGCTGGGGATCCTGGCCGTCGATCGCATCGGAAGGCTGCAACCCGCGGCCCAACGCGGGCGGAACACCAAAGAAGTTGAATCCGTTCGACGTGAAATACACCCCTTGCACATCTTCGGGAAGATCGCTGCCGGTGACAGTCAGGTTCCAGTCATCTTCTAGAAACGTGTCCTCCACCACAGGGGATTTGCGCAACTGTTGCCATTGCGATCCGGTCACCCCGAAGCCGCGCAGATCGCCTGAAGGCGTCAGCAAGCGCATGTGAATCATCCGGTTAGGCGCAGCATACGGATAGGGGTCCATCAGAATGGCATAGACCACGCTGAACACAGCCGTGGTGGCGCCAATTCCGAGCGCCAGCGAGATCACGGCGGTCAGCGTGAAGCCCGGCAGCTTGATCAATTGCCGGAAGGAATAACGCAGGTCCTGCAGCACGGTTCGCATAGGCGCTCCTTGAAGGTTGTTAAATTACGCGGTCCATTGGAAGCACAGTCCGTATCCATCCGGATCGGACAGTGAAAGCTGTTTCATCCCGTAATGGGCAACTTTGGGCCTGTCGATATGCAGCCCCTTGTCGACAAGATGCCGATACGCACCCTCAACATCGGGGCAGCCAAAGAAGAGCCCGGCATCCGAGTGGCCACGGAAGCGCTCCGGCTCCGGAGCGGGTGGCCGGTATCCCGGCTCGTATGCCGTGTTGAGCATCAGCGTCGCATCATTGAGCCGGAGCATCGCCCAGTTCACGTCGTCAGCATTGTCAGACAACTTCGGGGAAGTCGTAACCACCGTGAACCCCAGCATGTCGCGATAGAAGCGGATCGAAGTGGGCATGTCAAACACCTGAAGCAGCGGCGCCAGCCCCTGAATCTCAATGGCCATCGGGACATACCTCCGGGGAAGATCGGCACCCGGCTACCTGCATGTAGACTGCCAAGGTGTCGGCGCCCAAGTGATTGATTTCGCGCAGTCATTCCCAGAAGGAGCAACCGAAGTTGTCCGCTTTCGACCTTTGCCGTCCGCAAATGAACGGTTATCCCGCGACGGGTTCGGGTTCTTAAGCAGCGAGCCAATTCCAAGAATGCTCTATACTCAAGATTGCTATGGCGACCGAAAAAACCTTCTTCCTTGAGACCTTCGGCTGCCAGATGAATGCCCATGACTCCGAAAAGGTCATTGGCACACTCATGCAGCAAGGATACCGGCAGGTCGAAACAGAAGAAGAAGCCGCCCTTATCCTCTACAACACATGCTCCATCCGCGACAAAGCGGAGCAGAAAGTCTTCAACCGCCTCAACGACTACAAGAAGCTGCACAAGGCCGGCAAGCGATTCGGCGTGCTCGGCTGCGTCGCTCAGCAGGAAGGCGAGAAGATCTTCGAGCGCGCTCCTTATGTGTCGCTCGTTTCCGGATCCGCCTCCTATCGCAAGCTGCCCGAGATGCTGGCCCGGCTCGAATCTGGCGAAACGCGGATCACTGGCCTTGACGACCGCCAGACCGATGAGACCTTCGAGACCGAATTCACGGCCCGCCAAAACCCCTATCGGGGCTACATCACCATCATCGAAGGTTGCGATAAGTTTTGCGCCTATTGCGTGGTGCCGTACACCCGCGGCAAGGAACGGAGCCGCGCCGGGTCGTCCGTCTTGCATGAAGCGCGCCGCATCGCCGACCTGGGCTACACCGAGATTCAGCTCCTGGGGCAAAACGTAAACAGCTTCAGAGACCCGGAAGGGAAGTTGAGCTTCGCCGAATTGCTGGCCGCGGTCGGGCAGGTTCCCGGCATCCGCCGGGTTCGCTTTACCACAAGCCACCCGCGTGACTTTACCCGCGATATCGTGGAAGTCATCGACGCCGTTCCAACCCTCTGCGATCACGTCCATCTGCCCGTCCAGTCTGGCTCGTCGCGGGTGCTGAAGATGATGGCGAGGGAATACACGCGCGACTGGTACTTGGAGCGAATTGCCTGGATCAAGGCAGCCAAAAGGTCCATCTCGATTTCGACGGACATCATTGTGGGTTTTCCGGGCGAGACAGGGGAAGATTTCATCCAGACCATGGACCTTCTGCAGGAAGTCGAGTACGATTGCGTTTTCGGATTCAAGTACTCGGCCCGACCCAACACGCCGGCTTTGACGATGATCGACTCGATTCCTGAAGCCGAGAAAGCCACCCGGCTCCAGGTGCTTCTCGACAGGCAGCGTGAGATTCAAAGGCACAATTATGCCAAACATTTAGGGCAAGTGATGGAAGTGATGGTTGAGAGAACAAACCCCGCCCGGGGGCAGATTTCCGGGCGCAGCAGCCAGAACAAGCCCGTAAACTTCACCGATCCGCGGCCCATTGCGCCTGCGCCCGGCAGTTACGTGCAGGTGAAGATTTCCGGTGCATTTCCAAACAGCCTCGTCGGGGAGGCCATCTAACAGGTTCGGCGCAGGAGGGGGTAGCCCATGGATATCGAGGTTCGGATACGCGGTCTGATGATGGATCCATCCACTAATATGCCCATTGTTGTCCTGAAGGACGTTGCGTCGGATACGGTGATGCCTATATGGGTCGGTATCTTTGAAGCCAATGCGATCGCCATCGAAATCGAGAAAATGGCTGCTCCGCGCCCGATGACCCACGATCTGACACGGAATCTGATTCGTCACTTGAATAGTCAGCTAGATAAGGTTGTTATTAATGAACTTAAGGACGATACCTTCTTTGCCACTCTATGGCTGACCCAGGATAATGAGCCCATTACCATCGACGCCAGGCCTTCTGATGCGATCGCCTTGGCATTACGCGCCGACTGTCCGATATATGTGGCGGAAGAGGTAATGCAATCCGCGAAGTTGAACACGTCAGGGCCGCCCGAAGGTCCTACGGCAGAGCAACTCCGCGGCTGGCTAGAGGGGCTCAACGATGAAGACATGGGCCGCTATAAGATGTAAGCGGCCCCAGGAAGAGCATTCCGTCTTTCCAGGCAAGTTCAACAAACCACAAATACTTAACTTGCCTCGTTTCAGGGCTTCAGTATACAGAATATCTGTTATCGGACATGAAAGGTTCGGGCCAAACCTATCTAAGGAGTTCTTCCTTTCAGCATGGCTACGCTGAATGCCCCTAGTTCCGAATGCCGACCAGCAGTCCTTCGATCTCTCTCTTCTCATCCGCATTGATAGGAAGAATTGGCAACCGCGTGCGACCGCCGTAATAGCCGTTAAAGTCGCACCCATATTTCACTCCGCTGATTCCGAGGTCTCCAGTGATCCGGCGACTCGGCTCCGCAATACGGCGTTGCTTCTCTGCTGCGAGCTTCAAGTCGTGATCTTTCCACGCCAGATACACTTCCTGGCACGCCTGTGGAGCGCATGCAGCGAATCCGAGGATCGCGCCCGCAGCGCCCGATTCAAGCGATTCCAGGAGAATCGACGCCGATCCGGTAAGGACCTGGAAACCAATTTCCTTTGAACGAGTCTTGATCGGAGCCACCGGCGGTGCCGCAGCGAGCGCCACACTGCCGCCCAGGTCACTCGCCGATACGAACGTCGCTGCCCCGCCTTCCTTCATGTTATCCTTGAGCATCCGTCCCGTAACTGCCTCAAAGATAGAGGTTACCGTTGCAGCTCGGCGCGGCGCGGTCTGCGTTGCCTCGATGGTGGCCTTGATTCTCTCAAGGTTGCCGCTGGAGTCCTTGATGCCGATAATATTCGGGTGATGTGCAAGCTCCGCGACCATCGGCACGGGTATGTCGAACGGAACGAACCTGGGAATGTTATAGAGCAGCATAGGCAGCGGAGACCGGTCTGCCACGCTGCGGTAATAGGTGAGAACCGATTGGGGCGACATTGAGTAATAGGTTGGCGTTCGAACCAGAACCGCATCAAACCCAAACCCTGCCGCAACTTCGGCCATTTCGACGGTGGATTTAACGCTCTCCTTCCCCACCCCAGCAATCAGTACCTTTTCGGGCGCCGCCGCTTCCGCCACGGTGCGCAGCACCTCGCGCGATTCTTCGTCATTTAGCGCAACAGCCTCGCCCGTCGACCCCAGAGCCACCATCCCCGCGAGAAGAGTCCGCGAGTAGCGCGCAACGTTGGCTTCGATCTTGCGGAAATAGACCCGCTCATCCGAATAAAACGGAGTAGTCAGTGCGGCAAACATACCTTCGATCAACATGTTTTTAATTGTAGTGCCGACCGATTCAGGCGCCGATCGCCGAATGCAGATTCTGCAGCGCAAACACCGTGGTATGGTGTCGCTGCATGGCGGCGATGCCTTCTACAGCGGCCTGCGCCGCAGCGATGGTCGTAATGGTGGGAACGCGCGCAAGTACCGCCGCACGCCGGATGGCCTTTTCATCGAAGAACGTATCCTGCCCGCGCGGTGTATTCACAATGAGCTGGATCCGGTCTCCCTTGATCAGATCCACGACGTTCGGCCGTCCCTCTTTCACCTTGAAGACGCGCTCCACAGTGAGGCCTGCATGTTCCAGTACATCCGCAGTGCCCTCGGTGGCTACCAGGTGGAAACCGAGATGAACGTAGCGCCGAGCCAGTTCAATGGCGGCCGGCTTGTCATGGTCATTCACGCTGAAGAAGACAGTACCTGTAGTCGGCAGCACCTGGCCGGCCGAGAGCTGCGCCTTGGCAAACGCCTCGCCAAAGCTGGCCGCCACGCCCATCACCTCGCCGGTGGATTTCATCTCCGGCCCCAGTACTGTGTCAACACCTGCGAACTTGGACCATGGGAAGACTGGGGATTTCACGTAGAAGTGCGTGCCGGTTTCGAGGTCCTTTCTCGATGCAAGCTGAACCGGAAGCAATTCGCGCAGCTTGCGCCCGGTCATCAGCCGCGCCGCAATCTTGGCCAGAGGAATGCCAGTCGCCTTCGAAACATAAGGCACCGTGCGCGAAGCCCGTGGATTCACTTCGATAACGTACACATGGTCTTCCCCGGCGGCGTCGCGCTGGATCGCGAACTGCAGATTGACGAGCCCTACCACATTCAGTGCCAAAGCCAGTTTGCGCGTATAAGTGCGGAGCACCTCAAGCGTCTCTTCGCGAATATCAACAGCTGGCAGCACGCACGAGGAATCGCCCGAGTGAATCCCGGCCTCCTCGATGTGCTGCATGATCCCGGCGATGATCACATCTTCCGAATCGCACAACGCATCGACGTCCACCTCAACTGCGTTCTCAAGAAAATGATCGACCAGCACTGGCCGCTCTTGCGAGTACTCGACCGCGGCCCGCATGTATTGCGCCACGGCCGCCGCGTCATAGGCAATGACCATCGCGCGCCCGCCGAGAACGTAGCTGGGCCGCACCAGCACTGGATAGCCGATGCGCTCGCCGACAGCCAACGCCTCCTCGACGCTGGTCGCGGTGCCGCCCGCCGGTTGCGGAATCTGAAGTTCCTCAAGCAGCTTGCCGAAGCGTTTGCGGTCTTCAGCCAGGTCAATATTTTCGGGTGAAGTGCCGATGATGGGCACGCCGGCTGCGCGCAGCCGCTGAGCGAGGTTGAGCGGAGTCTGACCGCCGAACTGGACAATCATCCCGATCTGCGCGCCCGACTGCGCCTCATGGTTATACACCGCGAGAACGTCTTCAAGCGTCAAGGGCTCAAAGTAGAGCCGGTCGCTGGTGTCGTAGTCCGTCGAGACGGTCTCAGGATTGCAGTTGACCATGATGGTTTCGTAGCCGTCGTCCTTCAGCGCAAAGGCGGCATGGCAGCAGCAATAATCGAACTCGATTCCCTGCCCAATTCGATTCGGGCCCGAGCCGAGAATGATTACCTTTGGCGTCTGTGTCGGGGGCGCTTCGTCTTCTTCGTCGTAGGTCGAATAAAGGTACGGCGTCATCGATTCGAATTCGGCGGCGCAGGTGTCCACCAGCTTGAAGACAGGCTTGATCCCCATCCCTTCGCGCAGTTCCCTCACCCGCTGAATACCTGCATGACCCTCGAGCTTCCACTCCGTGGCGATACGTTCGTCGCTAAGGCCAAGGCGTTTGAGCCGGCGGAGTTCTTCAGCGCTTATCGCTTCAGGAGTCGTTTGCCCAATGCCCTGCTGGGCGATGGTCACTTCGCGAATCTGATGCAGAAACCATGGGTCCATGCCCGTAAGTCGCGCCACTTCCCGCACGCTCATGGCCCGCTCAAAGGCGTAGCGGATATAGCCCAGCCGCTCCGGCCTCGGCGTCACCAGCATCTGCGTCAGGCGGCGTGGCTCCAGGATTTCCGCGCCCGTCTTCTTGCCCGTCTCAAGTGCGCGCCAGGCCTTCATCAACGCTTCTTTGAAGGTGCGCCCCATGGCCATCACTTCGCCCACCGACTTCATCTGCGGCCCGAGCGTATCGTCTGCGCCAGGGAATTTCTCAAACTGCCACTTGGGAATTTTGACTACGACGTAATCGATGGTCGGTTCGAAGCAGGCCGGCGTCTTGCGCGTGATGTCGTTCGGAATCTCGTCAAGCGTGTAGCCCACGGCGAGCTTGGCGGCAATTTTTGCGATGGGAAAACCGGTTGCCTTCGAAGCCAGCGCCGAAGAGCGCGAGACGCGCGGGTTCATCTCGATCACCGTCATCCGTCCATCAATCGGATTCACGGCAAACTGCACGTTGGACCCGCCGGTCTCAACACCGATTTCGCGCATCACAGCGATGGCGGCGTCACGCATCTTCTGGTACTCACGGTCGGTCAACGTCTGCGCCGGAGCCACCGTGATGGAGTCGCCCGTGTGCACTCCCATCGGGTCAAAGTTTTCAATCGAGCAAATGATGATGACGTTGTCCGCCAGGTCGCGCATCACCTCAAGCTCGTACTCCTTCCAACCAAGCACGCTTTCTTCAATCAGGCATTCGTGCACCGGCGACAGATCGAGTCCGCGCGCCAGAATCTCCATCAGCTCTTCGCGGTTATAAGCGATACCGCCGCCCGAGCCACCCAGCGTGAAGCTCGGCCGGATCAACACCGGAAATCCAAGCTTCGTTGAAAAATCCAGCCCGTCGCGCAGATTGTTTACCAGCGCGGATTTTGAGACATCAAGCCCGATGCGCAGCATTGCGTCTTTGAAAAGCAGCCGGTCCTCAGCTTTTTTAATGGCCTCGAGTTTCGCGCCAATCAATTCCACGTTGTAGCGATCGAGAATTCCCGCGTCAGCCAAATCCACGGCCAGGTTCAGCGCGGTCTGTCCGCCCACAGTCGGCAGCAGCGCAAATTTACCCGATGCCGGATTGGACGAGAGCATCTCCGCCTCGATCCGGATAATCTCTTCAACGTATTCGCGCGTGAGCGGCTCGATGTAGGTGCGATCTGAAAGATCGGGATCGGTCATGATGGTGGCAGGGTTCGAATTCACCAGCACGACTTCGTAGCCCTCCTGCTTGAGAGCCTTGCAGGCCTGCGTGCCGCTGTAGTCGAACTCCGCAGACTGACCAATCACAATCGGCCCCGAGCCGATCACCAAAATCTTCTGTATGTCATTTCTACGTGGCATTGTTTTGACTAATTCCTATCGGTTGTGTCCGGTCATTCGGTGCAGGGCCTGATTGAATTCTCTCTTGCTGGTGAAGACTGAGGAGCAATCGTCGCTGCAGGCTCCAGGTCCGAGGATTACATAGAGCCTATGCCCCTCCAGCGCAGTCAGGATCTCGAAACCGACGAGGACTTCCCGCGAAACAATCGAATATGTAGGCAGGTGCATCCGGAGCGAATATCGCCCGGTGACGCCTTTGAATTCGAAGTGCCCCTTCGCGTCAGTCCGTGTCGAGTAGGCAAGTTTTTCTTTCTGCACGAGGGTGATCTCGGCATGCTCGATGGGCATTCCACTTTGGTTTACAACCACGCCCTGAAGATGTGACAGATGGAATGGGCCGGGTGTCTCGATCTGTCCGCCGATCAAGACACCCGGTACGAGCAAAGCCAGACCCACGAAAAATATTGCACGACTCAAATGTCCTTTCATCGCCGCTCTCCGCTTCCCGCCGCAGCGTGAGAGGATTGTCCATCTCGTCTGCTCGGGATGATGCCGTGTCCTTCCATCTTGTTGGAGTCGCCGTGTTGCGACCTTTGAAAGGGCATGGCTTCAGCCGTGCCGCAAGCCGCCCCCTCAATGATCGCGGGCTTCAGCCCCTGAGGGATGGGGTCTAACTTCCAGCCTGGAAATGCGGATGAGTACTTGTAGTCGGCCGGTGAGGCACATAAATGCCTCTTCACCGGGTTCAAATGGATGTAATGCCGGTGCATGTCGTAGTCCTCTGCATCTCGAATGCGATGATCGGCAAAACCACGCTGCCAGATCTCAGCGTTCGATCCAAGTTCCTTCTTGGCTCGGTAGGAGAACCCGCCCTTGATCAGTTGAACTGCCCGTTCCAAGGCGGTAATCGGTGTAATGAGCAGGTGAAAATGATCCGGCATCAGAACGAATTCGTGCAAAAGATAGGTCTTACCGCGATTCGACAACAGCGTCTTGAAAAAGAGCCTCGCCCACGACACCGCGCGAAAAAGCGCGCGACGCTCCCACGTATCGGAAGTGACAAAGTAGGTCTGCGCGTTGTTCGTGGCAGGTTCGCGTGCGGGTTTCAAAACCATCCCTCTGGGGCTAAAGCCCGGCTTCCGTTTCCATCCTTGCGGCACGACTGAAGTCGTGCCCTTTCAAAACGACCACGATACCTCAGAGTGCGCCTTTGCCCAAGTCGGCGAATCTTTTGCCTTTGTGCTGTGTGTGTGCCCTCCAGTGCCCGCATTGAGCTCCTCTAATGCCTGCGATAGGGGTCTGATTTCGGGGTCCCGGCTCCGGTTCAGAAGAATGATGTTGGGACCGTCCGAAGACAGAATCGCCAAGTTCTCCACCAGACGCCTAGTAAACTGATCGGACATCCTTGCAGGTGTGACGTGGATTCGGTTGATCCAAAACTCGGTGAATTCGAGAAGCTGTAGTTCCACTTCACTCTTATCACGCTCTGCATTTTGCAGAGCAGCCGCAATTCTTACGCATGGATTGCGCTGAATCTCTTTCCAGTCGTGAATGAGTCTTGGATCGGGCCACCCAGTGAAGGCCCGAGTAGATTTGTGTATCTTCGTCAAGGCTTTTTTGTAGTCGGCGCACCTGCGCTCAAAGTGCTCGCTTTCGCCTACGTAGATTTGAAGTTTTCCCCCGAAATCAAGTGAGTCGGAATTGGGCGGTGAAAAGATGAAGCGATAGATCCGCGGTCCCTGAATTAGGCTTTTGAAACGCGGGCTGATTCCCTGATTCATCGCGAAGCACCAATCCCTGTCGTCTGAGGTCGCTGCTGCCGTCCATTTCAAATGGACTCCAACGCTCACAGGGAGACCGAACCTCATCCCTTCCACTCCTCCATCATCTTGCGGAAGTCGCGAAAGAGATAATGCGAATCGTGCGGCCCAGGCGCGGCCTCGGGATGATATTGCACGCTGAACAATGGCAGCATTTTATGCCGCAATCCCTCGAGCGTCTGATCGTTCAGGTCGACGTGCGTCAGTTCCACCTCGTTTGCATTGATCGAGTCAGGATCGACGGCGAAGTTGTGGTTATGCGCTGTAATCTCCACCTTGCCCGTGGCATTGTTCTTCACTGGATGATTGCCGCCGTGGTGCCCGAACTTGAGCTTGTAGGTTTTGCCACCCAGCGCCAACCCGCAGAGCTGATGTCCAAGGCAGATGCCGAAGACCGGCACGCGCCCCAGCATGTCGCGGATCGCCTTAACGGCATAGTCCACCGGTTCCGGATCGCCCGGACCATTGGAGAGAAAAACGCCGTCCGGCTTCATGCCCAGCACTTCGACTGCCGTGGTCTCCGCCGGAACCACCGTCACGCGGCAACCTTCGCGCGTCAGCATCCTCAAGATGTTCTGCTTGATCCCGAAGTCATACGCAACCACGTGGAGACGCTTCCGCGCTTCTTCGTTTTGGTAGAGATTATCGGGCAGCAGGCTATCCCCCGACTGATTCCGGCTGTCGTCCGCGTCAAAGTGATAAATCGACTTCGTCGAAACTACCCGCGCCAGATCCGTTCCATCCATCTTTCGGATTTGTTTGGCCTTTTGGATCAGCGCATCCGCGTTCGTGGTCTCCGTCGAAATCACGCCGCGCATCACGCCATGAGTCCGCAAATGCCGCACCAGCGCGCGCGTATCGATCTCGGCCAGCACGGGAACGGCGTACCGCTCCATGTACTCATCGGTGACTTGCTCTGAGCGCCAATTGGAGCTGACGGCCGAGAACTCGCGTACGATCAGCCCCTCAATGAAGGGCCGAGCCGATTCGTTGTCTGCCTGGTTGGTTCCGTAGTTCCCAATCTGGGGATTTGTGAGAACGACGATTTGGCCGGCATAGGAGGGATCGGTTGCGATTTCCTGGTAGCCGGTAAGAGAAGTATTAAAAACAACCTCGCCCGAGCATTCGCCGGGGTGCCCATAGCCTTGGCCACGGAAGATGCGCCCGTCTTCGAGCGCTAGGATCGCCTGCATCGCCTCTCCGAGGAGTGGATTCAATAGGTTCGGTTCATAGTGTGCTATCCTCCTGATAACAAAGGTTCCACAAAGTACCCCAATCGATTTTGTGGAAAATTTGTGGAAGAGGCAAGGCACATGCTCGACACCGAACCGACTACCGCTTCAACTGGTCCCATATCCACTTCAACTATAACAGTCTTCACGCGCCATTCCGAGGATTGCTCGCAACGCAACCCCCAGTGGAAGCGGTGCAAATGCCGCAAATCCCTCTACATCTACGAGAACGGCAAGAAGACTGTTGTGAGCGCAAAAACGAGGTCCTGGGAAGACGCCGAGAAGGTCGCCCAGGCCGAACGCGATAAGCGTGACCCGGTCAAGATCGAACTGGCGAGGATCGCTTCCGTTGAGGCTACAAAGATAGCTGCTGAAGTGGCGAAGGAGATCACGTTGGAGAAGGCACTCGAACAGTGGATCGGCGGCCGGAAGACCATCAAAAAGGATTCCAGGGACACCTATGTCTCGACCAGCGGAAGATTCTGCAGTGGGCTGCATCTATGGGGATCAAGAACGTCGGTGACGTCACCCCTGAGCATCTCGACCTGTGGCGATCTGCGTGGAGTCCCAAGGCTGAGAAGAAAGAGAACCGGCTGGCGCTCACCACACAGGTGGCGCTCCAGACCCGCATCAAGTCGTTCTTCAAGTGGGCGACCGGCATCAAGATCATCCCCAGCAACCCGGCCCTGATGCTGGATTCGATCGACCCCGGCGAGAGCGACACGATGCCCCTCGACGCGAAACAGTTCGAGGAGCTGATCGCAGCGACCGGCAAGCTGAACGCTGACATGCGTTATAACGCCGCGAAGATCGGACAGCACCTGCGGGTCGTTCTGCTGGTGCAGCGCTGGACGGGTCTGCGTATCGGTGACGCCCTCCAGATCAGGAAGTCGGCATTGATCGGCAACCGGTTGAAACTGACGATGCAGAAGCGGGGCAACGATCACGAGTGCGTCCTGCCTGACTTCGTCGTGGAGGAACTCAGTTCCCTGCCCCAAATTAAGGGCGTCGATGCTGACTGCTTCTTCGTGTCGGCAAAGACCAAAATCCGCACGGAAACCAACAAGTGGGTGAGGAAGGTAAAGCGGCTGAACAAATACTTGACGTTTACACACCCAAAGACCGGAGAGCCGATGGAGTTCCGCTCACATATGCTTCGCGACACCTACGCCGTAGAGATGCTGAATGCTGGTGTCCCAATGGAGAAGGTCAGCAAATTGTTGGGGCATAAAACCATCGCGAGCACGGAGCGGTACTACGCAAAGTGGGTGCCGAGTCGCCTGCGGCTGTTAGAGGATGAAGCTGTTGCCGCCATGCGACGGATGGGCGTCACGGTCAGCCCTCGCGCTCGCAGACTCGGGTCCAGAAGCGGTCGTAGCTGGCAGGCCAGCG
>OBLU010000977.1_pt1 | contig 26624 bp, 22 predicted proteins | sample 1518681 | NCBI WGS metagenome assembly OBLU01 (sample SAMEA3539304, study PRJEB22396) | soil metagenome | biome: tundra; feature: field; material: soil | place: USA | collected 2010-05 | depth 0.15 m
ACCAGCGTAGCACAGAAGTTAGACATATGCAAGCAAATTAACAGGGAGATCGCATCCCTCTGCCCGCTGAAGCGAGCAGTTCCCTGCGGTTTCGAATCTATGGATTGGCTCGCACGCGATGCTCGCCGCTTCCGCCGTCCAGTGGCGCAATTGTTCGTGCCGTTCATGTGCGGCTCGATCCGGCGTGGATTCCGCCGCAATATACAAAGTGATCTCCTCGTCGCCCATGCCAAGCTTTCTTGCCCAGGCGCCTATGCGGCCAACTGGCACGCGTCGAACGCCGCGCAGAATCTGCGATAGCGTGGAATGATCCGTTCGCAGGAACGCCGCAAAGGCGCGAATCGAGTAGCGCAGATTTCGCTTGCGACGCGATTCAAATTCGCGGGACAACTGCTGACTAAATAGAGTGTGAAACATGGCGCTGATGGTACGAGAATCGCAGCGAGCGGGCAATGCAGTATTCACAAAAGCGGGGCGGCCTGATGCCCCGCGCAGAAATGTCTGCAGCGAAATGGGGCCGAGTCGCCTCTGATATACTCTCGCGCATGCCTTCTTTGAAACCGGCAAAGAAACTTTTTCTGGTGGACGCTATGGGCTTCATCTTCCGCGCCTTTTTCGCGCCGATGGAGCGGCTGCGCAGTCCGACTGGAATGCCCACGAAGGTGCCCTACCTTTTCGTGCAAATGCTGCGGCGGTTGATGCGGGATTTTCAGCCGGACTATCTTGCGGTTGCGTTTGATCTGCCGGAGCCGACGTTCCGCGACAAGTTATTCGCAGAATACAAAGCGAAGCGCCCGCCAATGCCGGAAGATCTTGCGATGCAGTTGCCATACGTGAAGCGTCTGTGCGAAGCGCTGCGATTGCCGATTCTGGCCGTGCCGGGTTACGAAGCGGACGACATCATCGGAACTCTTTCAGAGCAAGCGGCAAAACGAAAATTAGATGTGTACATCATCACCAGCGATAAGGACATGCTGCAACTCGTTGGCGGAAATATTCGCGTGCTGATACCCACAAAACAGGATTTGCTGGTGGACGAAGCGAAAGTAGTAGAGCTTTTGGGCGTGCCGCCCGGAAAAGTTACCGACGTAATGGCGCTGATGGGCGATTCGATTGACAACATTCCCGGCGCGAAAGGGATCGGTGAAAAAGGCGCGCGAGAATTAATTCAGCGATTTGGTTCTGTGGAGGAAGCGCTAAAGCAAGCGGACAAAGTGGAAGGCAAGCGTTACCGCGAGGCATTGCAAACACAATCTGAACAAGTGCTGATGTCCAAGAAGCTGGCGACGATTTCAAAGGACGCGCCGGTGAAATTGGAATTGGATCAACTGACGGCGCGCGATCCTGACACCGAAGTGTTGCGCGAACTCTACGCCGAATTAGGATTTACTTCGCTGCTGAAAGAATTGGGACCAACAGCAGTCCGTATGGCGGAACACCGCGACTACACAGCGTTGGAGTCTCCGGCGGCACTGCGGAAATTCCTTTCGGAGATTCCGCGAGAGCAGGAGATCGCCGTGTGGCTGGAATTGGTGCCCTACGAAGAAACCGACGAGCAGGAGGAGGAAGGTTTTGGAAGCAGAGTTGCCGCCGTTGAACTTTCCGCTGCCGCAGGTTCAGCGCGGATCGCGCGGTTTCCTGCGGGCGATGCGGAGCGGGAAAAATGGATGGCCGAGCTGCGTCCGTGGCTGGCGGATGCGGCGCGACCAAAAATCGTTCACGATCCGAAATTATTCACCCTGCTTATGGGCGCCGTGGCCGGCATTCGGCACGCCACCATGCTGTATTCGTACTTGCTGCGGCCCACAACATCGAATCACGAAATCGCGGAGGCCGTGCTGCGCAGCATGAATCTGACGCTCGCGGGGCAATCGGGCGAGCGCGCAGATTGCCTGCGCCAACTCGCACCGGTGCTTCGCGCGCAGGTGGAGGCGCAGGGATTGGCGAATCTCTACGAAACAATTGATTTGCCACTGGCACCGGTGCTCGCCCAGATGGAAGAGCACGGCGTGCGGGTGGATCCAGAAGCGCTCGCGGCGATGTCCGCGACGATGGAAGGCGAAATCCGGTCGCTAGAAAAATCAATTTGGGAAATAAGCGGCACGCAATTCAACGTGAATTCGCCGCAACAGCTGGCGGAAATACTTTTTGACAAATTAAGTTTGCAGCCCCCGGCACGCCGCGGAAAAGCGCGTTCCACGGCGGCGGACGTTCTGGAAGCACTCGCGCTGACGCACGATTTGCCCAAGAAAGTTCTGGAGTATCGCGAAGTATCAAAACTGAAGTCCACGTACGTGGATACGCTGCCGCTCTTGATTCATAAGGATACTGGCCGTTTGCACACGCGATTCAGCCAGACGGGCACGGCCACCGGGCGGTTAAGTTCCTACGAACCGAATTTACAAAATATTCCTGTGAAATCTGAACTCGGCCGGCAAATTCGCGCGGCATTTGCCGCCGCTCCGGGCATGACCATGCTTTCAGCGGATTATTCGCAAATCGAACTGCGAATTCTGGCGCACCTTTCTGAAGATCCTGTTCTAACCGACGCATTCCGCCACGAAGAAGACATTCATGCGCGGACCGCACAGGAAGTGTTTGGCGTGGGCCCGATGGCGCAAACGAAAGAACACCGGCGCGTCGCGAAGGTAATCAATTTCGGAATTATTTACGGCTTGTCCGCATTTGGACTGGCTCAGCAATTGGGTACGGACACGCGCGAGGCCGCGCAATTCATCAACGCGTATTTCACGAAGTATCGCGGGGTGAAAACATTTTTGGATAAGACCGTCGCTGACGTCCGGAAAAACTTGTACACCACCACGCTTTTCGGACGCACACGTCCAATTCCTGAGATTAATTCGCCGCAAGTGAATTTGCGGAATTTTGCAGAGCGCACGGCTCTGAACAGCCCCATACAGGGTACAGCGGCAGACCTCATCAAAATTGCGATGATTCAGATTGCGCAACGCCTGTCACAGGAAAAGTTTAAGTCGAAGATGATCCTGCAGGTGCACGACGAACTTTTATTCGAGGCTCCTCCGAATGAGCTAAAGCGTCTGAGCATTCTGGTGAAGGATTCGATGGAAAACGCGCATGCGTTGAGCGTTCCGGTAAAAGTGGATTTGAAAGCCGGGCCGAACTGGCGCGACATGAATGAGATTAAGAACTAAGAAGAATCCGCTCTGCCTAACCGAAACTCATTTCGGCTGGCCCCTTGTTCAATGGTAGCTCTAAAATAATAATTCGTTTCGCTTGGCCCGCTATACAGCAATTCAATTTTCAGTGTAATTCCCAGCCACACTTCGCCGCCGCCGAGGTGTTCGGCCAGGGCCCGATTTTCCTCGATCACTTTTTCAACAATTTCCGTGGCGACCTGCACGGTGTACGCCTGATTCGGAAATAGCACGAAGCCGGCTTCGGCCGATGTTGCTTTTTCAATGCTTCCCGAATGATCGAACGTTTCGATATTCACGTGAACGTTGGACGCGGGCACGTTGCCGACATTAATCAAAGTGAGGCAATTCAAGTTGCCTGTGGATCCGCCGTCTTTCCAGAGTTCCCAGCTCTGCATGCCGACGTAGGGCCGATGCGTTTGCTCGAAAATCTTCCGAGTCGTCTCCGCGGAATGTTTGGTGGCGCGCCACAACAGCAGCGAAATCACGACGTAGGCCAGCGTCGCCAGCGCCGTTACCCACACGGCGATACTTGCCGAATCAAACCACCTGTTGACAATGAGCGCTGGCATTTTTCCTTTACGAAAGCTCGCGCCGCCGGATACCTGCGCGACTGCGCGAGCTCGACGGCGCAGTATACTCCGCCTACCTGGTTAGGGCGTGGCGAATTTAGCACGTCAACCGATGCTAGTGAGGGCGAACCGCTCGGATGTAAACGAAAATGATCAGCCCGATAATAAGGATGATTAGACGAATGATTCTGAGACGTCCCATGGCGGTCAGCGTACCTGAACTTCAGAAGTTTCGAAAGCGCCGATTTCATTGGCGCAAACCGCGATTGACGGCACCGCGCCGATTCGTGCTACGCTGTGGCGAGCCACTCGTATTTCATGAGGCCGGAAAATGAAGCATTCCGATGGGTTCCTAAGATTGGTGAATGAAGCGCGGGCGCGCATCCGTGAAACCAACGTCGCGGAAATTAAGCGGCGTCTTGATGCGGGCGAAACAATTGCGCTGGTGGATACCCGCGAGGAAAGCGAATGGGCGCGCGGACATCTGCCCGACGCCGTTCATCTAAGCAAAGGAATCATTGAGCGAGATGTGGAACTGCGTTTTCCAGATAAGAATGCCGAGCTAGTCCTGTACTGCGGCGGCGGATTTCGCTCGGCGCTCTGTGCCGACAATCTTCAGAAGATGGGCTACAAGAATGTCGTTTCGATGGACGGCGGTTGGCGCGGATGGTTTGAAGCGGGCTATCCGACCGCGCAGGACTGAGGCCTTCCTGGCCTGACGCGCCGCAGAGACTTCATTGAGAATTTCCTGTCGGAAGTGGCGTAATAAAAATCAATTGATAAGCGAAGAATTCTGGCTGGGGCGGGAGGATTCGAACCTCCACCGTCTGCATTAACAGTGCAGCGTCCTGCCAATTGGACCACACCCCAGCAACCCGCAAGAAGTTTATCGCGATTTCCAAAAGTCCGCGCGCTACTGCGAAGATTATTTTTCGCGCGGAGCGGGCTGCGATATGGACGGACCCCAATCGGACGGCGCGGGAGTCCAGTGTCGCGTGAAATAATCGGACATGGTGAAGGTAAGAAGCAGCGCCAGCCAGAAAAAGGCTGCGAGAATGGCGAGCTTGGTCAGTCGTGAACTATATTTCACGTGCATGAAAATCAACATGACCAGTAGCATTTTGGCGGCGGCAATCACCAGAGCAATTACCGTGTTCATCCGGCCGAGATCTAGGAAAGCCACGCCGACCGTCAGCGCGGTAAAACCCAGCAGCGCCAGAAAAACCAAAACGTACGAGCGCACTGGAACAATATGCTGCGACATCAGTAGCGCCCTCCAATCAGGTACAGCAGCGGGAACAGAAATATCCAGATGATATCCACGAAATGCCAGTAGAGGCCGCTCACTTCAATCGGTGCATAGTATTCCGGAGAAAACCTGCCGCGCGTGGACATCACAACCAGCACCGTCATGATCCCCAACCCGATGATCATGTGCAAAGCGTGCAGCGCGGTCATGAAAAAATAAAAGCAAAAGAATAATTGAAGGTTTTGCAGCGTCACACCCGACGGCAGAACCTCCGTCGGAGCGAAGCGCAAGCCCGGCACCAGGAAATGATTCCACTTCTGAACGTATTCGTAGGATTTGATTCCAAGAAAAGCCGTGCCCAGCGCCATCGTCAGCAGTAAATAAAAAACCAGCGCTTTGCGCCTGCCCGTTTGCGCAGCGTGCACCGCCAGAACCATCGTGAGGCTGCTGCCGATTAGAACCGCGGTGTTCGTGGTGCCAAGTTTTACGTCCAGCAAGCGGCTTCCGAATTCAAACGCGGGAAGGTACATCGACCGGTAGATCGCATAGGCAGCAAAAATGCCGCCGAAAAACATGATTTCGGTTACGAGAAAAACCCACATGCCGAATGTTCCCGAATCATTTTGCTGTTCCATGTTCGCAAAATGATGTTGCAGATACCGCGGGTGACTCGATGTGACTTCAGACATTCGGATTTCCCTCGCCTGAAAGTTCGTCCGGAGAAGGCATCGGCGGCATGTGAACGTAGTCGTACGCTTCCTGCGTTACAACCGGCGTATGCTCAAAATTTTCTGTGATCGGTGGCGAGGCTGTCGTCCATTCCAGACCGGTGGCGTTCCACGGATTCGGCCCCGCGATTTTTCCGTAGCGCATCGACCAGATCAGATATACGAGCGGAATCAGATATGCGATTCCCAAAATGGATGCGCCGGCTGAAGACATCACGTTGAGCACCTGAAATTCCGGAGGATAAGTGGCGTAGCGCCGCGGCATGCCGAGATAGCCGAGCATAAATTGTGGAAAGAATGTCAGATTGAATCCCACAAAAATTAATAGCGCCGCGAAACGCGCCCAGCCGTCCGGATACATGCGTCCGGTAATTTTCGGCCACCAGAAATGTAAACCGGCCATGTAAGCCATCATCGTGCCGCCAACCATAATGTAGTGAAAGTGCGCGACGATAAAATATGTACCGTTCAAATGCACGTCCGTGGCAAGCGAAGCGAGGAAAAGTCCGGTAAGGCCACCCATCGTAAAGAGCCCGATGAAACCAAGCGCGTAAAGCATCGGCGCCTGATATGAAATGGATCCTTTATAAAGTGTCGCCGTCCAGTTAAATACTTTGATTGCCGAAGGAATCGCTACCAGAAAACTTAGCACCGAAAAAATCAATCCGGCATAAATGGACTGGCCGGTCACGAACATATGATGTCCCCACACCAGGAAACTAATCACGGCAATCGCAAGGCTGGAAAACGCCACCATGCCGTATCCAAAAATCCGTTTCCGCGAAAACGCGGCGATCACTTCGCTGACCACGCCCATGCCCGGAAGCACCATGATGTACACGGCGGGATGCGAATAGAACCAGAATAAATGCTGGAACAGAATTGGATCGCCGCCAAGTTTCGGGTCAAAAATTCCCACGTGCAGCAAACGCTCAAACGCAACGAGAACAATCGTAATTGCGATAACCGGTGTGCCGAGCACGAAGATGACGCTCGTGGCGTACATCGCCCACAGAAAAAGTGGCATGCGGAACCAGGTTAGTCCGGGCGCGCGCATCTTGTGAATGGTGACGATGAAATTCAGTCCGGTAAGAATCGAACTGAATCCTGTGATGAATACGCCCAGCGCCGCGGCAATCACCTGCGTATTCGCATATGTGCTGCTGTACGGCGTGTAAAACGTCCAGCCTGTATCCACGCCGCCGGCAAGGATCGCGTAGAGCGTGAACAGAGCGCCGACAATATAGATGTACCAGCTCAGAAGATTTAATTTCGGAAACGCCAGATCTTTCGCGCCGATCATCATCGGCACCAGAAAATTCCCTAGCACGGCGGGAATGGAAGGAATCATGAAAAAGAAAACCATCACGATGCCGTGTACGGTGAAAAGTTTGTTGTACGTCGCGGGCTGGACAAGCGTGCCTCCCGGAGTAATCAAGTGCAACCGCATGAGTGTGGCTGCCGCGCCGCCGATGAAAAACATCACCGTGATGCTCATCAGATAAAGCAGCGCAATGCGCTTGTGATCCGTGGTCAACAACCACGAACGAAATCCGTAGTTCGCGTTCAAATAATTCACGCGCGAATCTGGCGGTGGTGCCACTGCAGCGGTGGTCATTTCGCTTTCCTCTCCAAAGAGCCCAGGGATTTCACGTAGGCCATCAAATCGAGAATTTGTTCTTCATTCAACTGGCCTTGAAACGTGGGCATTACCGGCGCGTAGTTCTCAAGCGGCATTGAATTCGGATTCGTGATGGCCTGGCGAATAAACGTTTCGTCCACGGTCAACGTGCGGCCGTCTTTTAATTTCTGCGGCTTGCCGAAAATTCCGTTCAGCGACGGTCCCTTGCCGGTCTCGTCAGGCTTGTGGCAGGTATCGCATCCGTATTGCGTGAAAAGCCGCGCTCCCGTCTGCGTCATGGATTCGCCTTTGGTTCCGCCCGCAAGCCAGACCGCGTAGTCCGCTGGACTCATCACGTAAACCCAGCCAATCATTCCGGAGTGCTCCATTCCACAGTATTGCGCGCAGAAAAAGTGAAATTTCCCGGTCTGCGTGGCCTGAAACCAGATGCTGGTGTAACGTCCGGGCAAAACATCTTTTTTAATTCGGAATGCGGGAACATAAAAATCGTGGATGACATCTTCAGAAGTCATGGTTAATTTCACTGGCACACCGAGCGGCACATGCAGTTCATTGATTTCACGCGGTCCCTCTGGATGCTGCAGATGCCACATCCACTGCTTGCCGACCACAAATATTTCCATGGACGCATTGGGCGCGCGGGAATTTTCAAAATAGAGGCTGGAGCTCCACACGAAAATGACGGCGCAAATGGCGGCGGGAATCACGGTCCAGATTATTTCCAGCGACAAAATCGTCTTCGTTTCGGCGGGCTGCAGGTTCCCGGCACGGCGGCGGTACTTGATCGCGAAATACGTTATCGTGGAAAAAATAATTACAGTGAAGATGAACGTGATGCCAGTCAAGAAAAAGTGAAGTTTGTCCACGCCTTCCGCGATTGTCGAACCCGATTCCGGACGCAAGGGAATTCCCGGCCAGTCAAGGACGACAAGTATCGGTAATGTAAGAGCCTTCAGCACGTTGCCTTTCAAATGTTAACGAGATGCAGAATCAAATTGGTCGCCGGTGAGCATCGCCCGGCGGCGCGGCGCTATATTTTTCGCGTCGCAGGAAAATAAAAATCATCAGCGCGATAGCGAGCGCGCTTAGCGCTCCCGCCGCGCGCACCACATGCAGAATCGTCACCGCATATTTTCCTGTCACAGGATCATAGTGGAAGCAAAACAACATGATTTCGTCAACAGTGGAACCAATTTTACCTTCGCCGGCCTCTACCAGCGCCAGCCGAACGTCTCGCGGCGGATACGCAAGGCCGTAGAAATAGCGCGACAGCCGGCCTTCCGGTGTCATCACCATAATTCCGCTGGCGTGCGCGAACTGCGATGATTCCTTGTCATAGACAAAACGAAATCCCACCGCCGCCGCGAGTTTCTGAATCTGCTCCTCGTCACCTGTCAGGAAATGCCAGCCGTGAACTGCGCCGCGCCGCCCGTAAAGTCCGGTGTACATAATCTGTTTCGCTTCAGCCAGCACGGGCTTTTCCGACGGATCGATGCTGACGGTGATGACGCTGAAATCCTTTCCGATCTCTAGCGGCACTTCCTTCAAAGCGTTCAGCGTCGCATTCAGAACTTCCGTGCACAGCATCGGGCATTTGTAATAAACCATGGTAAGAATCGCCGGCTTGCCGTGCAGAAGCTGGCCGAGCGTGACGGAAGCGCCGTGCTCATCCTTGAAAGTGAGATCCAGCGGCACTTGCGCGTTCAGTTTTTGGTCGAGCCCAACATTCTTTAGAACCTCAGGCTTGCCCCCCGGATTCTGGACGAAAAAATCCTGTGCGCGAGCATCATTCGCTGTGAACATTAGGAACGCGCCGACAAGTGCGAATGCGAGCGTCGCACGTTTCAGAATTTCAGGTCGAAAGCTCATTTTCCTGGCTCCTTCTTTGCGGCTTCTGCACTTTGAACGGCTGGCGAAGTCTCACGCACCGGCAACTTGTGTTCGATCAGCATATCCATCGCGCGGTCGATCGGCACATGCACGGTTCCACTTGCCTTATCCAGCCATCCATAGGAATTCAGCATTTCTTCCTGTGCTCCGCGCACTTGATCCAAATCTGCGCCAGGATCCACCTGCAAACGCGGCGTTGGCGGAAGCGCGCGCGAATTGTCGAATGGCGAAGCGCCCGGACCTAAATTTTGCGTGGCAGAAAAATATCCGAACAGCCCGCGCACGGAAATAATGGTAACCGCTAGAACCAAAAACAGGCCCAACACGAAATACAAAATCGTGCGCGTGTTTACGTCGCGCTTCTCGTACGTGACATCGGGGTTCTCTTGGCCGTTATCAGATTTGGTGGACGTGCTCATGATCCTCCAATACTTCCGCCAGGCGAGAGTCGTACGCCGGCAGTAGTGGACGCTTTTCAAGTTGCACAAAGAACGCCCAAAGCCACAGGCCGCCAAAGCCCGCGAGTAAGCTGAAATTCGACCAGTGCAAACGCAAACCGTTCGGCTCGAATGCCGGCACAACCAGCCAGAAAATATCCACAAGCGTCAGCACCACGAGCGCGCCGGCAACTCCGGAAAGCGCGCGCGGGCCGCGCTTGATGTCACGGGACAGCAGCAACACAAATGGAATCGCGAAATGAAAAATAATCAGCAGCAGTGCCAGCACGCCCCAGCTTCCATGCGCGCGCGCCATATACCAGCTGATTTCTTCGGGCATGTTGCCGGACCAAATAATTAAGAACTGCGAGAAGGACAAGTACGCCCAGAGCATCACGAACGTCAGCAGGAAATTGCCGAGATCGTTGAATCGCTGCGCCGTTGCGATTTGCACCAGCGGCTCGCGATCCGTCAATCTCCGCGCGATAAAAATCACGAAGGCCATTGCCGAAAGCGCGTAAACCACCATGATCATCATTCCGTAGATGCTGGAAAACCATGTGGGCTCAAGTGACATCACCAAATCGACCGCGGAAAATGTTACGGCGATTCCCCACAGCACCAGTCCGGGGCCGCTGAGGCCTTCCAGCTTCTGTTCCGCGACGGGATTTCCCGGCTCATCCTGCAGCGCAGACCACTTGTTCAGGAACCACGCAAGCCCGAACCAAATCGCGAAATAAATTACGCTGCGCACCACGAAGAATGGCACGTTCAAATAAAAATGCTTTTGCTGATACACCGGAATGGTAGCAGCGCCCGTCCTCGCCCATCCATATATTCGCGACAATCCGATCAGCATCGGAACATAAAGAATCGCCATCAACCACAGTGTCCGCGTACCCGCCTCCAGGATTCGGCGGATGATAAATCCCCAACCTCCGCCCGTCAGATGATGCATCATCACCAGCCCCATGCAGCCCAGCGGAATTGCCAGGCAACACATATACGCGAGCAAATACGAACGATGAAACTGTTCGGGGTTCATAATGAGCGCCGGAATCGAAACCACTAGACCCGCAATTCCTGTGATAAGCGCGGCTTTGCGCACGCCATCAAATTGCGGCAGGCGGTTATCCCCTGTGTTCATCGGCGAATTTGCGGGCGCGTTCGACATGGATTTTTCTAGTGAGCCGCCTCCGCCGTTAAAGCTTTTTGCTGTGCGGACGGCACATCATCAAATGTCGCTTGTCTGCTTAATTGCAACGCGCGAATGTACGCAGCGATTCGCCAGCGATCCTCGGGACTCACTCGCGAAGAATAGCTGTACATCACGCCGATTCCGTTGGTCATCACGTCGAAAAAATGCCCTGCGGGCGCCTGGCGCAAACGATCCAGATGAAGCGACGGCGGAGGCGGAAATCCGCGAAGGACAATCATACCCCGCCCACTACCGGTCACGTCATGGCACGGCGAACAATAAATGTTGAAGCGTACACGCCCGCGGTCAAGATCAGCGCGCGTGATTGGAAACGGAAAAACGTCAGCCTCCCGGCCATCAACCTTGCCGGTGTAAAGCAATTCGTCCAGATGAAGCTGGCCGCGCGCGATCGTTCCCGGCACCAGCGGCCGCGCCGAGCGGCTATCTCCAAAAAATGTGGAAGCGTCGTAAGGGTTGTAGCGCGGCTGCACTTGCATATCGCGGCGGCATCCGCTGGCGAAACACACCAGCGCCAGCGCGGCGATTCCCGCCACGCTTGAAATATTCCGCCGAGGTTGCGAGCTAGACTTCAACTTCGGAAACCTCCCGCGCCTGCAACTCCGCCATGAATTGTTTTGTTTTCACCACGTCAAACTGGCGGTCGCGCGCCTTAATCAATAGAAAGAATCGATCGCGTGTGGCCAGCGCAAATCGCGGCACGTTAAAAATCGGATGATATGGAGTGGGCAGCCCATTCATCGCCAGCATGCCGAAGACGCATGCGACAGCCGCACCAAGGATCGTCAGCTCAAACGTGATCGGTATGAACGATGGCCACGAATTCAGCGGCCTCCCTGCGACGTTCAATGGATAGCTCGAAACGCTCGCGTAATATTGCATCGCAAAACCTGAAAGTCCGCCGATCACTCCGCCAATCAGCACCACCAGAGGCAAAACCGTATGATGAAATCCGACGGCTTCAGCCAGTCCTTCCACTGGCATCGGGGTGAACGCGTCCACGCGCTTGTATCCAGCCGCGCGAGTCTTGTTTGCCGCTTCCAAAAGCGCTTCGGGCGATTCAAATTCCGCCAGCAATCCGTAAAGTGGTTGGCGTCGCATCGCTTATTCCTTCACCGCCGAAGGCATCGCAGGATTCAGATTTCGCAGCCGCGCCTGATAGCTCGTCCGCGGACGCGTATTCAATTCCGCCAGCAACGTGTAATCGCGAGTGCTGGCTTTCAGTTTCGCAACGCGGCTGTTCTTATCATTAATGTTCCCGAACACGATTGCCTGCGCCGGGCACACCGCTTCGCACGCGGTCACAATCTCGCCATCGCGCACGCTGCGATCCTGCTTTTCCGATTCTATTTTTGCGGACTGAATTCGCTGCACGCAGTAGCTGCACTTTTCCATCACGCCGCGGCTGCGCACCGTCACATTCGGATTCCGCAATGACATTAGCGACTCAGTCGTGTAGTCCGAAAAAAGTTTGAAATTAAAGCGCCGCACCTTATACGGACAATTGTTCGAACAATACCGTGTCCCCACGCAGCGGTTGTAAATCATTTCGTTCAATCCTTCCGGGCTGTGAACGGTCGCCGCCACTGGGCAAACTCCTTCGCACGGCGCGTTCTCGCAATGCATGCACGGCACCGGCTCAAAATATGTTTCCGGCGTATCCACATCGCCGCGGAAATAAGTGTCCACGCGAATCCAGTGCATCTCGCGCCCGGCAATCACTTCTTCCTTGCCGACAACCGGAATGTTATTTTCCGCCTGGCACGCCAGTACGCATGCGCCGCATCCGACGCACTTATTTAAATCAATCGCCATGCCCCACGCGTAACCTTCGTATTTAAAGCCCGGATACAGTGACAGCTCCTTCGTCGGCTCCGGCTCAGCTTCATCCTTCGCAAAGTTCGGATTCTTATTAAATTCCTCCAGCGTCCCGATGCGCACCAAATCGCGCTTGAACGCATACTGACTTTCCAACTCTTCCGGATGTCCATTCACATCAATAATGTTGTGGTGTTGCGTCGCAGCCAGCGGATATTTCTTTCCGGTCTTAATAATTTGCACGCCTGATGCAATCCACGGTGACGCGCTGTCTTGCAACGTGTAAGCGTTGAATCCCACTCCGTTGCCGACGCGGCCGGCCCGGCGGCGTCCATATCCCAAATGAACAGTGACGGAATTATTCGCCTGACCCGGAACAATCCAAACCGGCGCTTCAACACCGCGGCCGTTCAGCGTGACGTGAACCACGTCGCCATTTGCAACGCCGAGTTTGTGAGCAGTGGCCGGGCTAAGTTGCGCCGTGTTGTCCCACGTAAGTTTCGTAATAGGTTTCGGCGCTTCCTGAAGCCACCCGTTATTCGCGTAGCGGCCATCGTAAATAGTGGGATCGGGCCGGAAGACAATTTCGAGCGTATCGGGTGCGAGCGCTGGCGGTAAAATTATTGCTTCGGCGCGGGAACCCGTCGGGACGATCTTCGGCGGTGGCGGCCCGTCAGCAATCAGGCCATCGTGCAGCGCGGTTTCCCAGAAGGCCTGAAATCCTTTGTCATTTTTTTCCGTTCTCCAATATTCCTGCACCAAATCGTGAGAGTTCTTATCAGTATGCCCTTGGAGTGCTGCAAGAATTTCACCGGACGTCTTACCGTCATAAAGCGGCGCTATCAGCGGCTGCATGAGGCCTATAGTTCCGTCGTAAGCCCGCGCGTCTCCCCAGGATTCCAGCGAGTGCGCTGCAGGAATATGCCAGTGGCACAACTCGGCAGTCTCATCTTCGTAAAGTCCAAGGTGTGCGCGGAACGGAACCTTAAGTAACTGAGCGCCGAAGGTGAGATTCGCTGGCGCGGAATAAACTGGATTGCTGCCCAGAATAAAAAGAGCCTGCACAGCGCCGGCACCCATCTCGCTAACAAGTCCTTCAATCTCAGCTAAACCCGACGGACCAACAGCTTCGATTCTGTCCCCATAAACGACAGTCGAATTCTCGTTTCCCAGAGCAATGTTGATGGCGTGCGCCAGTCGATGCACAACCGTAGGTTGTTGTTCTCCCGGGATAACGAGGCACGCACCACGATGATTCTGCAAATCACCAGCGAGCGCCTCAATCCATCCCGCCGGAACACTCGAAGGTGCCCGTGTGTCGCCAGAGTTTAATGGCGCGTGCAACGCTCCGGCGAGAGCGGACGTGAAAGCGGCAACATCACTCGCACGCATAGCCAAACGATGATCGGCCATCGCGCCGGTCGTCGTGGATCCTTGTTCAACCACGTACAGCCGATTCATTCTTGCCTGTGAATTCGGCGTAGAACCTTCGCTCAGCCGGCCCGAAGCGAAATCTCGCGCGTAGCGCACGGCACCCGGTCCGGAATAAAGAAAATCAGCGTCGAGCGAAAGAATCACATCAGCTTTGTCTACCCGATAAATCGGATTCGCTTCGCGTCCAAGCGCGGACACGACGCCAAGCCGCACGTTATCCCGCGAACATGGCTCCCACTGAAGCCACTTCGCCTCGGGAAATTCCTTCAGCAGCGCCTGAATCTGCGCCGCAAGCGAAGGCGAAGTAATCGTCTCCGTCAAAATGCGCAGTCCCGCGCCCTTGGTGGCCGCAAAATTATTTCGCAGATCATTCACTTCTGCGACAAACGTACCCCACGTGCTGATGCGTCCTTCGTGAATTACCGTTTGCGAGCGGTCAGGATCGTAAAGTCCCAGCACCGAAGCCTGCGCGAAAATGTCCGTCGCGCCCAAACTGCCCGGATGCAGCGGATTTCCTTCCACTTTCGTCGGCCGGCCCATATTGCTCTCGACAAGAATTCCCGTAGCCACGCCGCCCATGGTCATCGAAGTTGCGTAGAAAAGCGGCTTACCCGGAATAATTTCTTCCGGAGGACGCACGTACGGCACAATTTTCTGCTCTGGCATTTTCGTGCAGCCGGAAAGTCCGGCCATCGCCGCCGAAGCCGCCATCCACTTCAGAACATCGCGCCGATGTACTCCGCCGTTCGTATCATCTGATCCAGCAACCGGATTCTTCTCAGGATCATTCGGAAACTCATGTTCCAAAAACGCGCGATGCTCCGCCGTATCAGCCAAATCTTCCAGGCCGCGCCACAAATGTTTTTCGCCGCGTGCTTTCAGCGTAGCCCGCAGCGCGTCCAAATCAAATGATGGATTCGGTGTAGTCGTCATCTCGTTTTACTAAGCCGCATCGCCCCATGCTTCAGGTCTTGATTCTCCCTGCTTCCTTGCGTCCCTGCCCCATGCCTCCGCTCTACCTATGGCACGTCGTGCAATTCGTCAGCGACTGAATCTTGTATTCCTTCATCAACTTCAGCCCCAGCGATTCCTGATCCGCCGGAGCCTTGTAATGAATATCGAAAACATTTTCTCGCGGACGCACAAACTTCTCCGGACTTCGGTGGCAATCCAAACACCACCCCATTTGCAAAGTATTCGCGCGCCAGGTCAGCGGCATGTCGCCGACCGGTCCGTGACACGTCACGCACGCCACTCCCTTATTCACGTGAATGCTGTGATTGAAATACACGAAGTCCGGCACGGCGTTCACACGAATCCACTGAATGGATTTATCGTCGCGGTAGCTCGCGCGCACCGGCTCCAGCATCGGACTATTCACCCAAATCTGCGAATGGCAGGTCATGCAAGTTTGCGTCGGCGGCATTCCCGCCGATGAAGAACTCTCTACCGCCGTGTGGCAGTAGCGGCAATCCAATCCGAGTTCACCCACGTGATGCTTATGGCTGAACGGCACCGGCTGATCCTTCGCCACATTCACATCGGTAACGTATGGAGAAGCCGAAAGCTCGTACACCGCCCAAGCCAGCGCAACAATCAGAAACGCCGCGCCGTAGATGCTCACACGCGCGATCGTATTCGTGCTGCGATGAAATATCTGTGCCATAAAAATCAGTATGCGTACGCTGCGAAAGCTGTAGCGCTACGCTTTTTTCTCTCCAGACGGTTCGTCAACCAGCCCGCGCATTTCGGAAATCGAAATCACCGGCAAATACCGAATAAATAAAAATAGTAGCGTCAGAAATAATCCAATCGTGCCGGTATAAGTCGCCCAGTCCCACCTCGTCGGTGTATATATTCCCCACGATGACGGCAGAAAATCGCGATGCAAACTCGTCACCACAATAATGAACCGCTCCAGCCACATTCCAATATTCACAACCAGCGAAATCACGAACAGCACCGCCACGTTCGTCCGCACCTTCTTGAACCACATCATTTGTGGAATTGCGATGTTGCACAAAATCAGCAGCCAGTAAAAAAACGCGTAAGGTCCGAACCAGCGATTCAGCAGCACGAATTTGTCATACTGATTTCCGCTGTAGAACGCGCCGAATGTTTCCATCATGTAGCCGTACGCCACGATCAATCCCGTCGCCAGCATCACCTTTGCCATGTTTTCCAAATGGCGCATGGTGATGAAGTCTTCCAGCCCGTAAAATTTGCGAATGGGAATGGAAAGCGTCATCACCATCGCAAAACCGGAATAAATCGCGCCGGCCACAAAGTACGGAGGGAAAATCGTCGTGTGCCAGCCCGGCACCAGGGCCGCAGCGAAATCGAAACTCACTACCGTGTGCACGGAAACCACCAGCGGCGTGGCAAGTCCCGCCAATAACAATGACGCAGTTTCATACCGATGCCAGTGCACCGCCGACCCGCGCCATCCCATTGCGAAAATTCCGTAAATAATTTTCGCCGCGTGATTCTTCGCACGATCCCGAAGCGTTGCCAGGTCCGGAATCAATCCCACAAACCAGAACATCAGCGACACCGTCGCATACGTGGAAACCGCGAAAACGTCCCACACCAGCGGGCTGCGGAATTGCGGCCACAAATACATCGTGTTCGGATACGGCATCATCCAGTAGAAAAGCCACGGCCGGCCCATGTGTATCAGCGGAAAGATTCCGGCGCAGGCCACGGCAAAAAGCGTCATCGCTTCAGCAAAGCGGTTGATGGAGGTACGCCATTTCTGGCGCAGTAAAAGAAGAATCGCGGAAATTAAAGTACCGGCGTGGCCAATTCCGATCCACCAAACGAAATTTACAATCGCGAATCCCCATCCAACTGGAATGTTGATTCCCCAGATCCCCACGCCCACAACCAGCAGATAAGTGATCGCGTACGTCAGAAGCATCAGCAGTGCAAACGCGATGGCAAATCCGAAATACCAGCCCTTCGGCTGCTTTCTCGTCAAAACAATGGAGCTTATTTTGTCTGTAACCGAGGCATATGTGTGCCCCGGTTCGATTACCGGCGGATTTTGCGCAGGTTGCATCTATAAGTGATGCGTGTCAGAACAAGCGGAGAAATGAAAATTGAGGATAGCGCCGAATCCATCAGCGCGCAAGTTCTGGGAAGCTTTCACAACAGCAATTTCCTACGAAGGGCGCCGGCGACGTGACCGGTGTCAAAGCGGTTCGCGTTCGACCGTGTTGCGATTTGAAACACAACTCTCACTTTCCAGTGGACACGCCAACTACGCCCGCGTGAAATGTAGCATGCCCCGAATCTTATCCGGTGAACGAACAACGCTACCGCACTCCTAATGATGATTTCCTTCTGGCACTCATACGAAGACTGGATCATTCTCGCCATCGTCGTGCTAATTGCCTGGTGCTGGCCGCGTTTGGGAAACCGCTGGTTCACAGCCATTGAACAAGCATGTGAAAAATTCGCGTCTCACAAAACATTGGCCGTCGTGACCGCGTTCCTCGCGCCAATTGCGATTCGCCTAATATTGCTGCCGATTTTCCCCATCCGGCCTCCCGGCGTTCATGATGAATTCAGCTATCTACTGGCCGCAGATACTTTTGCGCACGGCCGTCTCGCAAATCTGCCGCATCCGATGTGGATTTTCTTTGACACATTCCACGTTCTTCAACACCCAACGTATGCGTCCATGTATCCGCCCGCGCAAGGCGCGGTGCTGGCGCTTGGACAACTTCTCGGCAATCCGTGGATCGGCGTCTTGCTAAGCATGGGAGTAATGTTTGCGGCTCTGTTGTGGATGTTGCAAGGATGGTTGCCGCCAAAGTGGGCGTTGCTCGGTGCCGCGCTGCCGCTCCTGCAATTCGGAATTTTTAGTTACTGGATGAACGGCTACTGGGGCGGCGCGGTTCCCGCAATTGGCGGCGCGTTGGTCATGGGCGCGCTGCCCCGCATTTTGCGAAAGCAGCATCCCCGCGATGCGCTTTTGCTTGGACTTGGGGTGGGCATACTAAGCAATAGCCGCCCCTTTGAGGGATTGGTGTTGTGTGTTCCAGTGGCAATTGCAATCGTTTGGTGGCTCTTCAGCAAACGCAGCCCCGGATGGCGAATAACAATGCCGCGCGTCGTCGTTCCGATATTTTGCATTCTGGTGTTCAGCTTGGCGTTCATTTGCTACTACAACTGGCGAGTCACCCAAAATCCGTTCATGTTTCCACACACGCTGGACGACAACCTCCACCTGAGCGTGTCGAGTTTTATCTGGCCCGTTCAGAAGCCTCCAATGCAATATTTGAATCGCCAATTTGACGGCTTCTACAACCACTGGACGCGCTTACAGTACAATCACACGTGGGCGGATCTCCAGCGGATTTCACTTAAGAAAATGGTTTATTTTCAGGAATTCTTTCTGGGAACCGTTCTCCTCGTTCCGATTCTGGCGCTGCCATGGATTTTATTCGATCGGCGGATGCGCTTCCTCCTGTGGCAATTCCTTCTCTGTTTAGCCGGGCTGTTCGCAGTGGTATGGTTCAATCCCCATTACGCGGCGCCGGCTCTTGGCACCTTCCTTTGTCTATTGGCGCAAATGTTTCGCCACATGCGCCGCTGGAAAATCGAAGGACGCCTGGTCGGAGTTGGCCTGACGAGGGCAGTTGTTTTGCTTCTCGTGCTTGCGATTCCCCCTCTCGTTTATCACGCCGTGTACGATCATCGAATGGCCTACGGCCTCGTCTGGGGACACGCGAATTGGCCGCGCGCGGACGTTGCGGCACAGCTTGAATCAACGGCGGGGCAGCATCTCGTCATCGTTCGGTATTCCTTTGACCACCACAACGTCAACTATGAATGGGTCTACAACGCCGCGGACATCGACCACTCGAAAATAGTTTGGGCGCGCGAAATTCCGGGTGTGGATATCACTCCTCTTCTCGGTTATTACAAGGACAGAAGCGTTTGGTTGGTGGAAGCAGATTCGTTTCCAGTGAAGCTGGTTCCGTATAGCGCTGCGATGGCAAGATGACCGCTGCGAGAAGTTGCGATCTGAGCACTCGGTGCACTGTTCGCCGAGAGGGACGTTCCAACCCTGCTAGTCTGAAGATTCGCTGACGGGACCAGTTTCGAAGGAGCTTGGCGGCGTGCTGGAAGGCGCGCTGGCGCGCCGGCCCACGATTGGAATTCACAACCTATGCCATCGCCAATTAAAACTTCCGATAAAACTCCCGAACCCCGCCAGATTCCACCAACTTCTCAATCGCTTCCTGGATTCGACACCGACGCACTAACGCAGTGGCTGCTTGCGGCTGTAGTCGGCTATGCAATAGTCAGAGCGCTGTTCGAGGCTGCAACCAGACCATTCTGGTATGACGAGCTTTGTACTTGGGTTATCGTGCGGCAAGGTTCCGTTTCCGCGATCTGGCGAGCTCTTTCACATGTCGTGGACGGCCAGCCACCCGCTTACTACGTGATTGAGCGGCTTGCTTCAGTCCTAACAAATAACGAGCACGTTTCTTTTCGTATTCCCTCAATCTTAGGATTCTCATGCGTGATTTTTTGTTTGTATTCATTTATCAGAAAACAAAGCGGCGGCACCGTCGCACTCGCTTGTGCCATGATTCCCCTGTTTACAGTGCTCTTCGATCCGTTCGCAGTTGAGGCTCGTCCTTACAGCCTGATGGTCGCCTGTATTTCGATCGCGCTTGTCTGTTATCAACATGCGCCTTCCATTCGGTGGATGATCTTGATAGGAGCGAGCTTCGCGCTCGCTCAGTCATTTCATTATTATTCCGCAATTTCGTTTGTCCCATTCATTACTGCTGAGGCGGTATTAACCCTTAGCGCCCGCCGGATTCGTTGGCCCGTTTGGCTGGCATTTTCTTGCGGCTTGCTGCCTCTGATTTTCTTCTGGCCTTTGCTTTCGCGGTTTAGGAATTACTATGGCGCGCATTTTTGGGCGATGCCCAGCTTGGAAGGCGCAAAATCGAGTTATGGATGGTATTTCAACACCACGACTACTTGGGGTTTGATCTTGCTAGTCACTACGGTGCTTGCCGTGATGGGAACGTTGTTGCTTCGAGTACGAAAGGAAGCGGAAGTGGCGCGTCCGGCCGCTGATTTGCTTCACGAACCGATCCTCATATTAGGATTTCTTGGTTTGCCCTTGATTGGTTTTGTCATCGCGCAGTTTGCCCATGGAGGCATGACACCAAGGTACATGCTTCCCACGCTGATCGGCTTTTCCCTGGCGGCAGGTTATGTGCTTCCGCGAATGAAGCGAAACAGTGTCGGCCTAATAGCCATTTTCATTCTTCTTTCTGCGGTCGCGATACAGGAAAAACGATTCTGGTCTTCGTATAGCGCGCATCTTATTTCTCCGGCGGATTCAGTGGAGGCGCTGGTGGCTTCTGCCGGCCATTCAGATCTGCCGGTCGTCGTTTCTGATCCGCACGACTTCTTGCAGTTGGCACACTATGCCTCACCGGAATGGAATCAACGATTTATTTCCCTGGTCGATCCGCCAGAAGCTCTTATTTATTCCGGAAGTGATTCGGCCGACAAGGAACTGCAAGCGATGCGGGATTTTGTACCGCTCCGCGTATATGACTTCGATAAGTTCGCTGCGGATCATACCTCATTTCTTTTGTATTCGAGCAACGCCGGAGCAGGCCTGGATTGGTGGGGAGGCAAACTTTTTCGGAGCGGTTATTCACTCAGAATGGTTGCACAAAAAGATTACTACCACCGGGTTTTCTTGGTCATAAAGAAAGAGGCCACACGCTAGATCCTTCCCTGCAGTTCGCTTCGTACGTGCCGTCGCCCACTCAGTAGTACCAGTCAGAAACAGAGACAACCCGAAAACGTAGACGCGAGCCTACCGCCATGCCACAATCGCCAAATTGGTGCTGAATTCCAGCACCACACCGTCAATAGCGGGAATTATCGCAGCCTAGCGCGCCTTCCTCCGGACGCTTGAGCCGCAAAATAAGTTTAGCGAACCATTGTGTTCAGGTGAGTAAGCATGGAATCAGGCCAAAAAATCGTAATTGTCGGCGGTTGCGGGCACGTCGGTCTGCCACTAGGCATCGTGCTGTCTGAGCGAAGCATGCAAGTCACGTTACTTGATCTTGACGAGCAACGAGTCAATCAGATTAACGCTGGAGAAATGCCGTTTATGGAAGAGGGCGCGGGCGTGATGCTCCGGCGCGTAATTGGGAAATCTCTTGTAGCTTCCTTAAACACTGATTGCCTTCGGGACGCAGACGTAGTGATTACCGTGGTGGGGACGCCGGTAGACAGGCACCTGAGTCCAAACATGAACGAAGTACACCGGATCATGGATGGCGTGATCTGTCAGATGAAAGATGATTCGCTATTGATCTTGCGCAGCACTGTCTATCCGGGGATGACCAAGCTGATTCACAATCGCATTCGCGCGCTCGGGCGGAACATCTTGCTTGCGTTTTGTCCTGAACGGATTGCCGAGGGCCGGGCTATGGAGGAATTGCCGACCTTGCCGCAAATTATCTCCGCTTTTGAGCCGCGCGCAGTGGAGCGGTCACGCGAATTGTTTCTGAGTTTGACGCCGAGCGTGATCGAGCTGCAACCGATTGAGGCGGAGCTTGCGAAATTATTCTCAAACAGCTGGCGCTACTTGAACTTTGCAATCTCAAATCAATTCTATATCCTCGCGCAAAGTTACGATCTTGATTTCCATCGCATTCATGAAGCGGTTACCCGCGATTATCCCAGGATGAAAAGTTTCGCCCGGCCGGGATTTGCTGCGGGTCCTTGTTTGTTGAAAGATACCCTTCATCTCGGCGCGTTCGCGAAGAACAATTTCTTTCTCGGTCACGCCGCGATGTTGATCAACGAAGGGTTGCCGAACTTTATCGTCGAACAGCTGAGGCGTTCCGGTCATTCCACGAAGCGCGTTGCCATTCTGGGGATGGCGTTCAAAGCGGATTCCGACGATTTCCGCGAGAGCCTTTCCTACAAGCTCCGTAATCTGTTGAAACTAGAAGCCAGCGAAGTTCTCTGTACCGATCCTTATGTGCAAGATCCTACGCTGGTGCCGCTCGATCAAGCCATTAGCAATGCTGAGGTCGTAATCCTGGGCGCGCCGCATACGGTGTACCGAGACTTGGAAATCCCACCGGAGAAATTCGTAATTGATATCTGGAATTTTTGGAAGCCTGCAAAGAACCAAAAACTCGAATCGCTGCCCAAAGACACGGTTTCGGTCGCGTGACCAAAACCATGAAAATCCTTGTCACGGGAGCCGCCGGTTTTATCGCCGGATACCTGATCTCCGACCTTCTGGAAGCGGGCTATGAAGTCGTTGGACTGGACAATTTTAGCAAGTACGGCCGCGTGCAAAAATCCTATGATTCTCACTCCCGATACACCCTTGTCGAAGACGACGCAAAAAACGTCGAGCTGATGAAGCAGCTGCTTGAAGACTGCGATCACTTCGTCGCTGCGGCAGCGATGATCGGTGGCATTTCCTACTTTCATGCGTTCGCTTACGATCTTCTGGCAGAAAATGAGCGTATCACTGCGGCCAGCTTCGACGCCGCCATTCACGCTCATAAGCATGGCCGTTTGAAGAAAATCACCGTGCTTTCATCCAGCATGGTCTTCGAGAGCACGACGGAATTTCCCACTCCTGAAGGAGCGGAGCGCCGTTCTCCTCCTCCGCTATCTACGTACGGGTTTCAGAAACTTGCCACTGAATATTTCGCGAAGGGAGCACGCGAGCAGTATGGCCTGCCGTACACGATCGCCCGTCCATTTAATTGCGTCGGAATCGGTGAACGAAGGGCAATTCGGGACAGCAATGTCACCAGTGGGAATGTGCGCTTGGCGTTGTCGCATGTGGTGCCCGATCTCGTTCAAAAAATTCTTAAGGGCCAGGACCCCCTCCACATTCTCGGCGCCGGAAGCCAGATCCGTCATTACACTTATGGAGGAGATTTGGCACGCGGCATCCGGTTGTGTATCGAGCATCCAGCGTCATTGAATGAAGACTTCAATCTCTCGACAGCCATTGCTACCTCTGTGCTCGATCTCGCAAAATGCATTTGGCAAAAAATTCATCACGACACAAAACCTTTCCGTTGTGTCTCGGATTCTCCCTACGAATATGACGTTCATCTGCGGTCTCCGGATGTGGTCAAGGCCGAAAAGATGCTCGGATTTCGCGCAGAAACTCAATTGAGTCAGATACTTGATGAAGTAATTCCCTGGATTGAAGAGCAGATTCGTCATGAACAGATCTAATCCATCCGGACCTCCCCTTACCGCTGCGGATCTGCAAGAGACATACGCACGCCGATTTGCCGGGCAGGAGACTCGCCGCACAAAAGTTTGGGAAGTCCTGTGCCAGCACTTCTTTCAGCGCTGGGTGCGCCCGGAGGATGCAGTGCTGGACCTCGGCGCAGGTTACTGCGAGTTCATTAATTCGTTCCGGGCGAATCAAAAGTTCGCGCTCGATCTGAACCCCGCGACTGCTCTCCATGCGGCGAATAACGTAACTGTTCTATCGCAGGACGTTGCTAAAACCTGGGACCTTCCGCCCTCTTCACTCGACGTTGTTTTCACCAGTAATTTTTTGGAGCACCTCGAGAACAAACAATCTCTTGTCCACTGCTTGCGGGAAGCCGCGCGCTTGCTTCGTCCCGGCGGCCGCTTCATTGCACTCGGCCCCAACATTCGTTATGCTTACAAAGTTTACTGGGACTACTTCGACCACTATCTGCCGCTCAGCGATAAGTCGCTGGTAGAAGCGCTCGAAACCAACGGTTTCAAAGCCGAAGTTGTGATCCCCCGCTTCTTGCCGTTTACGATGAAGGGAAACACTCCTTCGCACCCGCTCCTCGTTCGCCTATACCTCATGATGTCGATCACATGGCGAGTATTCGGCCGTCAATTTCTAATTGTTGCGAGTAAGTAGGGGGCTGGATGCAGCCTGCGCTTAACATCGTCATTCCCGTTTACAACGAAGGCGCAAACTTTCCAGCACTTCGATCCGCACTTACTGAAGCGATTTATTCTCCCTTTGAAGCCTTCGTGGTTTATGACTTCGATGAAGACAACACAGTACCCGCGGTTCGCGAAGTCATCCAGCAGGGCGATACACGATTCCATTTAGTCAAGAATTCCGTCAGTCGGGGCGTCGTCGGAGCATTGCTTACAGGATTTCACGCCGCGGATCGTGGGCCCATTCTTGTAGTGATGGGGGATCTTTCCGACGATCTCGAAAAAGTGGACCAAATGGTTGGACTGTATCACCAGGGCTTTCAATTGGTTTCCGCAAGCCGTTACATGCCCGGCGGACGCGTGTTCGGTGGGCCATTTCTCAAGCGCAATCTCTCCAAATGGGCGGGCTTGACGTTGCATTGGTTCAGAGGTTTGCCTACGAGCGACGCAACGAACGCATTCAAACTTTACGATGCGGAAATGCTGAAGGGACTGAAGCTTGAGAGCCGCGGAGGTTTTGAACTTAGCCTCGAAATCACCGTGAAGGCTTTTCTTGCAGGCTACCGAATTGCCGAAATACCTGCTACGTGGCGAGATCGAACTCACGGCGAATCTCGATTTCGCATGTGGCGCTGGCTTCCCCTCTATTTGCGATGGTATTTCTATGCTTTTCGTCCACGTTCACATTCATTCCCATCCAAGCGCGCTTCCTAGACGGACCTGTTCCGAAGAATACATTTCGGGACTTTATAACTTCGACTTCGCGTAGAATTATTTTTTTAGAAGCGAGATGAAGTGTAGGTTCCTGCCGAACAGAAGTGAAAACGGAAACGGATACAAGGGCAACTTACCTTGAGTGCACGCTACGCTCAGTCCGAGTTCTGCGTAGAACTTCTGCCACCGAGCGCTTGATAGATAGGAATACGGCAGAACCACTCCGTGCGGCCGGTTTCCGACCCAATCCATGACTCGCAACGTCCAGTGATCGAATGTGTTTTCGCAGAGATGATCTTTGATCAAAATAAACTTCCGGCTCACTCGGCATGCGTCCCGCAGAATAGCGAGTGGATCTTTCGCGTGGTGAAGCACGTCAACAAACAAGCAGGCGTCGAAGGATTCGTTGGGAAAGGGCAAGTGGTTTCCGTCGAACGGGAGGCAGGGTATAGCGCAGTCTGGCCGCGGAAGTATTTCTACGCCTTGGACGTCAAGTCCCGGCGCCCGCTCACTCAGGATAGAGGCCAGTTTTCCATCGCCGCATCCCACATCTAGAAGTGTGCAATCAGGTTCGAGAACGTTGGCGAGTTGCTCTGCGATAACGGTTATGCGTCGTCCGTGCACTAACCGGCCGTGCGCTTTACCCATCAGAGCGATCGCACGATTAGAACCCATGTGGATGTTCGCTATTGCCGATATAGGTCTCGCGGCTAATGCCAAGCATGCTCAGGAAGAAAGAAGCGAATATGGTTTCTATTCCCAAGAAAAGCCACATCGACCAAAACAAGACTTCTCGCACTTCAAAAAGCGGCCCGAATCCGCTTGCTGCCCATTTCCAAACTATCGATAAGCAGCCGATGGAGCCCGCGACGAACGAAATAGCGCCAACCAGCAACCCATCCTCCAGTGTTACTCGGTGCAGCAACCGTCGCAGTGACACCGATCTCCGGTCGAATCGTTCCGCATAGCTGAACACCTTCGCGAAAAATCCCACCGAAATGATCTGCGCGCCCATCAGAGTAAAGATCATTCCAAAAATCATCGTATGCACATCAAGCATAACGCGCGGTGTTATGTGGCGCGGCCCCGGCAAGAGCCAGAACACAAGGAAGAGTCCAACCGCAAACAACATTCCGCCCGGAAGCAAAAACAGCCAATTCGGCGCATATAAAAGCATGAAACGCAGATGGCGCCATCCGTCGTGAAAGCTCCGCAGATGCGGCGGCCGGCCCCGCTTGTCCGGTGAAAGGACTACGGGAATTTCTGCAATGCGAACGCCCAACTGAGAAGCCTTGATGATGAACTCCGAAGCAAACTCCATGCCCGTGCTGCGAAGATCCATCTGGTCGAATGCCGCGCGAGAAAAACCACGCATGCCGCAGTGACTATCTCCTGTTCCAGTGCGAAACAAGATATTCAGCAGCGCCGTAAGGCCTGGGTTGCCAATATACTTGTGATGCCAGGGCATCGCCCCGGGCTTGATTTCTCCCTGAAAGCGATTGCCCATCACAACTTCGTATCCTTCGCGCCACTTTTTTACAAAGTCCGGAACCGCCGAAAAATCGTAACTATCGTCGGCATCTCCCATCACGATGAATTGCCCTTTCGACCGGGCAATTCCGCCCTGCAAAGCGGAGCCGTATCCGCCCTTGCGTACGCGTACAACACGCGCGCCAGCTGCCTCCGCAATTTCGATCGAGCCATCGGTCGAACCGTTGTCCGCGACAACTACTTCTCCGCGGATGCCGTTTTTCGCGAACGCATCCAGCGCTTTGCGAA